>Ga0325405_1001819_pt1 | contig 21898 bp, 10 predicted proteins | sample PopdelMetagenome_21_FD_205663 | JGI IMG/M metagenome (GOLD analysis project Ga0325405, IMG submission 205663) | Populus deltoides microbial communities from Bellville, Georgia, United States - Xylem-Control-R2 | ecosystem: Host-associated > Plants > Phyllosphere > Stem > Wood/Secondary xylem...
CGGTTTCTACATTACAAAACTGAAACCGAACCGAACTGAAATTTTTTCTAAATATTCTAATTGGTTAATTGTTTTTTGGTTTAATTGGTTTATCGATTTTTTTTTATCACCCCTACATATTAGTATAAATAATTTTAAATAAATAGTTACATTTACAATCTTTTTAAATATGAGAGGAAGAGTATTATCGCATTTTTTAGGTAATTTCTCAAATAAGTAATAATAAATAATTTTGTGATCAAAATCAGTTATGGATGAAATTCTTCAATCATAAAATAAATTTATGCCATCAGACATCAACATGGAGTAAGCATCAGCACAGGCAAATACATACAATGCTCTCTTCCAAACTTTATGGAGAACGAGGAGTGATATTAAGGATTATACTAAGTAACAAAAAAAATATCTGTCAAACTAGAGGCTATCCTTTGAAATCCAGAAAGACGATTAACTAGTTTTCGATTTTATTTTTTAAAATAATTTTTTATTTGAAATATATTAAAATATTTTTTAAAAAATATTATTTTTAATATTAGTATATACAAATAATCTAATAAAAAAAATTATTTCAAAATTAAAAAAAATATATAATATAATTGAACTGCAGCATCATGCAAGACCAAAAATTACCTGCAAGGCACAGGTCACCGGACCCCACATTCAGATAAGGCAAGATAAGGCCTATACTTTCACAACCCTCGGATGGATACGCAACTTGATCCAATGGCCTGTTTTTCCACCAAAGATAAAGTATCAAACCTTCATTAAAAGCCAGTGTAGCACGGCACAACTAACAATCACTTCTGCAAGTCTCCTAAAAACAAACCTGAGTCTAGCAATGGCTACCACCACAGCTGCTGCCGCTACATCCTCCTTTATTGGAACACGTCTGCCCGACGTCTATTCAAACGCGGGTAGGATCCAAGCCAGGTTCGGATTTGGCAAGAAAGCACCCAAGAAATCTATTAAGACCATTCCAGACCGCCCACTTTGGTATCCAGGAGCCAAGGCACCTGAGTACCTAGATGGCAGTTTGGTTGGTGATTACGGGTTTGACCCATTTGGGTTGGGCAGACCAGCTGAGTACTTGCAGTTCGAGCTTGACTCTTTGGATCAAAACTTGGCTAAGAATCTGGCTGGAGATATTATTGGGACCCGTACTGAGGTCTCTGATGTGAAGTCAACTCCGTTCCAGCCTTACAGTGAGGTTTTCGGGTTGCAAAGGTTCAGGGAGTGTGAGCTCATTCATGGAAGGTGGGCTATGTTGGCTACTCTCGGTGCTCTCTCAGTCGAGTGGCTCACTGGAGTTACCTGGCAAGATGCTGGAAAGGTATATATATCAGGAATTTGTCTTTAAGTTTTAGTGATACATTTAAGTTCAGGTGGCTGATGATCTTGTGTCCTTTTCAGGTGGAATTAGTTGAAGGATCATCATACCTTGGTCAGCCACTACCATTTTCCATTACAACATTGATCTTGATTGAGGTTTTGGTGATTGGATACATTGAATTCCAAAGGAACGCAGAGCTTGACCCAGAGAAAAGGCTCTACCCAGGAGGCAATTTCTTTGATCCTCTTGGCTTAGCTGCTGACCCAGAAAAGAAGGCTACCCTTCAATTGGCAGAGATCAAGCACGCTCGCCTTGCCATGGTTGCCTTCCTTGGCTTTGCAGTTCAAGCTTGGGTTACAGGAAAAGGCCCCCTCAACAACTGGGCTACTCACTTGAGTGATCCTCTCCACACGACCATTATTGACACCTTATCCTCTTAAAAAATGTGATCCTTTGCCCTGAGAATGTTTTAACCGGCTTAAATTGTTGCCATATCCTCCTTGTCATCTTGTAAAAATTATAACCTTCGACAATTTAAGCACATTCTTCTGCGGCCCTCAATTGCTTCTTGATATTGTTAATGTGTGATCATTGAAGTAGCTAGTCATGAATGTATGTCACCCTAGGAAGCTTAAGGGACCATGTACAGATCATAAACTTGTTTTTGTGGCAGAAATTAAGCTAGGATTCGTGAAAGAGAGTAACTTGGTTAACATCAAACAGTATTCCACCTTGCCATCTCCTCTGCTTGTGCACTACAAGCCAATTATGAATTCACAACTTAAAAAGTTCTTGAATTCGGATTATTGGTTCACATAAATTTGAAATATGCCGAAAAGTTTTCCAAGTTCTTAATTAAACTTGAATTCAATAATCAGCATATCTTAGGAAGTGAAGATTTTTCGTAATCCTTATCAAATTTGAAAGTAAAGGGCTTGTATCAGGGAGACTGGGACAAGGCTAAGGCGAGGAGTCGTCACAAGGAAACCATTTAACCATAGAAACAAAGCTGCTAGATATATACAAGCTGCTAAGCATCGGTCGCAGCCATAGAAACAAACTCATGAGCAAGCTCTTCCCCAGCTTAAAAGTGCTACAAAAATACAAGTAGACAGATAATTAGATTTAGGGAGAGACATTTGTTGAATTTAAACCATCTACCTAGAGAAACAGTAAGGGGTGTGAACTTGTGTCAAGATAACATCTACTTCGCAATCAAACATGTAAAATATGAAGAACGATAAGGAGGATTCGACAGTAAGAGGATTTCAAAAGTTAAGCGCAGCTTAGACTTTTACGCAGCTGACAATGGGGCTCAACACATAAGCAAGATTAGAGGACTAGAGGGAGCGCATTTTCTCCTTTCTGTTTCTATGTTTCTCCATGGAAGAAAGAACAAGAAACCGAAAATGGGCAGCCTGAATCTATTATCGAGACAGGAGCTTTTTAGAAAATAAATAATTTTCTTAGTTATTTTTTTAATTTAAAAAAATTATTTTTTATTTTTATTTTCTAATTTATTTTTTTCTAGTTTTTTCTATTTGAAAAGAATAATATTTTTATCAAGTATTATTAGGATTTTCTAGTTTTTTTATATAAAAAATTATAATAGTTTTTGACAATAATATGTAAATTAATAAGAAGAAATATTTTCATTACTCTTACAGTGTTGTTAATTTTTAAAGGTTTTGAATTCTAACAAATTTTATTATCCTTTATTTTTTACTTTGTCTGAATTTAGTTATATATTATATCTAATTCATGCTTTGAATTGAATAGATGGCACGTGGTATGTCTGAATTTAGTTATATAACTAGTTCCACGACCCGCGCGATGCTACGGGTTAATTTTTTTGCATAAAAAATATTGAAAAAAGCTAAGATCTAAAAGAATTAGATCTTTCTGCAAAGCTATACCCAAGAGTCTTGGGTTTAGCTGCAACACCTGACGCAAAAGTAATATTTATAATATTAATAATAACATTAAACTTGCATGATCCAAGTTTAAGTGGGTCTGGCTGCAATACCAGATTCAATAGCCTTGGATGTGGGTCTAGCTGCAAGGTCGTATCATAAAAGTGTGATAATTAAATAGATTAATTAAAAAAACAAAGAAAAAAACTAACAGGAAGAAAAAAAATCAATGAAGAAAAAGAAAAAAAAATCTGAATTAACCCTTTAAACCAAGTTAACCCATCAAATCTTGAATTCTTGTCATGAAAGTTTGATAACTAAATAGAAAAAAAAAAATTGATGGGTTACCCAGAATTAACTGGGCTGACCCGTCAAATCCGGGATCCGTGTCTTGAATATTTGATACCTAAATAGAAAAAAAATTTAACATTAACAAACTAAATTAAATGAAAAAAAAAGAAAAAAAATCTGAAGTAACTGAGTTAACCCTTCAAACTAAGTTAACCCGTCAAACCTGGGATTTGCGTCATGAAAGTTTGATAACTAAATAGAAAAAAAAATTGACGGGTTAACCCATCAAACCCGGGATATGTGTTATGAAGGTCTGATAATTAAATAGAAAGAAATTTAACATTAACAAAATAAACTAAACAAAAACAATTAATTAAAATGAAAAAAAGCAAAAAACAAAATTCGGGTTAACTCGTCAAACTCGAGATCTGTGTTATGAAAGTCTGATAACTAAATAAAAAAATTAACATTAACAAACTAAATCAGACAAAAACAATTCATTAAAAGAAAAAATTCAAAGAAAAAAGGCAAAAAAAACCGAAAGGCATAAAAAACGAATAAAATAAAATAAAAATAAAAATGGGAAAAAAATGAAAAAAAAGACAGGTCAGCTTTTGGACTGTAAATTGCACTGTGCAGTCCAAAACCAAGTCATCCCGTCAAACCCGATATACGTGTCATGAAAGTCTGGTAATTAAATAGAAAGAAATTCAACATTAACAAACTAAATGAAAAAAATTAATTAAAACGATAAAAAGCAAAAAAAATTTCGAGTTAACTCGTCAAATCAGGTTAACTCGTTAAATCCAGGATTTGTGTCATGAAAGTCTTATAACTAAATAAAAAAATTTAACATTAAACAAAAAATTAAACAAAAAAATTCATTAAAATAAAAAAAAAGAAAAAAGCAAAAAAAAAACCCGAAAAACATTAAAAATGAAAAAAAACAAAAAAAATTAAAAACAAAAAAAAACTAAAGGCATAAATGTAAAAAAAAATGAAAAAAAAAACTAAAGACAGTGCAATCCACAGTAAAACACTAATCCATTTTAGTATATATTACAATTTTATATTTACTTCATGCTTCAGTTTACGAATACTAACTGAAAACAAACCAATTGCTTTAAAAGAAAATTTCCAATGGGACATTTTAAAAAAAAAATTTAGATAAAAATATATTATATTGATTGAGGTTTTACTATTTAATCTATTAAATCCGTGATATCAGTCATGTACTCCTCTAGATTTAATAAAAAAAATTTAATATATTTTTTACCTAAATATGTGATAAAAAATTAATTTTTTTTTCAAAAAAGCTAAAGAATGAAGTTAAAAGAAAAAAAAAATTAAGATGATATTTAAAATTATTTTTTTAATAAGCTAATATACTGAATCAGGGCTTTTTAGCCTAGGCTTGCACACCTGGGCTTCATTTATTTTTTTAAGGGGCAGACCTAGTTTTGTTTTAAAAAAATAATCGTTTCTCTAATCAGATTCTAGCCGCCTTTGCAGTGGTTGGAAAATCAAGGTAAAAATTGTTTTGTTGTAAAAATTCTTTTTTCAACCCGTTTTCACTCAATAAATACCCTAACAAATATAAAGTAAAAAAAAAAAAAAACTCAATTTATCAACCTAAAAAAAACCTGAAAACTGTTTGAAAACACAAAAAATCAAATCGATTAAAATCTTTCTTTCTTGGACTTGATTTATTTTTTGAGGTATTATTGAGGTTCAAAATAATCATCATCGAACCTCTTTTGTCAAATAAAAATCGTTAACACCAAAATTGATTTTTTCATGGCTGAAATCGATGTTAATTAATGATTTTTTATCTTATCTCTCGTATCGAAGGATTGAAAAAAATAAAAATAAATTTTTAAATTAAAATTGAATTTTCAAAAAATATAGGAATTGTTAAGATTGAAAAATAAAAATAGAAGGATAAAAATAACTATTTTAATTAGATTTTAGATTGGCATAAGTTTTCATCGTGTTTTACGCTTTGTTCCGTATCATTGGGTTTTTATATTCTTAACAAATTTTAATCAATTAGACATGAAAAGATGTGACTGAAAAAAATATTAAAGATTAAATTAAAAAAATAATAATAACAAGTTTGGTGCCTTTTCATTGATTTTATGATTTCAAATAAAAATTTATTAAATTCAGCTAAATAAGAATATGTTCTTAAAAGTGTGCCTCTTAACAAGTTTTTTTAAATATATAACTCCTAAAGTGTCACTCCAAATTTTAATTAATTTTTGAAAAGGTATTATACGATGTGGATTTTTAATAATCTCCAAATTGGCAATACCAAATTTCATGGACAAAAAAAGAAGAAGAATATTACTGTGAATTATTAAAGGGCACAAACTATAGGTACCAAACAATTCTACTCTATTCTCTCTTATAATTACAAAACAACCCTAAGAAACTTTCAATTTTCCCAACATACCCTTCAATAAAATCCCATAACCAGCCTCCATTTCTCCCAGGGTTCTCTTGCCCCTCGCTCGAAACCCCGAAACTGTAGTCGAAGCAGCTTTCCCTCCTGCCTTTTCCCCACGATTTCCTCGCCGCAAGAGACACTCCATTCAACAAGTAAGAAATTTAATTTTCAAAATTTTCACTGTTTATTTGTTTCTTGATAATGGGATATTTGTGCTGATAAAATATTTCTTGATTTTTTTTTTGCTTGTTCCGGGTTTTTGCAGTTTGTTTTACCAATAATGCACGTAGTGAAAGAATGGGAAGTGGGAGTTTATTGTGGAATTTGACAAAGAAATATTTAACAGTCGGGGTCATAGGGCTAACCATTACAGACCGATATGCTAGTATTGTTCCGGTACGAGGTGGCTCTATGTCTCCTACGTTTAATCCTAGGACCAATACAGTTTTGGGGTCATTAGGTAATGCTTTTTTATTTTTTTATTTTTTGGAAGTTTAATGATAGAAGTGGTTTTTTTTTAATGCTGATTTGGGATTATTTTGATTATTTGTTTTGAGTGCAGATGACCGTGTTTTGATCGAGAAGTTTTGCCTTGCAAAGTACAAATTTTCTCATGGCGACGTGGTAGTTTTTCGGTAGGTGTTTTCGTGGATTTTGTTTGGATTGTGTTTCTGTCATCGTTAGAACCCATGCTTTATTCTTGTTGTGATGTGAATTTGTCTTTGGATGATTCTTGAAGCTGTAGTTTAGAATGGAGGAAATTTTAAGGTTTTATTGCATTTTGGAATCTTTAAATCATTTTGGTTATACCCCATTTGAACTGTCAGGAAGGAGAGTGAATTCAGGGTTCTTGGTTGGGGTTTTGTTGGCAGGAAAATCCATTAGTGGCATATGAAGGCATTAGGCTGGCCATGCCGGGTAATTAGTGGTTCAAGAGTAGTTTACTGATGACTAAGCAGTATAATTCTTCTCTTGTTTACTGATGAATCAGGCTCTTTGGACTGATGAATAATTAGTGTCATAACTCTTCTTTGCCTAATATGAATCTTTGGATCTGATTGAAACTGGTTTTCATCTGTGTCACAGTCTATTTACAGTGTCATGTTGGCTGTTTCATTATTCAGCTTAAAACAGTGTATATTTTACAACATTGTGATGCGTTGAAAGGTCTGGTCATATAGCATAAATATATTCATGCATAATTTCTAAATAGAAAATCTGACATGTAGTTATTTTTGCATCCTTTTGTAGCTCCCCAAGTGATCACAAGCAGAAACTCATTAAGAGAATTATTGGCTTACCTGGTGACTGGATGGGGACTCCTCAAAATGATGTGGTCAAGATTCCAGAAGGACACTGTTGGGTTGAGGGAGACAATCCAGCATCTAGCATGGATTCAAGAAGTTTTGGCCCAGTAAGTTATTTGTGCAACTATAATCATACATAGCTTCTACAGGGGTTTGACTTTTTCGATGACGTATCTTAGCACGCTTAACTGGTTTAACTGGAGTACCTTGCAAAATCTGCGTTATACTGCTAGTATTTTGTGCATGCTATCTGATTTGAAGGAGCCTATTCCTTGCAGATTCCTTTGGGTTTAGTTCAGGGAAGGGCTACGACCATTGTATGGCCTCCTCAAAGAATATGCCAGGTTGAGAGAAGAATCCTTCAAGACAGATTTTCCCCCTCCGCATGAACTTCCAGTAACAGTTCTCTTCTTGGGATCACAAATTCTCAAGTTTTTCCCGAGTCCCGTTTCAACATTCCTTTATGGAATCATGTTGCTTATTTCCTTTCCGCCCCTTTGTTGTGTGGCTTCACTGCAACCAAAACCGGTGCTCTACATTCCTTACTGAGAATCACAATTATTTGAAATATTCAGTGTACTGACAACTTAGCAAAAATCCAAATGGACTAGAGTGCATTTTTGAAGAGATGGAAAGTTTATACAATTTCTATATCCTTGTGCAAGATCAATTTCGGTGTTTTATATTTCAATGCCAGGTCTTCCGAAGGAGGATCCTGAGATGTTACCTAGCAAGCTCTTTCGTCTCAAGTTTAGATGTGAAGCAAATTGGCATCCAGGGGCCATCAACATGTTTGTTTTTTAACACACTGTATTCTCCTGTTTCTGCAGCTTTGTCCATAATGGGCTTGGATGTCTCATGCCCTTGGGTAGTCACATCTTGGGCTTACCAAAAGCCCCATTGAAGCAAGCCTAATGTTGACATTTCCTTTTGAGTTTTGATCATATCAAGCTTATTAAACTCGTTTTTCCATTGAAATTTCATATCATAAACGTGATTATAAGACCTAAACTAGGGTAGATTTAGCCCCGGTTCAGCAGGTTACAAGTTTAGAGAGTCAACTCATGAATTTATGATGAAACTTAACTCTATGTAAGTTTTAGATTAGTGGTTGGATGAGCTGTTATTGGATTGACTTTACTGTCAAACTTAACTGGGTTTTGCAAGAATGACATGATATTAACATGATAATCAAAAGAATGTAATTAAGGAGAGAGTGGAAGGATAAATTTGCAGAGAGGTCGGTTAAAAAAGGCAAGTAACTAATAACAGTAAAACCGAGGGCCACCATTGGCAAAAATTCCTATAAAGCAACTTAACAAATATCATAATTTTGTAGGCCCAAAAGTACCTCCCTCCAATATCACAGATTTTGCTTGCTTTTGTAGTATTTAAAGAGCAGAAGTCACATACACGAAGTCACAATTTCTCATACTCGTCATAGCCTTCTTCGTTTTCCTTTTTCCCTAAAAAACTGCTGGTAAGCTCAACAAAAGCCCACTCTTCTTTTCTCTTCCTCTTTTATTTCACCCTCTATATATCTACGTGGTTTGTTCTTCGATTCATGCAGTTTTAACCTTCTTTTTGTTAATTCATGCATGTTCTTGATTCTGGCCTTTTTTTATTTACATTTTTGTGTGGTTTCGTTGAAAAAGAAAATCAAGAAAGTAAGACTATATTGACTCAAGAAAGAAAATGGGGAGGCTATTTCTGGTGGATCTTGAAGGACGCTCTTATAGCTGCAAGCACTGCCGCACTCCTCTTGCTCTCAAAGACGACATCATCTCTAAGGTTCTTTTCTCTTTTCACTGTTACTTGGCATGGTTCTGCTATGTAATATGCAAGTTTTATGGTTTATAAGCTTATGTCAAGTGTCTTCTTCTTGCGTTACGCTGTGAAGTTGACATAAAGAAATGTCAAAGAAGACCGGTTGCTATGTATTGGTGAATCTTGGAAAAGTAAATTGGCTGAATTACAAGAACTGGAACAGTGTGTGCTTTATGTATTCGTTTTCTGTTTGAAGTAGGAGAGAGCAACAACTATGATTCAGCCTTCTTGGATTTTCCATTTGCCTGTTACGTATTTTGGGATATATTTATTGGGTTCTTGCTGTTGAATAATGTTTGAATTAGTAGGGAATTCTTCCTTTATCGTATATGACTGATGAACAGAATCTGATGTATCAGTATTTGTACCCTAAGATCATGTGTAGATAATTTTTTTGTTAATAATTATCTAGGGCCTTGACATGTAAGGTGATTATGATTGTAATCTTGGCTTCCTTCTTGCAGTTCCCAAAATGAAAACCCATCTTTTAATTGTTCTTTTTTCTCATTTTGGCATCTGATATCAAGATTGAGTAGCCACATCCAAATGTATTATATATTGGATTAACTGGCAGCACCATATAGATTCTAATTCTTTGTTTTATTTCCAGTATTTCTGCTCCAGGAATAGAAGGGCATATCTTTTCTATAACGTGTAAGTGTTCCTGATTATGGAATCCAATAGAACTTTGACTTCATATTATGATAATTGGCTCTGACTGTTTGCTTTTTGGTTTGGTATTGATCAAACTCGTGCACGCATCTTGACAAGACAAAGTGCTTAATATTAGTGTTAAATCTTCTGCAAAGTTCTTTCATCTTTTGTGGAACTTCCTTGTTGACTTCAATGGAAGGCCTTTTCCGTTCTTGTTTGTTGTTAGATATGAGAGATCTTTAATGTTAGTTATTGTAGCATGAAGGAGACAGATAAAAGATTATCCTGTTTTGTTAGTGATTAAAGCTTGATTTACGAGAAAATATAGAGTACAAGGGGAAAAAAATGTATAACGTAGTTGCTATGTTTAAAGAAAACAAAAATACAGTGCACATATTTATGGTCTCATGCTTATATCATTGTATAAATTATGTGTGCTGTAATTGCCACTTCTATGTCTCATTTTGCTTTCACAATGATGACAGTGAGAATGTCACCTTTGGACCGAGAGAAGATCGAATGATGATAACTGGAAAGCACACTGTGGCTGACATATACTGTGTTGTTTGTGGGTCAATTCTGGGGTGGAAATATGTAAGATCTGGCTTTCTTAGAAGCATGGATTGTGTATTTCGTATCAACTGATTGTTGCATTAGTTATTTATTTTCAGCCTTTGTTTGATGCTTGTAGATATATGCATATGTGAAGGCTCATAAGTACAAGGAAGGTTGGTTTGTCATTGAAAGGTGCCTATTACTACTGTCTTTGGTGGTTGAATTATCGATTTCCATGTTTTGATGCTGACCATTACTGTGGAGCAGGTGTAAGGTGTTGAATCCTGCCGGAACTCCCTATGAGGCCATTCAAGAAGCTCAGGTTGGTCAACAAGCTCAGAATGGTCAAGAAACTTGGATGGCCCAAGAAGCTCAGGCTGGTGGAGGAATTGATGTTGATAATGCTTGATTAGTTACTTAGTTTGTAGAATGTTAGTCTTTTAAGGTGTACATTCTCTGCTCCCTTTGATGATGACCAAACCTACTAAGTGGCTCCTTTGGTAAAGAAGCTCAGATTGGCTTCTTTTTTAGATGACACAAACTGGGTTGTTGACTGACCCATTTCACGATTAGCATTAGAATTTTGTCTGCGATTTTCAATTTTTTAGTAATGAAAGTTCATGGAGAGATAAGGTCTGTTTTTTGCCAAGTTTCAGCCTTTCTATCGAAGTTGAATACTGTCATCACCTTGACCTATAAGTTACAGTCAAACACTCTGCTCAGATGGGAGAGTTTGCACACTGACAGTCTCTTATTACCCGCAAGAACATGCTTGCACTGCAATTCTAACTGGAACACTGCTCTTCCTGTCCTGGAATTTGAAAGAGGCCAGAACAGCCACATGTGGATTCATATGTAAAGGTTTCAAATTGTTTGGAGACTGCAAAATGCTGTCATGAGATGAGAGCATGTGCCCTTGTCAAGACATTCTTCTGCTGCCATTCCTTGCACAAACAGAAAAAATATAATAAGAAAAACAGAAAGTACAAACAATACAAAATGCTATCTTATTATGTAAAAACTTTAATTTAAAATTTTATTATAGAATATTTTTCATTTCAATTAGTTTATTGAAATACAAACTAAAGACGTCTATTTATATTAATTTTAAGTCTATTTCTAAAAATCCTAATAAATAATTATAGAGTTATTCAAAGAATTCCTAAAATAGAAAAAAATAGAATTACCATGCAGAATACTTGATTTTTTTAGACTAAATGGGAAAAAAAATAAAAACACAAAAAAAAAATATTTTTCTAAATTTAATATAAATATAAATAACTAGGAAAATACATAATTTCTTTAAAAATCCTACTAAACCAGTCTTTCTAAGTTGAAGAGAACTTGTTCAAATTGTTCTTGCTTCAATCTTATAGATATCCATTTAAGACCTTTTAACCCTTTTAACAATTTTAAATATTAATTTTAGTTTCTTATATAACCAAACCTTTTTTAAAATTTAAAAACTCATGGAGGATAGAAGGTTCTATGTTGACCATGTAAATCATAATATTAACTCCCTCAACCTAAAATGTTAAAGATAATTCAAAATGATACCTCATTTTTCTAGCTTATTCACGGATGATTCTATTCATGCACACAACAACACCATTTTATTACAAAATGAATAGTCTTTTTTCATTTTACAGAACAATAATTCTTAAAGCCTCTATCAATATGCTCTCCTTCATTTCTAAAAGCTTTACAATATAGCCTTTCATTTCTTGAATGTATCAAATGCATTAAACTTATTTTTCAGGAAGTAAGCATATACCTTCTTGTTAAGCATTAATGAAAGTAACATATATCAAAAGTCTCCAACAAAAGCCATTAGAGAAGGCCTCTATACTTGTTCCAACTTCAATAGCTTTTTCTTTAATAGAAGTAACTTCATCCCTTTTTAACTCATATGATCAAGTTTATAGTTCCGTAATTCTTCTTGATTTTCAGCTTTAGTAATAACAATGGTATCTTTTAATCATAAGATCATATACAAGGTATCAATTTTCTTGCCTTGAGCCAAAACTATTTCTCATTTAGAGACTTTTCATATGTTTTTTCAAAAAATATGTTAAATGACCATTTTCATCAAGTCATCTCATAGAAATTAAATTCCTTTTTTGGTTTAGCAACATGTCTCACTTGCTACAAATTTCATACGAAATCATTCAATAACTTGCTTTTCATATATTTTAAGCTCATAACATTCAATGGTTCTCTATCAGCCAGGTCCACACCATAATCATCACCAACATAATTCTATAAGATTTCTTAGTGTAGAGTAGTATGGAACAAAGTTCGTGGGTCAAGAACCTCAAATCATCCAGTAACGTTTGATTATAAGATCATATACAAGGTATCAATTTTCTTGTCTCGAGCCAAAACTATTTTTCATTTAGAGACTTTTCATATATTTTTTCAAAAAATATGTTAAATGACCATTTTCATCAAGTCATCTCATAGAAATTAAATTCTTTTTTTGGTTTAGCAACATGTCTCACTTGCTACAAATTTTATACGAAATCATTCAATAACTTGCTTTTCACATATTTTAAGCTCATAACATTTAATGGTTCTCTATCAGCCAGGTCCACACTATAATCATCACCAACATAATTCTATAAGATTTCTTAGTGTAGAGTAGTATGGAACAAAGTTCGTGGGTCAAGAACCTCAAATCATCCAGTAACGTTTGATTATAAAATCATATACAAGGTATCAATTTTCTTGTCTCGAGCCAAAACTATTTCTCATTTAGAGACTTTTCATATATTTTTTCAAAAAATATGTTAAATGACCATTTTCATCAAGTCATCTCATAGAAATTAAATTCTTTTTTTGGTTTAGCAACATGTCTCACTTGCTACAAATTTCATACGAAATCATACAATAACTTGCTTTTCACATATTTTAAGCTCATAACATTCAATGGTTCTCTATCAGCCAGGTCCACACCATAATCATCACCAACATAATTCTATAAGATTTCTTAGTGTAGAGTAGTATGGAACAAAGTTTGTGGGTCAAGAACCCCAACTCATCCAGTAACTTTTGATCATAAGATCATATACAAGGTATCAATTTTCTTGCCTCGAGCCAAAACTATTTCTCACTTAGAGACTTTTCATATATTTTTTTTTAAAAATACGTTAAATGATCATTTTCATCAAGTCATCTTATAAAAATTAAATTCTTTTTCAGTTTAGTAACACGTCTCACTTGCTGCAAATTTCATATGAAATTATTCAATAACTTACTTATTATATATTTCAAACTTATAACATTCAATGGTTCTCTATTAGTTATGTCCACACCATAATCATCACCAACATAATTCCATAAAATTTCTTAGTATAAAGTAGTATGGAACAAAGTCCGTGGGTCAAGAACCCTAAATCATCCACTAGAATATAAACAACAAGAATTAGAGCACCATGTACCTTCTTAGTAGCAGCCTTTACATAATTTTCCTTGGCTTTTCTTGGATGTGTTATTCCTCGTAAGATAATCAAATTTGTCATAATCTAATAAATATTTTATTTGGTGGGCTTTGACTTATTTTTATTCATAAATCTAGATTTTGATTTTTATCTATATAAGCTTTTATCTCCTCTTTCCTCCCCGAGTACTAATATTAAATGATTTTTATCTATTTAAAAAGTTGTAAACCTACTAGTAGATATATAATACATCAAAATTATATTTCATAATAAAACTACAAAGTTAAGATTCTTTGTGTGCAAATCCTATTCGGTTTAAACCTTATCTTTCTACATCAACTTTTCTACTCTTTTCTGCTCTTTAATTTATTGCGGGTGTGCGTGCCCCATGAAACTTAGTGTTCTCATCACTCACTACAATTGTCACTTAACCTTGATCAGTTCAAACTTTGATGAGAAAAGCAAATCATGGCTACAGAAACACCAAAGTCCAGTGATTGCTACTGCTGCATCTATTTTTCATTCCATAATTGATGTTACTGCTTATCATGTTAATTACTTGTATTAATCATGATTTTGACTTTCTATCATGCCTTGCGCCACAAACATCAAAAGGATCCGAGGCACCTAGAGCAAGTACGTATGCAACTGTGCTTTTAACATAAATTTTACGACTTTTAAACAGTGGAAGTCCTCTGGAAGTTGGGCCGAGAAAGAACAATGGACTCATAATTCTAACATTTTAATGTGCAGTTCTTCCATTCTTTGTATTCGCAAGATATTAATCAGCAAAGTTTTGTGTGCAGCGATTGAGGAGGATGTGATGATGGCATCAGAAGAAGTGGCCGCGAACAACAGTGACGATGGGGAGAGTAGCTGATGGCCTGTCGGATAGCTCTTCGTCGAAATTTTCCGTTGTCCCTTATTGGGCACATGAAAATTAAGTTGACAGAAAATACAAGACCCGTGCCGGTCTCAAATGAAGGATTTATGTAGTTATTAGACTTGATGTCATCCGGCGGATTGATCTAAAAAATCTAAATCTTGAAGCATGATCTGGCCTAGAAATGATATAGATATTGATATTGTGATACTTGTTGAGTCGGCTGAGTTTATAATGACTCGTTAACTTTGACAAATCTAATTCAAACTCGATTTAAACATGATGGGTCAATATTTAATTAAAAAAGCATAATAAAAACATTATTATTTTAATAAAAATAATAGGTTGCCGAACTTGATTTAATAGACCACAAGTTGGACCAATAAAGCAACAATCTAAGCTCTTTCAACAACATGATAATTTTATAAAATGTGAAATTACAAGTTAATCAGATCTTTAGATTTATTGTTGTTTTGGACTTTGAAAATTTCAGATTATTTTGATGTAATGATACTAAAAATAATTTAAAAAATAAAAAAAAATATTATTTTTAAAAATAATTAATATCACAATATCAAATAAACAATAAAATAAAAGAGACAATTAATGTAATTATAAAAATGAAAAAGGGATTAAAAAAAAGTACCCTGAATTTTAATGAATCTTCTTATTATTTAAATCAAAATGATGTCGGTCGTGATATTATAGCATGGATGAGATCTATAGATGAAAACTTGGCTTAACATTGCCATGATTCAATATGTGGACTATGATGTTCATGTGTAATTTTGGCTTTAGACAAGTTGTGCTCTTGCTCCAAAAAACACTTTTGCTCCATGGTTTTTTTTTTTTTGAAGTAATTCTTTTGATAGAATTTTTATCACGAGTTCTTGTTAATTTAACAAATACTCGTACAATAGTTAACATTTCAATGAGTGGAAATAACAAGATAAATAGATATATTAATATGAAAATCATGTATAAATCTTGATATGATGAATTTTAAGAAATTTTAAGGGTAGTTATTAATAGTCGTTTTCTTCAATTTTTTCTCCGAAAACATCAAAAAAAGTTTCTTATTTGTACTAGAACATAGGTTTATTTGTTAAATAAAAAGATGAGAATTTAACTTAAATCTTTGGTAACAACTTTTTTTTTTTTACTTTTTGATTAATGTGGGTGTTTCAGTTAGCTTGTGTATATCTCGACTAATTCCACGAGCCCTGAAGTTAACGACAATGTAAGCCTCCAGTGACCATCATATTAGCAATCACATGGCTCGAACCTGAGATTACAATGAGAATAAACCTTTTAATTCCAAGCTCTTACTACTAGGTCATCTACTAGATGTTTTGAGTTATCATTTTTGTTTACCTCTGTAGTGGGTTTAGGAATAACTATTTTAAGAGCTAATAATAATTAAAAATAAACAAATTCTTTTACAAAAGATGAAAATAAATTTGACGATATAAAAAAGTAAATTATTTACCCATTATATTGTGGGTAAAAGAATTGCTTCAAATAAGATTGGATTGTGTAAGAAAATCTCATACCTTCTTATATGCTTAATATACGCACAAGTACCGAATCACTTACCATATAATCCAATTAGTGAATAAGAACCCTAATTGTAGCTTCCTTTCATGTTAAAGAAGATAAACATAGTTGTAAAAAATAAATGATTTTAATTAATAGAAAATCAAATACTTAACATATTTATGCATAGACAAAAACAAATTGCGAGACATGTTTTACCTAAAAACAAATAGAGATTAATCTAAGAGGAAGAAATTGTACAATTGAAAAATTGATATCTTAAATGCCCAGATATTTAGCATCCTTTAAATCAAATAAAATAATTGAAAAGAAGAAAAGGGGAAATTATATTAAAAAAAAAAAACTAAAAGGAAACTCATTTTCATTGCAGTAGTCAGCTATTGAAATAGTAAATTTGTAATTATTTTCTGCTTTCTTCATTGTGGTGGTCATTGTAGCAACTAATAAATTTGTAATCTTGTGCAACTTTTTTTTCAAAATAAAATAATATTTTTCTTTATATTTGATCTATTTATCAATATTTGTTTTTTTATCTTCATTAATTCATTGTTTTGTAATTATTTTTAATTTCTTTACAACTCTTTTTTTGCAAACTAATTTTTTTAAGAACTGGAAAGTCTAATTTTTTTCTAGTTTCTTCAATATGATGGACATTGTAACAATGACAAATTTATAATTTCTTACAACTTTTTTTTTTACACTTAGCTTATTTATTCTGACCTTTTTATTATTATTATTTTTGTTCTTATCTTTATTTATTTATTATTTTGTAATTTTTAAAAAAAAATTATTGCAACTCCTTTTTTTTCAAACAATTGTTTTTAAGAAGTGGAAAATCTTTAATTTTTCTCATTTTATTTATTACAGTGGTCACTATAGCAAAGGCAAATCTGTAATTTTAACCAATTGTTTTTGCAAAAAAAATTATTTTTTTATATTTAGTCTATTTATCATCGTTTTTTTTTTTTGTTCTCTTCTTCATTAATTCATGGTTTCGTAGTTGTTTGGAAAAAAAAAAGTTTGCAATTCTTTTATTTTTCAAACAAAATTCTTTTTAAAAATTGAAAAATCTGTAGTTTTTTCTAATTTCTTCACCATGTTGGTTACTATAATAATGGCAAATCTGTGATTTTGGGAAAAAATTTACAAAGAAAAATACTTTTTTTTTCTTTACATTTGGTCTATTTATTACTTTATATCTGCCCTATTTATCATTATTCTTTTTGTTCTTATCTCCATTCATTTATTGTTTTGTAATTTTTTAAAACAAATTTGCAACTCCTTTTTTTTTCAAACAATTTTTTTAAAAAAATTTCTTCTCTTTACTCTTGTCTTATTTATCACCGCTTTTTTGTTATTATCTTCATTCATTCATTTTTTTTAAATTGTTTTGATTTTTATTTTTGATGTTTTTTCTTTCGACTTAACCTTCTTACCACCATTCTTTTTGTTTTTGTTTTTATTTTTATTCATTCATTGTTCAAATAACTTTGTAGAGATATTTTTAAAACAAATTTCTCTTTCTCTACCATGTTTTTAAAACAAATATATTATTTCTCTCTTTATTGCTATTGTTGTTGTAAAATAAACTAACCCAAAGGAGGATGACTTTTAAAAAAATATATATATTATTATTTTAAATTATCATCATCACCATCATTATCAAATAAACTCAAAGCAAAAAGTTTTTTACTTTATTAGTTTCTTTACTATAGAAATGACTCTTGAAATTTTGTTGATGTTTGAGTTTTGTGTATTTTCTACCTTTATGTTTTGAAAATGACATTGTTGTAATTTTATAGGACTTTAGGGTCTGTAAATCCTCTATAGAATCATCTCTATTTACTGAAGAAATGTTGAAGTTGAGATTTTTTATAATTTTTTATACGTCTAATCTTTTTATAGCACTCTCTAGAAAAAATATTCAAAGAAATCAATTGATTTTCTCATTAATCCAATTTTTCTCTACACCCTCTCAAACAATCTTTTTCATCTTTCAAGGTGCTTAGAAATTCTAGATCAAACCATTAATACTATGTAGGGGATTGGTGAGAACTAGATTAGAAGAGGGCTTCCTTCATACTTAGATTTGATAAGCTTACGACCATAGACTTGGAATTGGATAGGGCTTGCATTTTGAGCTTTTCTTGTGCTTCTTGGAATTTTGGGGTGACAATTGAAATCTCTTAGTTTGTCCTCAAAGAACAAGGGAAGTATCAAATTTTATTTTTTTTAATTTTTTTTTTTTTTACCAAACTCTCTTTTTTTCAACCACATCTAATCTTTATTATAGATGTCATGCTACTTTGAAAATAAAGCTGCTATGTTTACAATCACACGACAGAACCCTAGCATGCTTGATGTGAAATTACCTTGCAATTTAGTGAACTTCTTGATTATCGCTTATTTTCTTTGCATTCTTACTAACAACTACCTCTATTTATTGGTTCAATTCGCAAGTGATTCTCCTTTTGCTGCTACTCATTCTCCGCATTATTGTTTTTTGGGTGTCCTTTGACTTGCGGATAAATCAATAAAGGTTGCTATATCAACTCTAATGATTTTAGATATAAAAAACAATAAGAAAATACTTAATAATGATGACAAGATCAGAATCAAGATAAGTTCTTATAGAAAATAAGAAATAAAAAGGAATAATCCTCCAATTTATGTATATCAAATCAAGTTTGAACGAGAATGCGTGCTGCCCTCAATAATTTTGTTTCTTTCATGGTTCAACTGTTGGTGTTCGGCCTGGAGCCCAGTTCGGATCCTGTGTTGAAATGGGCTAGCACAGGCCTCGATTTCAATTGGTATCAGAAACAGATTTCATTTCCTCGACTGAGACTCCGAAATGCTGCTGCCTGCCATCGAGATGAGAGCATGTGCTCTCTCTCTTCCAGCAAGACGTTCTTCTCCCACAATTCCTCTGACACAGTGACACAGACTGCTCAATCATGGACTCCCACTGTGAATAAAAGTGACATGCACGTGGGATTCATCATCCACATAGACCAATCAAGAAAAACGAAAGGCTTATAGCTTGAGATACAAAAAATAATCTCCTGAAATGGGGGCTTGAATCTGTGGGTCTCCAAACATTCTGCCTTGCACATGGCCAGGCCTACAATTCGAAGAATCCCTTGCAGTGTCATAATTCTCTCTATCTTGGCATCAAATGTGAGCCTAATGTCTAATCCAGTTCAGTGGGGGTCCTCTACCATTCCCCAGGATTCGAGTATGTTTGTGAGATTATGTTCTTGCTGGTCCCATTGTTTATTTTTGTTTGTGAATGATTGATTTCTGAAAAGCTTCTGGTTTTTTCCATGCAATATTGAAAAATATTCATCAAGATTCAGGAGAAGAAAAAAATGAATCGAAAAGAGGTGGCAGCGTCTACTTATAGATTAGGTTTTGTTTATTGTCGTATTTTATTTATTATGAATCGAGTAAAAAAATAAAAAATATATATATATTATCTATTAAAATCCATTGTACTATTATTATTTGTTATTCAAAAAATATAAACGGCAATACCCTAGAATTGAATGAATAAATAAATGGATCTTGAATTCAAAGTCAAGAATAATTTTCAAGGATCAGCAGTTTGAAGAAAAACTCTATTTGAACAACAAGAATACAATTTTTTTTCTTTTTAGGATGCTTGCCAAACAAGACACTGTGAAAAACCTAATTAGCATGAGTTGTGCTGAAAGTAACAAAATCATACCAAAGAAAATGGATTGGGAAAATATTCAACAAAATGAAGATTACACCTTCCTAGGATGGAAAATGTAAGAAAAAAAATTATTTATTAATTAAAATATTTTTTTTAATTAATGTGGGTGTCCGGGTCAACTTGCGCGCACCTCAACTAATCTCACGGGTCCTGAAGTTAACGAGCATGTAAGTCTCCAGTGACCCTAAAATTTATGAGACTCGAACTAGTAACTTCTAAAAAGCACACTCAGGACCTGATCAGTTGAACTACACTCGTGAAGATTAATAACTCCTTTTAATAATAACAAAAGTGCATTAATCTTAGTACAAAATCATTACATGTTATGAAATTGTAAGTGAGTATATTAATTTTTTTACGTGATAATTATAATTAATATAGTAGGTATGCGTTTATGGATATAATTATATAGAGAAAGGACTTAATATTGTCAAATTAGTACATCAAATTTTAAATATAAAATAGTAAATTTATTTAATTTTTTTATGACTTCTTAGTTATAAACCAAACACAATAAGACCTACTCTCGAAAAGATTAAAAGAAAATCATGTATCGGGTGCAAGTAAATTAAAATAAACGATAAAAAAAAAACGTCCATGTGTTTTTCGTGACTTTATTGAATCAAGAAAAACTTATTTATAATGTTTATTAATTGCATTAAATTCTTTTGGGTTTAAATCTCAATAGTCATTAATATTTTTAATCAAATACAAATTTTATATTCCCAATATTTTATTGCCATCAATCACGTTCCTACACTGCCATAAAATCTGGAAAATGTCGATGGAAGGCATATATAGTGAAGATTTTGTCTGTATTTTCTAACACTATTAGACATGGTCGGAAATTTTCTTGTTCAGGTTTTTTATTCTTTCAGAATATTTTATCATTATTTCGGTGATGTTTTCATAATTTTTTTTTTAATATATGTTTTAGTTTTGTTTGTTATGATCACAGAGCTAACCATTAAACAATTACCCTGCAAATTAATGGATTATAATCATAGTTTTGAAACTTGTCCAGGGTTCGACTTGGGATTCAGTTAACCCGGGGCTGGAATTAGGTTGAGTTGAAAAAAAAAATAGAGGAAGAAAAAATCCGGCGTGAGCTTGTGACTCGGTTGACCCGGGAAAACCCAGTCAAAAATCCGGTTGTGACCCGTTGACTTTTTGTTTTTTTTACTTTACGACGTCATTTTAATTTTAAAAAACAAATTGACCCGGTGACCCGATCAAAACCCGGGACCCAGGCTTTAGACCAGGCGGGGTCTGAAAACTATGATTCTAATACAAACTATTTGGATTTTAAAAGACTATGATATTAGTAGATTAAAACACTATATATTCACAAATCAATAACCAAACCTAAGATTTTGCTCTCTGTTTATTTATGGACATTCTAAAGACATGAAAATTTTCAAAAATAATAAATTAAGTTATATTGAAATGAACTATTCTTCTCACCAATATCATACCTAGCTAGTCTCGGCATGACATCAATCTCAGTCATTGTAGTTTCGCAATATTTGTGTATGGAGCGGACAGTTTTAAATTTCACTCCTTTCTTTTCATTATCTTAAAACATTCCAAAACTTGCCCAAAAGTCCCAGTAAGGAACCAATCATGAGATAAGAATAAGAAAACGATAGAAATAACTACTTCAATTATAGATCACTAAGGCATATGAAAGGGGATATAATATGACAAAACCAAAACCCAAAAAAGAAATAACCTTCACCCATCTTACTAAGAATCTTGACCGTAAATAATCTTGAGGGATGTAGTTTAATTGATTAGGTACTGAATTTACTTTTCAGAGGTTACCAATTCGAGTCTCATAAATCTCAGAATTACTGAAAACTTATATGATCATTAACTTTAAGGCATTAGAAAATTAGTCAAGGTATGCATAAGTTGGTTCGGATACCAACCAATGATTACCAAAAAAAAAAA
>Ga0325405_1001820_pt1 | contig 21890 bp, 8 predicted proteins | sample PopdelMetagenome_21_FD_205663 | JGI IMG/M metagenome (GOLD analysis project Ga0325405, IMG submission 205663) | Populus deltoides microbial communities from Bellville, Georgia, United States - Xylem-Control-R2 | ecosystem: Host-associated > Plants > Phyllosphere > Stem > Wood/Secondary xylem...
AAGATTTTAGAAAAAAACCGTCCTAATATTCTCTTGAATTTAAATAAGCAAGTCTAGTTAATTAATTAGTTAGTTAGTTAATATATTTGCGAGGACGAGAATTTGAAAAGCCATATATATGAAGTGCCGAACATCGTTGAAAAGTTGAAGTTAATTAGTATTGCTAATTAGGGGCCCGAGGAAACAAGTGCCCATTTTCTTTACAATTGACTTGCTCAAAATCCTTTGTCTATTGCACGTTATCTAATGATTTGTTTAGCGATCGCCGACACGAAGCCCTTAATTTCAAGACTCCTTGTCCATATATGACTTGTGGCAGCAGCCTAGAATCAACCCTTTCTATTTACCAAATGATAAATATTCACTCCAAGGTACGATGAATTCTCTGCTCCTGGTATTGGTTCAGAAAAGACATATCAGAAATGGGTGGAAATCTTCGTTTTAGGGATTAGGGATCATCAGCTAAACGTTAATTAGTAGCCTGTCATATTTCGTAGACTGTGTTTTAGCAATGAAATCACCATGTCATGTTTATTTAAATAGCCAGCTTACCGTATTATAGCCTTCCTTTTTGAGAAACAAATTTGAAACTAAGTAAACCCTGTTGAAAAAAATTCAATACCCTAGCAGTAATATAATTAATCGGTTTTGTTTGCTGGTCGTTGAATATTTTCTAATAGAATAGCTAGGTCACAGGATTATAATAGTTTTTATGGTTGTAATTTGAAAAGATAAGCTTAACTTTAGAAAGTATACCTAGTTTCTAAAATTTTAGGGTTGGATTTTATATGGAGTGCAATCTATCGGGTTTTGCAAGCCCTATCACAATGCTGTAATATTGTGGAAGTGTGGCAGTTCGAGGTAGGTCATACAAGGACAGGATTCGGTAACGTTTGTTTTTTTGGTTGTGCGATGTTTTTGCAAAATCTTGGAAAAGAATTGAACTTCTAATTATTTTTTATATATATTTTTAATTGTTTTGATATGGTAATATTAAAAAAAATAAAAAATATTAATTTAATATATTTGCAAATAAAAAAACTTTAAAAAACAACATATATTATAGTCATGGAAAGGCCCGAAGAATTAATGCCGAACAAAAATGCCTTATAGACGTGCGTCCTGTGAGTGTAAAAAAATGTGGAATGGTGGAAACAAGTTCTTACTGTGTGTTTCGAAGACATTGGTGGTGACCATCCTCTTGAATGGGCTAAATCTTGACGGATGTGAATTGAAAGGAGATTTAAATTCCAACAAGAACTGAACTGAACAGCCCTACATTTGACCATGCAGAATCATCAAACATGACCCAGTGAAGCTAGGATGTGACAATCTTCAGCTAGTGTCATTTTCTCTTGCTAATTAGGTACAAGTGCTCACTGCCAAACTAATACTAGCTAGATCTTTGCATCAGTCATGCTGTGATCACACATAACTTTCGTCATGTTGAATCTAACATTTCCTTCCGTGACAACGAGCATGGGGATTGCTCAGCTTCTCGAGCAACTCATCCCTGCATATAAATTAAGAGAACAAAATAATCATTGGAAAGATTAAATTATAATGAAGCGTAAAGCATGACAGCCGAATTGAAGAGCTTCACTGTTTAATTATGATTAGCAAAAAGAAGTAAACGGTTTAAGCACAGCTACTTAGCTTATAGCTGGAGTGTAACACTAGCCATGCATCTTCTCAAATTTAGTGAAAGCAGGAACCCGCGGCTAAAGTAAAACCCTTGTTTTTTCCTTTTTTTACATTTCTCACTTCGCGGCCGTAGAAAGTAAGAATATGTTTATTGGTTCTGGCATGTAAGTGATTGATGTGTGCGAGTCTCAATAATTGTGTCTGCATCTTTCACTCTCGAGCCTTGTGCGCTCTTTCTCCAGTTGACTCTTCTTCTTTCTCTTCCTCTCTCGGCTATGCATTGATACTCGATCTTTCTTATATACGGAGCTAGGTTAAGGTGGAGGAGACCCTCAAGTGCACATCATGAATCCTCGATTGGAATCTATGGTTTTGGACTTGTTATCATGATATCTTCGGATTAAAAAATAAAAAAAGCAACCTCCTTTTATGGTAGGATATATACGGCAGCAGTACTTGAGATGACTCGCATACATTTATTATAATTTGTGCTTTTCACTCGTCGTAGTATCTGACGACGGACCCTGATGTTTTGGTTCACATGGCCGAGAAGATAAAGATTATGCAGCATTTTGAGCTACCAAATTCGAGTCTTTTATATGGTTTTTGATGATACATGCTCTTCAATTTTATATTAATGTAAAAAACATAATATTCCCCTCCTAGTTTAAAAACGATAACCAGCAACGTCCATTTTCGGTGTCAATATTTTCTTTCTACTAAGATTAGATTATTTTCAAATATCAAGAGGTTTCATGAGAACACCAGCAAATTGATCATTGAAAAAGATGAAGTGAACTTTAATCTCTCACTTAGCAACTCTATCATGTATAAAGTGATAGTTAACCTCAACAAATTTAGTGCGAACATAAAAGATGAGATTAACTGATAAATATGTAGTATCCAAGTTATCACACCATAGTGTAATTATGGAAACAAACGAGAGACGAATCTCAGAAATCAGAGAATGAATCCATAAGATTTCAGTAGTATCATCAGCTAAAGCCTTGTGCCAAGCTTCTACTACAAGATTTAATAGTTTTACCGACGTAATTTTTTCATCGGCGTAAGACACATATTCCGTCGGTAATTAATTTACCGACAAAATCACCGACGGAAAATGCTCCGTCGGTGAAGCTTTCATCGGTAATTTTTTATCCTTCGGTAAATTCATTGGAAATAAAAAAATAAAATTACCCGTTTCATTTCGTCGGTATATCCCTCGGTAATAATAGTTTTTTATTACCAACGGATTTACCGACGGAATTACCGATGGAAATTCCATTGGTAATTCTGTCGGAAATTATTTAAAAATATTTTTTAAAAAATTCATTTTATAAAATTATAAAATAATTAAATTAACATAAATCAACACTGTATAATATATACTCAAAATGCTTGAAAAAAAAATAAGAAAATCAACTAAAAAAATTGCAACAAATAAATAAAACGAAAAAATAAATCCAACAAAAAAAATTCATATGAAAAAAATGAAGTTGCAATTGCTAAAAATTTAAAAATCCTATAAATAAATCAACTAAAAATTAATCTCATATGAAAAAACAAATCTCACAACAACATTTATACAATTATTAAGAACAAAAACAATTAAAAATAAAATAAAAAACAAATATAGCGAAAAAAATCATGAAAAAGGAAGAAAAATCTTACCTTAATGTAGTTGCAAGTGAAGCTAAGGAGAGAAATTTTTTTCCGTAAAGCATATTAATTAAAAAAAACTAAGAGGATAAACGAAGAAAGAAGAAGAAGACATGCCCGAGCATGGAGGAAAAGAGAAGGAGATGAGGAGAGAAAAGAAGAGAAAGAAATAGATATTGATGTTTTTTTACATATAGTGAAGAAGAAGAAGAAGAAGTAGAAGTAGAAGTAGAAATAGAAGAAGAAGAAGAAATAAGTTTGTCTCTTATGAAATAAAGGGATCCAGGCATTTTATTGGGGCGCGTTAGCGACGGATTCACCGACGGATAATTGAATATTAATATTTTTTAATTATTTCGTTGGTAATTTTGTCTATAATATTTAATTTAAATTTTCAATTTCATAAAAAGTTTTCAGAAACCGCCAATAATTACCGATGATTTTTCAGTCCGTCGGTGATTCCGTCTGTAATATTTAAATGAAAATTTTAAATCAATTGAATTTTTTCAGAAAACCGCCAAATTACATCGACGACTTTTCAATCCGTCGGTGATTTTGTCTGTAAAGAACAACAATTAACAGTGCAATTGGAAAGTGAACAGTTGTGGAGCTCTCTGGAAAATACCGACGGACAAAATCCGTCGGTGATTCCGTTGGTAAATCCTGACACGTCATCATTTTTTTTGCTTTGTTTTAATTTTTTTTTCGACTGTAATTCCCTTGGTATATACCGAGAGAATATTTTCATCGGTAAAATCCCTCGGAAATTTACCGATGGAAATATTCTCTCGGTATTTCCGTTTGTATTCATCAACTTTCTAGTAGTGTTCGTTAGATGAACGAGCAACCGTCCATTGTTTCATTGATTTCCATGAGATAGTGGTAGAACCAAGAAACACAAGATACCCACCTGTAAACTTCTGATCATCAACACTGCTAGCCCAATCAGCATCAATGAAACCATGAAGAGATAGAGTGTCACCACAACGAATGTGAAGACCTGTAGGAAACGGTGGCTTCTACATAGCGCGCATAATGCATTTGATATCAGCCCAATGAGCTGCAGTGGAAGCATACATAAACTGACACGCTTTTTCACACCATATCACAAATCAGGCCCATTGAAGGTAAGATATCAAAGAGCACCAATAATTTATCGGTAACATGTAAAATCAGAGTACAAATCACAAGATAACGTTGCCAACTTAGAAGAAGAAAAGGATATGGGAGTATCAACAGGCTTAAGGGACGACATGCCTGTTTTGTGAATAATATTAAGAGCATTTTGGTGTTGAGTGAGTATAAGTCCCATAGATGTGGATTTAACCACAATGCCCAGGAAATAATGGATGGAACCGAGATCCCGAAGCTTGAATTCTGAGCTAAGTTTCAAAAGCAATTTGGCTATTATAGCAAGTTACTTTATGTAAGTAAAATATTATCACCATATACAAGCAAATAGACAACGTCACCAACCACATATATGATAAATAATGACATACCAACCTTAGAAGTATAAAAGCCAAAGGATAATAGATAATCACTCAAATGATTATACTATGCCCAGGGATCATGTTTCAAACCATATAGAGATCTATACAGACAACAAACATGAGAGACTAGAGTAAGATGGGTAAATTTAGGAGGTTTGTCCGTATAAACCTCTTCTTGAAGTATCCTATTCAAAAATATATTATTAATATCAAGTTGATTTATCTTCCAACCCCGAGAAACAACAACAATAAATACTAGGTGAACTGAAGCCGGTTTAACCACCCAACAACTACTAACAACATTTATAGAAGGTTGAGAGGTACTAGAGACCACGTACCATTAAATGAAGAGCATCAAGTTTCTTTTGCATGGTAAGATGTCAAACAACATACCTGTTTGCTTCCTTAAATGTGAAAGGCTTATGATTAGGATGAGAAGCTAAACATGAATAAGAGGACACAATAAAGTGAGCTGTTTTATATTGTCGTGGATGAAAAATTATGGGATGCTGACGTGGGACAATAGAGTTCAAGGCTGGTGGAAGATAAAATTTTGAAAGATCACCCATCAAGTTCAATTAAGGCAGTGACATACCCATATAGATAACGAAGAGGAGGATATTGAAGCGGGTGGAAACTGTGAGTAACTCAAAACAACAAGGGATTGCGGGGAGGTGTTTGATCCTAACATAAATTGGGACACAAATCGTGAGGTGTACATCAAAACAAGAGAGTCACATGCACCAGAAGAAACGGTACCTGCACACTCAGCATCAAAAGAAATAATAGGTGGAGATATAACAATAAGACTATAACATACCGAATGAGGGTCATGAACAGCTAATAAAGGCAACTATGTTGAAACAGTAGGGGATGCAACGATATATTATGGGGAATGCAAAGAGGGTATGTGATGGGTAATTATGGAATTGGTTGTTATATTTGTTGAGCAATCACAAAGGGAAAATGTGTTCATAGAATTTAACATGTCTAGCAATATAAACCCGGTTGGATGACAAATTAAGGCAACAATAACTTAAGTGCTGAGAGCTATAACCAAGAAAGACATCAGGAGTAGAGCGAAAATCTAATTTGCGACTATTGTAAGGGCGGGCAAAGAAAAGGAAAACACAAACAACTAAAAATACAAAGAAAATTGTAATAAAAAACAGACTGAAACAATTATTCAAAAAGATATTTGCCATTCAAAATAGAAGTGGACATGCGATTAATTAAATGAACAAGAGTTTCAAAAGCATAACCCTTGTATTTTAATGGAGTGTGACACTAACCAAGAAATGTGATATCAATTTCAATAATATGCCTATGAAGATGCTCAATAGTGACATTCTCTTCATGAATATTGGGATAAATTAAGCGATGGTGAATACCAATTTGTTTAAAATAAGTATTTAATTTCTCATACTTTTTGCCTTAATCAATTTGATCCAATTTAATTTTTTAAAAGAACCGACATTCAACATGAGCTTGAAATTGTTGAAACACATTAAAGAGATCAGATTTTGCAACCAAATGAAAGAATCAAATGTATTTCGTATAAACATCCATAAAAATAACAAAGTAGAAAAAACCATCAGAAAACAATGTAGGAGAAGATCCCTAAACATCACTCAATAGCAATTTAAATAGAGCATAGATTTTGTGAGCTGTAAGCTCTGAAGACAAACAATAAGATTTTTTCAAAGGACATGATTGATAATTAAAATGAGAATTTTTTGAAGTACAAGAAACCTTTTTATTTGACATTAACAGACTTAAGATATGTGGATTAGGATGTCCAAGACGACAATGCCAAACATCATCAGAGGTAGACAGACTGGTATACAATAATGCCTGAGGTAAAGACTTGTAAAAGACTCGGAGATAGCATAAAGTCATCCCTACTCTGATAAGAAAGCACTTTTTTGTTAGCAGACCCTTGACACAAAACATAAACGAGTGAAATTAAAAAAAGCCATTATTTTCAAGATAAAATTCATGAACAGATAATAAAGGCTTTTTAATATGGAGAACATGTAAAATATTTGATAAGGTAAATATATGTTTTGACATGCAGATGATAGAGTGAGCAACATTTGATATACTAAGTCCCTTACCATCGTCAACATATAGCTGACCAATGCTCGGATAAGGTTCTGAATTTGTCATATTCATAAAATCATGCGTGACATGTTGATTAGCACTTGTGTCGGGAAACCAAGTAGCTAGAGTAACACTGTGATGATTATGGAATGCTAAGTTAACATTTGCGGCACATAGTAATTCACAAGTTATGGACGCTATGAAGCAGAATGTCCCAAACCATAACATAATTGGCATTTGATTTGGCGATTATTAAACCACTGATTATTGTAGAAAAAATGACTACGATGCTGCCCATTTTGATGAGAATTATCAATGTAATTATTGTTATAATTGTCACTGTTTCTATGAGAATTATTGTTGTAACTGTTACAGTTGTTGTGCCTCCATCCACCTCAAAACCTGCCTCCATAACAACAGTCAGAAGAGTTTCCAAAACCACCCGCTGATTGGTCATGAAACTGATGGGATTGACGTTGAGTAAAGAAGACCAAAGAGCTGCTAAACGGGGTAGGCACCAGAGGGGCTGAAATGTTAGTCACAAGAGAACTTTTATGAAGATATTCATTGGTGAGTGTATGATTATGCAACTCGGTATAAGTAAGTGACTTGATTTTGGTGAAGTCAAATCTTTGGTATCATTGAAGAATAAAAATGAAGGACTCGTTGCCGAACAAGGGGGTAGAATAACATTGCATATCTGTCAGCAGCAAAATTAAGTGCAGTGTTGGTGTTTTGATTAGGATCCATGAAGAATAGGTTTGTATAAACCTTTAATGCCAAATTGAGATAAAATAAGTTTTTAGGAGGCTTAAATAATTATAGTAGTCATCCTTTCTATTTATATAATTAGGGTTGTATACAATATTAACAATGCAACCCCCAACAAATAATCAAAATCATACAAGGTAATGTAATTTGCTATGTAATTGTATTTCCTATAATACAATCTAATTTTATTTAATTAGTATACTATAATTGTTATCCACATTGTATTTCTAAAATTAGTGTAATATCTTGAACTGGAGTATAACTAAATGGATTCATAGCAATGTTGTAGACTATGGTCTATAGTAGATTCCATACAAGTCTTTTTTTAATTTTTTTTTTTTAAAAAAGAGTTTAACTAAAAAAAATACTAGTTAAGAAACTTAAAGTTTTTTATTGTTTGCCCAGGTTAAAAGAAGCATCCAAGACAAGATTGAGCGCACGAAATATAAGCTTTGCCATTGTTTTTATTATTATTATTATTATAAAGTGAGTGACACGTGTCAGTTTTATGTCATGAATGTTATGTAAGATTAATGAATTCATGAAAAAAAAATTAATAATCAAATCTAAAGGTTAAAGCGGATTTTAAATCATTAAAAGCGGATTAAGGTTGTTCAATAATTGCGTTAAGGAATGAAATAATTGAATTGACATTAATTGAGATAATTGTTGTTTTGCATGCCATAAAGCAGACAACGTTGTCGCACGTAAAAAAAATTTAAATTTCGGTAGAAAGTATTTTTAGTTTTTGGTCTGGAGCGTGGTGATTTATAACAATTAGAACCATAATGATATTTTCGAAGAACACGTATGATTGTTTGTGTTTATTTTTTAAAAAGTAGTTTTTTAAAAATTATTTTTAAAATTTTACTATATTTATTTATTATTAGAAAAGTTGATCAACAGAAAACATTTTCCTGTCAATGAAAAGTTTAGTTTAGTTTTTAGAAAAATATATATTTTTTATTTTAGACAGAAAACACTTTTTGAAAGTTATAAAAATTTTAGAAATATCATATTATTTGTTGATTATATATTGTTAAACTTTTAATTGCTATATATATATATTTTTTTTGTTTTGAATATTTATTTTTCAATTTCATCCCTTAGAATTTAATTTTTATATTTAATTTTGGTCTTCGTTTTTATAATTATTATTTGCCTTTTCCTTATTATTTTTTAATTGAAATTTTTTATCTATCAAATTTAATCCTTATTCTTTTGATTGTTACTTATTTTATTTGAAATAATTTATGAAATGTTAATTTTTATTATTTTAATTTTTTAATCTTTCAATTTTTTTTATTTTTTAGATTTGATCTTTATTATTTTGATTATTATTTATTTTATTTGAGATAATTTATGAAATTATATTTTTTTTCAATTTTATTCTCATTCAACTTTTAAATTTGTAAGATTTGTTCCTTATTATTTTAATAAACTTCAAAAAAATAAAGCATTAATGAGTTACTTCCCAGTTCATTTTTCATGACACAACAAAATAGTGGAAAATATTTTTAATTTATTTTTCATTACATTACAAAATATTAAAATATAATTTATTTTTAAAAATACTATTTTTCAGAACAAACAGTAACTTGGTAATCATTAAAGGTCATATGTCAAAATGATGATTGTTGTTTTCTTATCAATCACGAAAGCTTTTTTGCGTTCTAAAGGAAAATGATCGAAGGTGAATGGCTTAAAACGATACAAGCACGTGTTACTATTTATGTATGGTAATGTAGTTCTTTTTTAAATTGTTTTTTATTTAAAAAAATATCAAATTTATATTTTTAAAAATGTTTTATGATACTTTTAATAAGCTTAAATAAAAAAAATTAATTATAATATATTTTTAATTAAAAGATATATATATATATATATATATATATATATATATATATATATATATATATTTAAAAAACAATATCATCTTGGTATGGAAAGTGGAAGCCGGTCATATCGTAAGGCTAGAGCTCCTGCAAAGATTTAGATCACAGGCGTCGTCACATCAGGTTCATTTCTTCGCTATTTTACATACAATACAGACAACATATGCATGTTTGAACTAGAATTTTTAAATATTTTGATTTAAAAAAAACATTTTATTTTTTATTTTTATTGTTTTAATGTGTTTATATTAAAAATAAATTTAAAAAAATAAAAAAATATTTTAATATATTTTTAAATAATTGTTTTTAAAAAAATAACTCTTCAAAACACCATAATTTTTTCTAGCCACGGCATAAAAGATTGCATTTGCTGGCAAATTTCAAACATACCGACTTGTGTTTTTACCTCAAACCAATTAGTAACAGATAAAATACGCGCAGCAGATAAAATAAATATTTTTACATTATAACATGTTTTTTAAATTGTTTTTTATATAAAAAAATATTAAATTAATAATTTTTAAATAATTTTTATATACTAATATTAAAAATTAAAAAATATATATTTTAATATATTTTTGATTAAAAAACACCCTACACTGCATACAAAACACAAACAATGCATCATGAAACTTATCACCAACTAATTAGCGATCAGCAATACCCTTTAATAATTTAATTAACAACAGTCCTTCAAATGGATAAACTTATTTGCTCTGTGTGCTAATTTCTCTTTAGGGAGTTGCATTAGATGTATCATCGATAATATTAAAAAAGAAGTTTTAGTTGACGAAAAATCTATCATCCTTGATTAGACATTTCTTAATTACTTCTGAAATAAAAATATATTCTATATTATTAACAATATTAAAAAAAATTGATCCTTTAGATATTTCATAATTTCTGTTGAAATAAAAATATATTCTTGTATATTTCGTAATGCCATTTGTTTCAAGACACTTGATTTAATTCATAATTGAATTATCACTTAGCGATTTTAATATATAAATCAAAGATTATGATTGGTTAAAAAAACATGTTACGTTGTTTTGTGTGCGGTTAGTATCATGATGTAAAATACTCTGTAAAAATATATATTAAAATTATTAAAAAACATTAAAAAAACCAATTAATTTTTTTTTTCTAATCAAGTTCATTTTTAAAAAACATATACGAATAAAAGTTAGCCGTGCTTAGTACACGCTACTGTGTGTATCTAGCACTAAACGAAAGGAACTTATCAGGGCCTCGAAGGGTTATTGTTCCTCGAGGAAAAGTGAAGGCCGAGAAGCACTCGATTCAAACTTCGAAGGCCGAGTGCTTGAAAAACACATACACACGCGCGCGCTCCGTAGTGAAATTTATAGGTAACCTTTGCAAAAGCAAAAAACGCGTCCCTTTGGAGACTTGTTCGGAGAAACACGTAATTTGAATCAATATGCCACTTGCACGTCTGCCTTTAGATCCGAGTATTAAAACGTTACTACTTGCTACAAATCTTGCTAACAAGGTGTTCGAGGAATCTCAAGGTCCCACCAGCAAAGCCTTTGAAATACTCTTCGGTGCTTTCAACGTCTGTGGACTTAAATAATCTTTCGAGCTGCACTTACGAGAGGTTCTTTTGTCCTAGTAGACATGGCAGTACAAATATTGGTGCCTTTATGTCACCAAGGTTCCTCCGTTGCTCTTATTTACCAAAGCTAGCCAGCAGATATTGTCACTTCGGACACGAATCAAGAACCCTAATCCTACCCCACCCGTCCTAACTTGCCCCATACAACAGGGAGGGAGACTATTTGAGCATATATTAGGTGAATCTCCGTAAAGAAAACAACCACATTGCTTCGACTTTCTCTTCCTTTTGTCTGGCGAAATTAATCCATCAACTGCTCGGCGTGTCATTTTATCAGATCTTAGATGATAGTTTCAATTGTATGTTAAATTAGACAACCTATTTTTTACCCCTGCCAGTAGTGGAGAAAAGTAAGCTCCCACGTCACAAGATACGTAGCCACTGTTGGGCCACGAAGATTTGATACACAGGAGGGCTTCGGTATACACGGTCCCCATTGTAGTGTGGGTCCAATTGGGACATAGAGAGGGGTCCGTCTGGCCTTGCATGTGAAAGACATGATGAAGTAATAGTTGTCAATAGACTGAAATTTGTAGAGTGTAGGTCCCTTTAAGCATATTATTGGTGTAATGGCCGTTAGATAGACCAAATGTCTCAACAAAGGTTACGGGACTTCCTGTCACGTTCCTACTGCCCCACTTTTGACAACCCTAAGAAGACCTGTTTGTAGGAGCTCGGCCTATCGTTCTCAAATCTCATCAATCAAAACCAGAGGTCATCTCTATGGTCATGGCAAGCTATTTATTAACCTCTGTCACTGGGACTCTGCATCTCACCCTGAAGTACCCGAGTCGATACGAAACACGGGTCCGATACCCTGCTTAATAGTGTGTTTTTAAGTACTGTTGTGGTTATTTTTTATTTTTTATAGTGTTTTTATTTAAAAATATATTAAAATAATATTTTTTTTATTTTTAAAAATTATTTTTAATATCAATACATTAAAATATATGAAAACAATAAAAAATATTAATTTAAAATAAAAAAATAAAAAATTTTAAATTTTTTTAAAAACATATTTGAAACGCAAAAATAAACAGTGCTTAAATTTTATATTCTTTTGACAGATACAGATGACTGTTTCACATTGCGTTTTGAAAATGCTTTTAAAAAAATTAAAATTTTTTTTTCAAATTAATATTTTTTTAATGTTTTTGTGAAAAATAATTTTTAAAAAATAAAAAAATATTAATTTGATATATTTTGAAATAAAAAAATATTTTAAAAACATATTCTATAACACATTTAATACATTTTGAGGAAGGAGAAGAGGATGCGGGTACTCCTTGTTACGTTTTGATGCAGGGAAACTAAAGCCTTAACCTGATAGGCAAAAAATAAAAGTTGTGGGCCTCGGTTTTACATTAGCCCACTTATTTAAGTTATAACTTGACCTTATAGCTATGGAATCTCATTGGGCCTAGGATATAAGCTATTTAGGCCTTGTTAAATGATGTTTTAGGCTTGTAAACAATCTATTAGACTGGGCCATTTGAGATCACGGGTTAGGTGAATTATTCCGAGTTAATCGAGTCAATCATTTGATCAATGCCTCATTTGGGCAGCTCTGTATGATTGAAAGATATAGTAAACAAAGTCTATGGTCAGGAATTGATCTTAAATTTTTTTTTTTCAAGATTTTACAAAGATGAATACATCATTTTTTCCCATTTCAAATTGTATTGAAGGTTTTAAAAAGTATTTTTGTATTTATAATGCATTTTTTTGATATTAGAATATTAAAATCTAAAAAAAAAGTTAATTTGATATTTTTTTCAAATAAAAAATAATTTTAAAAACTTTTAAAAGCGAGTTCAAACTAAAAAAACACACCATAAAAATGAAATTTGCTCGGTAGCATATAGATTTATTTATCTATTTCCAAATGGCTAATGCTTTCAACCTGTATCTGGTTCAGAGCTAGCATCGGTATGTTTGTACATTTTGGTGGTGTTTCTTTTTGTGATCTCACTGTTTTTTTTTTATTTAAAAAAAAATGATTTTTTTTTCAAATGATTTTTTATTTTTAGATTATTTTTTCAAATTTGCTCGGTACTATAAAAATAAAATTTAAAAAATAAAAAATACTATTCTAATATATTTTTAAATAAAAAAACACATTTAAAAAACAACAATTACTACCAATTTCATTCACTAAGTTTATTACGTGGAAATCGGAAGAAGTAGGAAATTAGACCCCAACACTTGCTCCTCCGTTCTGATTTCTAAATGTATAAAATTATTCTCCCCGGATTACTGGAGATTTATTTCAGCATCAAATCAAATCAATCAACTTTAAACAGGAGTGGAGGCAGTATTTTGTCTACAGCCAATTTAGTCTGTCCGAGCGAGGAAAGCAATGGTCCCCTATCATACATTTGGAAATAACATCAGCATGCTTTATCAATCCCAGCAAAACCTTTCACCATTTTGGCAATTCTCTTCATTTTAACCTACATGGATGGATTTATAACAAACCTTCTCCTCTCCCTTCACCTCTCTTCCATCTCTAATATTCTTCTCTTTATATCATTAAGAAAAGAAAGATTCAGAATTAAATTCAAAGGAGCTAGCTAGCTAGCTACCAGTTTGAAGGAATAGCGGAGCTTAAAGAGAGAAGGGGGTCATCAAGTAGAGAAAGTAATAGTAATATGGCAAGAGGGAAGATCCAGATCAAGAAGATTGAGAACTCGACTAACAGGCAAGTTACATACTCCAAAAGACGAAATGGTCTCTTCAAGAAAGCTCATGAGCTCACTGTTCTTTGTGATGCCGAGGTCTCTCTTGTCATGGTTTCTTGCACTGACAAGGTCCACGACTACACTAGCCCCTCCACTACGTATGTCCCATATCTCTCCCTCGTTTTCTTTTCCTGTCAAACCCTTCTTCCCTTTTATATATTTTGATTTTATTTTTCATGGCCAGAACGAAGCGGATATTTGATCAGTATCAGCAGACTAAGGGAATAGATCTTTGGAGCTCCCACTATGAGGTGTTTAATTATATCTAATTTCTATTATCTTTTTTGTGCGTGCGAAGTCAAGACCCTCCGTGTTTCTCTGTAATGGTATAAAGCTTGTGTGCTCAGATAATGAAAGAGAACTTGGAAAAACTGAAAGAGGTGAACATGAAAATCAGGAGGGAGATGAGGTGATAAAATGCCTGAAATTTGTTGTCCATATGCTCGTTATTCATAGGTGGTATCTGTTCTGTTTTTTGCTATTTTTTTTTATGTTGTCGTGATTATACTTTACAGGCAGAGGATGGGTCAGTGTTTGAATGATTTGAGCTTTCAGGATCTGCAGAGTATTGAGAGCGATATGGAAAGTGCTTGGAGGGTTATTCATGACCGTGCGGTAAGATATTCGGCCCAGCTCACAGCATTCTTAGGGTTCTAAACTAGGAAAATTTGCTGGACAGCTCAAACTGTCACAAGAATGGATATAAAGAACAATTCTGGTCTATTGACATGTATTTCAACTTCTACGTTTTGCTCTTGAACTATGAATACTTCAGCTACAAATGTTTCAGCAAGAATTTGTCTGGACAGTTCTTTTGTTAGTTTAATTTGGAGCAAATCAACTGAAAAACTTCAACTCAACCACTATAATACTGTCTTCTGGTGACAGGATCGTGTGCTTACTAATCAGATTGAAACTTCCAAGAAAAAGGTATTCCTGTTTGATCATATAGTTCTGTCCATCTTCTTTGATGTCCATTTGTCTTGGATATTTGAGTCATTGGAATCTATTTCTTCTTATTGTTCCGTTAAAGGCGAGGAATGTGGAGCAAATCAACAGAAAACTTCAAATGGAATTAGTAAGTATGGAGCTCCAATGAGCTAGACAGGTACTAGAGATTATATTATTAACGGAAAATCTTGAAGTTAATGTTTCACTTTTTGTTATGAAGGAAGCAATGGATCAAGATCCATACGGCTTGGTTGACAATGGAGGGGACTGCAATTCTGTTATGGGATTTTGAAATGAAGATCCTTGCATATTTGCTATGCGATTGCAACCCAACCACCCTAATCTTCCCAGGGAAGCAGGGCCATCTCTCACAACTTAACCCTTGCTTGAGTAGTGTCAGCTGAATTGAGGTTACTCTACATCCAAGTTGCTCAAAATTATCCATGTGTTGACTGTTACCAATCAGAAATACTTGAATGGCTTTCCTTTTAAGTATATCTGTAGAATGAACTTGTATTATCCCGGATTGCTTCCATCTTGACAACTGATATGCTGCGGACGCCTTCTCTTCATTAATTATTAGTCTAATGATTCCTGATTTTCAGTTTTTCACAGAAAATTTTCAAGTTCCTACGCGTTGCTTGATGATATATGTTGTTCATCAGCTGAAATATTCGTGCACTACATGTATCTGGCCTGATCAATTTAGTAAGTTAGGGGCATCCCACTCAGCTGCTGAAATTGCATCATGTATTCTGCATTCTTTATTTCCTTTGTTGATTTAACCTCAACGAAAATTGCTTGATTATGTATGATGTTCATCAGCTGAAATATCCGTGCACTGCATGTAATGAACCATTACAAAATTAAGAGTAAACATGTAAATAAAAACAAATATATGGACTAAATTATTTTAAAAAAACTACAGGAACTAGAATAAGGTCTTATCAAGTCGTCCATTACATTCCTAAAATTCTTGCAACCAAATGATGTACGAAACATAACAAGCTGATTTTACTCAGTTTTGCGAACTATGGGTGCTTTTATCTTCCTATTTTACTACCAATGAGGATTTTGTTAAATCTCTTGTTGTTGTACGCAATTCAGCTGCTCAGTTTGCTCTTGCATTGATGAATTCTTGGGCATCAATAATTTTCAAAAAGGATGCCCATCATCTAAACTTGAACAGGCACGCATGCTTGATGTTTCTGTTTTCTTCATCAGCACATGACATCCATGGAACCATTTCTGTCAAGTTGATAGAATCACTGTGTGATATGTAACCCTTTTTAAAAAGGAACTCGGGCAAATTCTTTTTTCAGAGTCTGCGGCATAGTTTCAAGACTGTGTTTGGGTTCTGGTTGGAGAAAGATAATTGATTTAACCGAGTTAATTTTAAAAATAAAAAAATAAATTTTTTTTAAAAATTAACTCGATTAACCTTCTCTTCTTCTTATTTATAAAAACAATCAAGTTATAAGTTTATTTGTTAATTCTCAAATTTAATTGGGTCAATATTTAATAATTACCATATCAATATATGAAGCAAAGTCAAATCTAATAGTTATTATTTGTGTTGGTTTATTTTTTTTTTATTGTATGTTTAATAATATGATGTAATATGATTTTTAATTAAAAATATATTAAAATAATATTTGTTTTAAAAAAATATTATACACATAAAAAATATAAATTTAATATTTATTTAAAAAAAAACACTTCAAAATTAGAAAGTACTCAGGAAATTATTTAGACCATCCTTGGAAATTGGAATTGACACCCTCACTATAATAATTGTCAGCATCTACAAGTTTCTGTAAGAACCAACCAGTTATCCGACCATTACCTAATCATCGTCAAATAATTAATAAAGAAATTGATCGGAAGATTTTAGCACAAGTAGTAACACATGTTGACAATTTCCTCGACGTCCCTTGTTCTTTTACTTGCGACACTTGCACTTCCTTTCCAATTAAGGCCAGCCTTACCCATCATTCCAGAACAATAGGAATAAATCCCTCCATGCCATCCTAGGCAACATCTCGACCAGATTCTCTGTCTAATGCCGAGGAAAAAAAAGTTTATTCCTTCGATGCCATCCAAGACTTGAAGAGACTTGTTTCAATCCAAGTAGACAATTAGCCCCAAGAGGAAAAGAAAAAAACTTGATCTTAGCATTAATGCACCGTCCATTTTAGATTTTACTGAGGGCTAAGTAGATTCAAGATTTTAAATTTTATCTCTGATGATTGTTGGAACTAATTGATTTTATCAAATATTGTTTTAAATTCACTCGAAATCAAACAATAACGATGTTTTTTGCAAGGATTTTCAAGTGATTTTTGATGTAGAAGTTCAATTGATTTTCAGCCAGAAAGATAAAATCGAGATAGATTCTATTCTGTTTTCAACAGGATAATATTTTTGGACTGAGAGAGATTTTTTGGAAAAAAGTTTGACAGTCACACCTTCTCTCTTTTTTTCGAGATTAATATTATATTTTCCATTAAATATTCCTTAATTATCTCGGAATACAAGAGAAATTCAATTTCCTTCTAATCACGAAATAAAAAAAAACAAGAAAAAATAAATCAAAAGCCGTTATTTTCCCAGCCTAGCAGCAAAATCTTTCTGCCCCACGCCCCGTAATTCGCTTAGACACAACTACCCCCATATAGTGCGAAACAACAAAAAGGCAATTCAATTTCAGCTCTGAAAAGGAAGCTTAAAAACCCGACTCGCCGCCTCCCCAACCAATTAACTTTATCTAATTTTCCATCTCGAGACGGACAACAGCCGTTCGCGGCGACAGGTCACCATCACCGATATAGTAAGCGGTGGAGAGAACCAAAGCGGTGGCTCTTCTCAATTCTCTTCAAGGGTAGTTTCGTCAAATTCACGTAATTCTCAAGAGTTCCTCTTTTTAGTCAAAAGGTCAAACCCCCAGGAACACTCTTTCTGCCCGCGACAGACAATTAGCAAAGTTTCCCAGTTCCCCGTCACCTGAGAAAGCAGTTGTTGGCACATGTGCCCTTCCCCGACGTTACTTCCATAACTTTTTTCCTGAAATCTCCGGTCACCTGAGAGAGCCGACGCACCAGCAAGAACCAGACTCCCTTCACTGCCCACGTTTCTATAAAAGAAAAGCCTCCAGCTGCTTCTCTTGCATGTTTATTTTTTAGGCATGGGAGCTCTCGGCCCTGTCTCTCCTTGGATTCCAGAAGATGACGTTTTGTTAAAAAACTCTATTGAGGTAAAAATCTTTTTTTCATCATCATTATTATTCCACCAATTCTTTGTTAATTAAAAAAAAAGTGAATAAAACCCATCTTTTTATACTAATTATTTTTATTTTTTTATTGTTATTCTGTAATGGTGGATTTTTCTTGTTTTCAAGCATGAATTTCTTGAAACAAAGATATTCTGTTTCTATCTTTTCTTGTAGCATGGATTTTGAGGACATAATTATTGCTGTATTTGATGTTTTAATTAGGGCAGGATTTTCAACATGTTAAATGGCCAATATCGAAGAAAATCTGAATTCGAACTTAGAAATAAATAGTGTTCTTAACATGTGAAAAAGAATGGTTAATTTTTTTATGCTATGATAGTGTTGTTTTGTGAGTTTCGATTTTGTTAATTGTAAATGATGAGGGTCCGGTTCTGTTTTTCGGATATACTGGTTTTGGTGATTGTGAGATTCTACGTGGCATCGGTAATGATATGATAGCTGTTATCAGAGGCATGATATTGAATATGCAAGGTATAAGCCAGGAGGGATATTTGTAATGCTTCATTTTCGCAAGGAATTTAAAATAGGAAATTTCTTCATGAGCCGGTGCAAAAGGGGGGATTTAGTGGTGCTGGTGGTTGCACTGCGGACAGGAGAAAACATTGGTGGTGAGATGTATCAGCAACACCAATTATTTTTCTAATTCGCTGGTATGACCTTGCATAAGTATTTCAAGAAGAGAAATTCTGGGTCTGTGAAAGAGAGGTCTTGCATTCTTTTATTCTGACTGTTGTCTATATGCTTTTACTAGTGCATGGCAGTAAGAAGAAGAGAGATGACAGCCATGGACATGGCAAGGTGTAATACATGAGGAAAACATTGAATACTAAGTTGAAACCATAAAAATTTAAGTTGTGGTTGTTGGCTAGGATGTCTGTGTCAACCGGTGCATTTGTGAGTGAAGTTTTGCTCCCATTGCATCCATAGGAATTTTACCGTTAACTCTTTTTGCTTGCAGTTTTGACGATATAGTTATTGACAGTGAAAATTTTATTTCTTCATCTGTTAGAACCATTGTTCTTATTGCTCTCTTTATTAAGCTTTTTGAATATATGTGTGTTTATAGACTGTTTAAAAGTAGCAGCACATGGGTTTTAGTAGTTGTACCTCTTTTTTATGCTTCTTAAGACTGAAGCATATAAAAAAACCTTGTCAATTGGTGCTTGGTGCAGCTTCTTCTCTTTTTTTTGTTGTTGTTGTGGGGTTGGATCATTGGTTTGCTACCATTGTCTAATTAAATATCAATTGTTAAAGCTTGCTGACTTTTGTTCAGTGTGATTGTTTTGGGAATCACTATTTATTTTTGTTTCTTTTTTATGTTTTGCAGGCTGGTGCTTCCTTGGAATCACTGGCAAAAGGAGCAGTACAATTTTCTCAAAAATTCACTGTTCGAGAAATACGAGATCGCTGGTATTCTCTCCTTTATGATCCGGTTGTTTCTTCAGAGGCTGCTTTTCACATGACTGAGTTTGAGTGTTCTGCATCGACTTTTCCATCAAAATTCAGTAGAGCTGGAAATTCAAAAGAAAATAAATGTTTTCCAGGGAAGAGGAAAACTGAAAGTGTCCGCCATTGTTACTATGCTCCGCGTAAAAGAATTTGCAGCAAACCATTTAATTCCATGGAGTTGAGTTTTCTTGATTCCCCCAATAATAACAATTATGTTGGCAATGAATATGAGCAATTATCCACACAATGCATGCTTGGAGATCCAGTTACAACTCACTTCGCACTTCAGGAATCAAATTTGGACATTATGCATCATGTGTTTCCTCCAATTGTGAGTAGTGGTACTGCCCATGCCTTTGATACCGAATTCCATAGTACAATTCAAGAAGATTATTCAATGGAGCAAGACAATATACACATTCCCCATATACTTGGAGAGGATCCATCTAACACTGAAAACAGAACCGTGGTCGAGGAACTCAGTCAACAACTGCCAGTTGATGATGACTTGTTACATGGGTGCTCTAACTTTGATGGAAATGATGTCCTTAGTTCACCAGTTCCAGAGTGTAGTTTGTCATTTCACAATTTGGAGTTCTCTTCTTCACTTCATGAGATGCCTATTTGGAGAATGGATGAAGGGATTTCAGTGCCAGATATTCCAAACAATCTTGGATTACATGACAAAGATATGCACCATGGTGATGCTTTTTCACTCCTTGATGATGGTGATATTAAGAATGCATGTTCAACAAGTTTCAATGATCTCCAAAAAGACTCAGAGTTAAAAATGGAAATACCGAGTGATGTGCCACAAAATTCATCTCATAGCACAGAAGATTTTCTGGCTGAACTTACCAATTATTTGTCTAATGACGAGGAAGGGGCAAGTGTGGATATGGATGGAAAAGATTTCAGCACCAATTCTTACATTGCTTGTCTCAATACAATTTTGTTGGATTCACCAAATAATTCTAACGAAAATCACAGGCCCAATGTAACTGAACCAGAAGCATCAATATCAGCAGACTGTTTTAAAAATCACTCAGATGCTTGTCCTGGAAACTTATGGGAGAATAGGGGGTCTCACTGTAGTGTGGATGCAGGTTGTAATTCTGAGTTCCAGTTTGTTTCATCAACATCACTTCTAGATCCGCATCCTGAGGTGAAAGATGGGAATATTTGCTGTGTGCTAAACACTGAGGACACAGAGATCCCATTCAATGATGATATAGACCTCCCCACTGACTGGCGCCCAAGATCAGTTACCTCCTTGTTGCAAAGGAATTTCCAACATGCTGGCAAACCAAATTCTTTATCTGCTAAGGAATTACCAAGTAATAAAAATGGTAGTGTAGTTCCAGTAGTCACTCACAGGGATCTAGAAAATCCTGGACAATTGCTTGCATCTTCTCAGATGGTAAGATTACTGGCGATGCTAGAATCTGGTCCAGTCCATCCTGTAGGTGATCGTAGTTTGAAACTTGAGTTGCCCGGCAGTGACTCCACTCGTAGGAGTGCAGGTTTTGCTTTTGGTGGCTCAACTCAATTTAACTCAGCAGATACTAAGATGGAAACTCTTGTTCCTACTAAACTGAAGGAAGAAACTACAGAAACCCCAATGGCCAAGCATATGAGTAATGAATCAGCTGATTCTTTATTAGAGAAGCCGTCTTTGGTTTCTGATTTCTTTACATATCCCCAGACAAATGTGTCTGCTATTAAACAGGTAGAAGATGCACCAGACAGAGTTCAAAATCATCAAGTATCACATATGAAAGTGGGCTCTTCAGATTTTGCTTCTTCAGAACTAGTAGTAAACCATTCAGTATCAGATCCAGCTGAGCCATCTATCCAGAGTGATGATGATGTACCATATTTTTCAGACATTGAAGCAATGGTAACTGTATACTGCATTCAAACAGATGGTGATTATCCTGTTTCTTTTGACAATTTCTCTTTTTTTCTGAACATATACTTTGTAATTCCACTTGTTATCAGATACTTGATATGGACTTAGATCCAGAAGACCAGGATTTATATTGCAGCGAGGAAGGTAAAATACATTCTGCTTCGTAACTAGCAATTGCTTTTCTCACATTTAACAAGCTTTGCGATGATTGATTCTCGCCCCCCCCCCCCCCTCCCCCAGTCCATGTTTCCTTGAAAATAAAATGCATATAGTAACTTAGACAGTGTTTATTAGGGAATCACATCAGTATGAAACAATGAGTGAAACTAAGACAGCCCCAATGTTGT
>Ga0325405_1001822_pt1 | contig 21885 bp, 19 predicted proteins | sample PopdelMetagenome_21_FD_205663 | JGI IMG/M metagenome (GOLD analysis project Ga0325405, IMG submission 205663) | Populus deltoides microbial communities from Bellville, Georgia, United States - Xylem-Control-R2 | ecosystem: Host-associated > Plants > Phyllosphere > Stem > Wood/Secondary xylem...
TTTAAAATTATTATATTTGGGAGATCGGAGAGAATTCAAAGGAGATCAGATCCTTGGGAAATCCAACTCCTCACTCACCTTGCACAGTAAACAAAGATCGATCTTGAACTCTGCAATCATCTACAGGTTCCTAGAGAGTAAATAGAAGGGAGAAAGAGTGATAAAGAAGGAGCTTCAAGCTTGTTTATTTTTTTGAGATAAGAAATTGAACCATGCACGATGCCGGTAGCTCACAAGGAAATGTCAACACTTGTGTGACCACACGCACACTGTAGACGCTACCTTACCTGGCCAGACCCCGTCGCCCAGGGATTACAATTTAATTTGAATTTGATAATATCATCTCAACTAACTTGAATGAATATTCTTTTTTAAACAGTTGTATTGCTTCATGGAAAATAAATATTGTATATATTAGGATATTTAATTTGAAATAAATATTATCAAATATGACTCAAAACCCAGTCTAATATATTTATATTTTGAATATGATACACTATAAACCTTTTTAGTATTAACATAATGCATGTATTGAATAAATATTTTTTTTATTAAATAATAAATATGGATTGAATGTCGAAAAGAGAAATAAATAGTGTACTCATAGTTACCCCATGTACAAGTTGAGTACAACAACAGATCTAGTCAAAATAAAAGAAAACTCGGTCTGACGTGTCGTTACCATTACTGTCATTGGACAGTAAAGTCTTTCGATTGTAACAGAACATGTTCTCCTTCTCTCTGGCCAGTAACGACCGCGAATTACGCTTCCTCGAAATTTCAATCTAACCTTGAACACTATATAAGTATATGCCCTGTCTCTCATCATCCGCTGTCCTTAAATCCCTTCAAAATACTACAACAAAATATTTTTTTCCCTCAATTTATTTCAGCAGCAAAAGTCTACGTGGTAATTAAATCTCAATTTCCATTCGTTTTTATAGGGATTTTTGGTTGTCTGGAGAAAAAAATAATGGTCATGGGATTGAGAGATTTTGAGATTCAGATCTGAAGTTTGTTTTTAATTTTTTCAATAACTGGTGGGGTATGGTTTTTCGTTGATTTGAAGCATTGTACATTTCGTGTTTTTGAAGTCTCATTTAATTTATGCGTCCCTCCTTTTCTCTCTCACTAGCTGGTGTTGTTTGTTGGTGTGTTTATTATCATGATTAGTTGTTAACCATCTATTTTTTAATCTAATTTGGTTACAATCGAGTTCTTTATATAAAGCTGTAGTCTTTGAGTTTCATGACTCGCAGCGAAAAAAGTTTGAGATTTTGACTCTATTTTTTCACACCACTCAGGTGAACTGGATTTATTATCATGTTTTTAATTGAAACTTGTTGGCTGGTTTGATTTAAGGTTTTTGATTTGTGGGTTATTTATGAATGTGAGGATTATGCAATGTTTTGTTTCTGGGTTGTTTTTACAATTTATGGTGGATTGATTTTTTTTTTTAATTTTCATGATTTTCAGAAATTGGACAAGAATGTCTAAGGAAGCATCGAATGGAGATCACAATTCTGCAGCAAAAGCTCCACCAACTCCATCCCCTTTAAGATTTTCTAAGTTCTTTCAGGTATAACTATTTGGCAGTTCTTTTTTCATTTTTAATTGGCGTTATCTCTCTTTTTTTTCCTTCCTATTTGGTACGATCCATGATCCTGAATGACACAAATCGTGATAAATCTTTTTCAACCTACATATTGATACCCAATTTGCGATTTACTTTTTCCCCCTTTTTAGTTCTAGTCTTTTTGGGTAGCAATGTAACTCCTCTTGTTGCATTGAGTTTTGGATTGTGAGAAAAAGAAGTTGTGATAGCAAAATTGAGTGCTATTTAGTTGATTCTGAGAAAATGCTTGCCACTGCCAGATCACGTTTGATGAGATGATTTCTGTTTTACAGATCGTGTACTTATGCATTAGCACCTGATCTTATTTGAGATTGTTTTTGGTTATGCTCGAGGGTGATTGCTTGGTAGTATTATCAGAAATAAATATTTTTGATATGATTCTTCGTTATTTTCTTTTTCCTTTTGTTGGCAGTCTAATATGAGGATTTTGATAACTGGAGGAGCTGGATTTATCGGCTCCCACCTGGTGGACAGGTTGATGGAAAATGAAAAGAATGAGGTGAGCACATTTTGTTTCAAAATCATCTGAAGATTGACAGGCTTTTATCATCTGGCTATGGGTGTTTTGCTTTAATAAGAAAATACAGTTTCTCAGCCAATACAGAAGGAAAGCATTTCCACTCATGCGTAGAATGTAAATTTTTTTTGTAAATAAACATTTGAATTTCATGGTTGGTCTATTCTAATAATGTTTATTATGCCTCTTAGGTTATCGTGGCGGATAATTATTTCACTGGCTCAAAGGACAACCTAAAGAAATGGATTGGCCATCCAAGATTTGAGCTCATTCGTCATGGTACCGCTGATTTTGACTTATGCGTCCAGCAGTTCAAAGCCAATGCATGTTGATAATGTCTTACTTTCTCTGTTGTCCATTAATTGAGGGCCGTGTTGATGATGCTTTATTTTTGTGCAGATGTCACTGAGCCATTGCTAGTTGAGGTTGATCAAATTTATCACCTTGCTTGCCCTGCTTCTCCAATCTTCTACAAATACAATCCTGTAAAGGTATGCATGTGTATATCATTGTCCTTTCCCTTTCTATATATTTTTTCCTCTCCTCCCTCCCTCTCTAGTGAAAGCAGTTCTGTTAAGTTCTTCTAACTGTGAGCTACCCTGATTTTGACCGTTGCATTGCCATTTGACCTGTAAAATTGCTACGCATGACAGACCATAAAGACAAATGTGATCGGGACATTGAATATGTTGGGACTTGCCAAGCGAGTTGGGGCAAGGTTTGAGACTACTATGCTATCTCTTAGTTAATAATTATTCATAATGTATGATCCCCTGTTACTGATGCTTCAATAATTGACAAACAGGATTTTGCTTACTTCAACTTCTGAGGTCTATGGAGATCCACTCATCCATCCTCAGAATGAAAGCTACTGGGGAAATGTCAACCCAATTGGTGCGTTTAACTGTTCTTAGATTTCTATTAACTTATAATATGTGAAATAATTCTCTTTAAAGGTTTTCCATGCAACTTCGTAACCTTCTTTTAATAAAATCTTAGCATGCAACTTAGTATGGGGTAGGGGATGAGCTCTTAGCATTTAACATGTGAAATCTTCTCTTCCAGCTGTTTATTTGATTGAAGATGCCATATATACTAAATTTCAGGAGAGCTTTAGTGTCTGGAAGTTTACCACATGGAAAATATTTTTGTTGTCATTCTCTATTTGAAAAATGCAAATTGTACATTAACTTTTGCCGATGTGTTGGTAAAATTTTGCAGGAGTCAGAAGCTGCTATGATGAAGGAAAGAGAGTGGCTGAAACTTTGATGTTCGATTATCATAGGCAGCATGGGATAGGTATATAGCTTTTGAAGTACGCTCTTTGTTTTTTGATTTTCCCATGTCTAAAATATCTAAAATAAAATTTGTTCCTCTGCAGAGATAAGAATTGCCAGAATTTTCAACACTTATGGACCCAGAATGAACATTGATGATGGTCGTGTTGTCAGCAATTTCATAGCCCAAGCCATCCGGTAAGATGTTAAAACAACAGCTCCTGTAGTTGTTTGAAACGGTTAAGCCTGTTGGTAATTATATTCTTCTTGCAGCTTTACAACTAAATGCCAATTGCTCTGTGAATTTATGCAGTAACGAACCTTTGACTGTTCAAGCACCTGGAACCCAAACCCGGAGTTTCTGTTACGTGTCTGACATGGTAGGCAAGAAATTGTCCAGTGCTTTAAATGATGGTAGACGATTTAAGTTGTCTTGATTGGGTCTTAATATTAGTATTCCCCTAAATTCTTTATTATCAAATATTTGAAGGTTGATGGCCTTATCCGACTAATGGAAGGAGAGAACACTGGGCCCATCAATATTGGAAATCCAGGTTATTCCTCAAGCTCTGTAACAAATCACTTGGTGTTCTTAAATGACGCATTTCATGAAAAAAATGGAAACTGCTTCCCATATTAATCCAATGCTTGATTTTTCAGGTGAATTCACCATGATCGAGCTTGCGGAGAATGTTAAGGAGGTTAGTTTCAATTTGTCTGCATCCCCTCCTGGATGTGAATCTGGCTTAGTCTTTTTTCTTTTTGTGGCACATTGCTTCTTAGTCCTTATCATGGCCAGTTGTATTTTCCACGTGTGGGGTTTACTGGCTATGAGTTGAAAACAAAAAAAAAAACAATTTATTCAAATCAAACTTTTCATACATAAATTTGGCTCTTTGATTAACCTTATCATGTTCGTTGCCAGCTTATCAATCCTGAAGTAAAGATCATATCAGTGGAGAACACACCAGATGATCCTCGTCAGAGGAAGCCAGACATCACAAAAGCAAAAGAATTGTTAGGCTGGGAACCAAAGATCAAGCTGCGCGATGGTCTTCCTCTCATGGAGGAAGATTTCCGACAGAGGCTTGGAGTTCCCAGAAAGAACTGAACCAAGTGAATTTGTCTGTAGCAGTTATTCATGCTCAGCTTCTGGGTTCCCTTACCCCCCCGGGTCTCATTTTTCTTTTTATCCTATTATATTATGATTTTGAATAAATAGTTGGAATTTTTATAATTGGAAGGAGCCAATCGCATGATGTGTGGAACTTATCAACTCCTGTTGCGGTGTGAAGGATTATGGCATAATACAAGGAAATTATTTTTGCCCTCTTGAGTTTATAGTTCTGCTATTTGCTTTCCAAGTGCTTACTGCATTTCTAGCTATTCTGGAATGAATATATAAGAATGAAAAGACAAGGTGACGGTGGAACGGATTGCCATGCATTTTCATAGCTTCCTCCACAGCTAGTCTTGCCCACTTGAGCCTGTTGAGGCAACATTTATTTTTTTAAAATATTTTTTACGAAAATATATTAAAATTAATGTTTTTTTTAACATAAACATATCAAAATATCTAAAAATAAAAAATTTTAATTTTAAAAAATACAAAATTTTTAATTTTTTTGAAAAATGTTTTTTAAAATGTAAAAATAAAAATGCTTTTTAGTTCATGTTTCGTCTCGAGCCCAGATCCGTATTCTCGAACTGCCCTGACAGTCTACATCGTTAGCTTCTAGTGGCAGTTCATTCTCACATTTTTCAGTGACGTGTCAATTTTTGGCTTTGGACTCCTGCAAATGAAACTGATTTTCTAACATTGAAAATAATAAAAATAATAATAATAATATATAGACCCGCGCGCGCGCGCACCCGACTGATCTTGCACGTCAGTATAGACTAATAATCAGCTTGTCCTAGCCTACAAGTTGAGTCCAGCCTAACCAATTGTTATTGTAAAAAAAATATATATATCAATTCGTCCAATTCCCAATTCAATATATACAGAATCTATAAAAATTAAAAATATTACATTGCAGCTACGATTATCTCTGGAAAAAAGTTTAAGAAAAGAAGGTATACTTCCATTATTTACAAATTAAAACTTTTGGATTATTTGAAAATACAGTAGAAATTGTATTTTTAAAAAATTTAATTTTTTAATAAAAATTTTGAATGCCATTTAAATATGAAAATTAATTTTTCTATCTTATTGAATCGTTTTGATATGCTGATGTAAAAAATAAATTTTAAAAATAAAAAAATATATTATTTTAATGTATGTTCAGGTAAAAAAATACTTTAAAAAATAATCACTACCATATTCCCAAACACCTTCTTATAATCCTCAATAGAAAAATTTAATGAATAAAATATCTTCTATGATGCCAGTGTAATTAAATTCACGAGATTGTAGAGATCATAGCAATTAATCTTGAAAAATCTCTTAATTCTTAGTAAAATATCTTCTACAGTAAATAATGTTGTCAATTTGAATTCCCAGCTACCGTTTTTTTTTATTATTGTTTATTTGTTGGAGTCGGGCAACTTTCTTTCGTGGAGATGGCAATACAGCCTTCTGCCACGGAGCTTAATTATGGCAGATCAACAGAACAGATTGCGCATGAAGAACAGTTACAACAGTAAATACAGAGAATAAAGATGCCTTAATAGAATAAATCACAGCCTGGAACAAGGAGATTCTGATATCCCAGCCAAGTACAGGTATATAAACCAGACTTTGTCACTATAAACTAATTAACAAAATACAAATAGCAGGCAAGAGAAGCTGGTCAAGTTAGCATGGTTACACTATGGCCCAAGATGTTCATCAGGAATTTACATCCTCCAAAGATGGCTCAAATGGTTGTTGTTCATAGCATTTCACACAAAGATGATGATGATATCCTTTCCATCTCTGGTCATGAAGATGGCTCCCCGGTGCTGCGGATCGCACATCAAGCCTGCAAGCAGCTTCAGGCATTGCTCTCGGAAGACCTCTACTTGTGTTGAGGTTTACAAAAAGTTAAGCTGTCAAGGCTTATTGCAGGGAGCATAAGTTGTTTGCTGGAGTTGTTCAGCGAGCGCACTGAGCGGAAACAAGTGCATGCCGTATCTATCCCGAAAATTGGTTCAGATGAGACATCATCTAAAAAGAATGATCTGCTCTTGTTGTTTCCTAGAGAGATTGGAAGCTTTACTTCTCAAAAAAAAAAAAAAATTTGTGGATGCATGGGACGGGTGCAGCATAAGCTCCTTTTATTTTATTTTCCATTTCCTTTTCTTTTTCCCTTTTATTTTATTTCCAAAGAGAGTTATGGATGGATGGATAGGATTGATATGGATGTCTGTCTGCTCAATATGACATTTTTTTTTAGATATGCGCAATTCCCATTAAAGATATGGATATAACATTTAAGATAGGATCTTGCGAGTTAAAATCCCTCGGGGAATAAGTTTATCAATGGAATATTTTCTGTGATGTGAGTTTAAAATCATGTGATACGATATAATCTTGAAAAATCTCTTACTATATGTAGAGAATATTGTTAATTTGGTTTCCCAATCACCTATAAATGTATAAATTAAACTTTGAAGCCATCAACTAATATTAACAAAATATAATAAGGAAACCAGAGACTCCGTGGCTGTTAATTAAGAAGTGCATGATAAAAGAGCAACGGATGAAAGTTCATTTACAGGGCAAATTTCTTTCTAGCATCTGTGTAACTTCTGCTGCCATTTTTGAAAATCCAACAAGATTGGCTATGTATAGTATGACAGCGTACCAACTACCGAGTGACATGGCTTTCAATTAATAAGATTTGAAATGAGATTTCTAAGCTTCTGCAGCTACTTGAGCCTGAGGTTTTTTCTGCTTGCTTTTCACAGGCTTCTTAGTTGCTGCTTCGTCTTCCAGTTCTGTTTTATTCTCAATCCTTGCAAAAACTGGTTTAGGTTGAGCCATGACCTGACCACCCTTCAGGCCACCCCACTTTGTCCCGCTCTACAATGCAAAACCATAGGATAAATTAGTAACTCAACTAGTTGACGTACGTGCATACAATGAGATTGTGTGCAAGTGTGTGTGTGTGTGTTTGTGAAGAGAGAGAGACCCAGGTGACTGTGTTAAAATGGTCCTTCGAGTAGCCAAGCTGTTCATATATTCTCCAACAGAAACTTGGGGCAACAGGGGATAAAGCAATTGCTACGATCCTCATTGCTTCCAATATAATTACAAGATCCTGAACCATAACAACCACAAAGAAAGCAACAGTTAAAAACATATCTAGGTCATTAAGTTGACAAGCCATGATTACCTTGTTTCATACCATTGAATGCTGGTAAATAGAATTATCTGGAACAATAGGTTAACCCATTGTCTTACGTTAGAACATGTAACTAGAAAGTCGGGACATTCAAGACTGAAATATTTCTTCTCTAAAAAATTGGGTAACTTCTTCTTTTTTTTCAAATGATGGCCAGACCAAATTACGCTGAAGATGTTTTTGAAAGAAAAAAAATTTAACATGCGAAACCTTTGCAGCAGCTTCAGAAGCAGCACCCCCTTGCTTGAAACGGGTCCAAGGTGCATTCTCATCCATGTAGGCATTCCCGGCATTACCAATCTCTAGTACAGCCTCGCAAGCCGATGATAGTGAGAGATTTTCATAATGAATTCGAGCCTTTTCAACCTGCAAAAGCAACTATTTGGATCAGATTAAAAGAATTGTTGTAAAGTGAATTAGGATTGTGCAGCAACAGTCAGGGAGAGTGAGTTTCCAGAGAGAATCCTAAGGTACAAGTAATAAAACTAGCTAGTGTGGAAAAATCATAGATTACTATGATAGAAACAACCAAGAACTCTACCTATGCCATTGAATGGGAACCTCTTAACACTCAAAATGAATGTCTGAAGTGCTTTTAGATACAAAAAATATATTGATTATTAATATCTAAGCACATTTTTGGAAGCAGGGTTTATATAGATCCACTATTCTTAAATTTGCTGTCAACTAATTGATATTCATTGACTGCTCGCAAATATCATCATGGTCTATTAAAGTCCCACAAGCTTGATGCATCTTTATTACAGCATCTAGAGTTGGCTGAAATTATGCTGCAATCAAGGTTTACACTAACAGTCCTAGAATGAGAAATTGGGATGGCATTAAAAATTTCACCATATTGCTAAGCTGCAATCAAGGTTCCTGGTGAGGTTATGTTAGAAGCACAATCAAACTCTACCATTTACATTGGAAAAGCAAGAGGTCATCCAACATGCAGACTACATTAATATCATAAATTTCATGCAGCCTTACCAATTTCTCAATGGTGTCCTTCAATGCATTTCCTTCAGCCGCAACAGCTGAATCAACCACCAACGTTGATTGGCAGTTCTTTTTAAGAAGTCCAAGTGTGCGATTAAGAAGGTTTCCTGTATAGAATGAGTTAAGACCACACGCACCTTTTTAAAATGGAACAAAACCATGCACTTGGCAAAATCACAAAGGCTAGAATAAAGTTATAAATATGCAAACTAGAAATACCTATGGTATTTGCGAGATGTGCATTGACAATATTGATGAAACGTTCTTCTGAATAGTCCCCATCACTACCAAATTCCACCTCTCTAAGGAAGAAATACCTAACCGCATCTGACCCAAAGTTATGAACCAACTCATTTGGTTCAAGCGTATTCCCCAGTGACTTCCCCATCTTCATACCATCCTATAATTTTCAAAATAAAAAGCATTGCTGCATGAAATAAAATTAGATGTAAGGAAAAAAAAACTAATGACTGGCTCGGCTCACTCAGGCAACACTGTACTAAAGCCAGAATCATATTTTACATCCAAAAATATACATTGACATAACTTCAAATTTCAAGGCATTTCAAATACATGAGAGAGAATCAGCTAAGAAAATGAAGAACATTTCCTTTTCTCTCTTTCTCTTTGTGGATAAGTAAATTTCCTCTACAAAAAATGTCAAAATTACTAGTACTAGATCATCCATCATTAATTTTGTTGATATTTTCTTGTTAAAGAACTCATCCTAGAGCCAGCCAACCTCATTTACTTCCAGAGTGAAGGCCCGAGTGCTACCTTATATGCTGGTTAGCATTTAACACTTAATAAGATGGATTGAAATAGCTTTACTCTGCCACCCAATATGATATCCAGACTTAAAGCACTGGTATCTCAATCTATATTTAGATTAACATCTACAATGTACGACCACCCTCCTGTAACTTCCACTACCCAATCTTCTACCTTTCATAGATCATGATTTCCAGCAAGATCCCCACATTATTCCCACACATCATCTATTGAAATTAATTCCAAAGGTCCACAATTTCACTTTGGTATGTCTTCACATCAATTCAATACAGAGAAGCAAATTCTAAAAGAGATCAAGCAGCTAACTTGTGGAAAGAAAGGAAAAAAGAGAGAGAAAGAACTCAAACATTGCCCAGGCCCTAAATAGATATAGTTTACATCATAACGGTGGAGAAAAAGGGCCCAGCACTGTCTGTTTAAGTTGGAAGGTCATTACCCTGCTATTATCCTGCTGTATGGATTCTTAGGAGGGAAGGTAACCATTCAGAGATTTTGTATGAAGTGGTGTTCTCAAGCCTTAAGTCCACCACAGCGGTAGAAGTTATTAGGAAGGTCTAGCAAACAAAGCAAACCATACAAAGAAGTTTAAATAAAACAATGCAGTATACTAGGTTTCGAAATTAATACCTTTGTCAAAAATCCATGCCCAAAGACCTTCTTAGGAAGGTCTACTCCAGCAGACATTAGCATAGCTGGCCAATAAACTGCATGAAAACGTAAAATGTCCTACAGAAGATTAACAGAATCATGAGAGGAATAGCATTGATATCAACTGAAGTCTGCAGAGATATATCTGGAGAAAGAAATCAACCATTTGGGATCAATGAATAACGTAACAAGTTAATAAAAGCATAAAAGCAATAATCACCTAATAACAAAGAAAGCAAGAATTAAGGGAGAAAACAAAATAAGCAGGGAAAATCTCTGGATAGAGGCATACACGAAAGTAAAACAAGAAAACAGATTCTTATTCGATGTTACAAGAAACTTCAGTAGGAATAGGATATGAACAAGCCTATTAATCTACTCGCAAAAGAATTCAACTTGTATTAAAATTGTAGTACTTATTATTATTTCAAAATTCAACCTTTCGAAAGCCAAGAACTGCCAATTTTATTAACATTTCTTGTCAATGCTAAGATGTAAATTCTCATACCCCTGACCCACCAGTCAGAAAAAAAAAAAACAATATTGTTAGATGTTCATAGATGCTAACTTAACACAAAAATTGCTAAGCATTCATAAATGATAGCTGATGCGGGAAGTAAAGAGGGTATTTTATTTATTTATTTATTTATTTTCAATTTAGTATTTCAGAGCTTTAAATAAATAATAAGTAAAATCCCTTCTTTTCTTGCTCATACAGTTCTTATGTTTTTATCTATAATTTAGTATTTGGACAACAAATCAACTCTGCATAAATGTACAACATGTGCAAGGATTAATAGGAATTGTTTATTTATCAGTCCAAATAAAAACATAAGAATCATAAACCATAGTATAATCATGACGCAGTCCAGAAGGATGGAGATAGGAAAGAAATGATACCAAGTAAATATAATAATATATGGAATTTTGTTAGCTATGACAGTTTCAATGCTAATTTCACTTAGGGAACAAGGCAAAAGTTTGATAAAGTTTATAGATAAAAATTTGATAAAGTTTATAGATAAAAAAAAACATCAAGAGCAGAAAAAGTAGTCAAACCTTGCCAATCAAATGTAGTGAAGCCGGCCAGCCAGAAGAAACAGCAGTTTGTAAATCTGGTTGCTCATTTTCCGCTGATAGAGCTGATATATAGCTGGTCAATAAAAGGTAAAATTCAGTCAAACAGAAAACAGGCAGAAACAAGGTAATTGATACTCTCCAACTTTTGCAGTCAATAAGTAATAACAAAGAAGAAGGCATACATGAAGCATACTTATAAGATCATCCAACAAGAAATCAGAGAAAGAACACAAATCAGGGTGAATACTAAAACTTTACCCAAGTAAAGCATCAAACCAAACATATATAGTCTGCTTATTGTCATTAGGAACAGGAATGCCCCAATCCACTGATGCACGAGAAATTGAAAAATCTTTCAAACCACTTTTGATCCAACTTTGTACCTGAAAGTATTGGTAGCAACTAGCAACAATGAGAATTTGGAAGAGTGTCATGCACAGGGTAAAATTTATGTAAACACCGAGTTAATGGAATTTCAGACGGCTTAAACAACAAACTGCCTGGCAGAAGAAATTACTTTTAGGTTCTAACACAATATAAGAAATTAAATCACAAACTAAAAGACAGTCAGGTTCTTGTGGAACTACTAGATTCCCGGTGCATTGATAACATGAACAGGTGCACCAATAACTGGCAGAAGCACCATATGAACATTAGACTGCAATAACCAAATATTGGATTTGCTTTCAGATCAATGTCCAGAAAACTTCAACCGAAAGATAAAAAAACACATCTTAAAGAATTGAACTTGGCACACCATGAATATAACTGTTCCTAGCAATCAGGCCAGAGAACTCTTGAAACAGTATTCCTTGTGGGTTAGCTTCAACAGGAATCAGCTTTTTCTTTCCATTCCCCAGCAAAAAATTGATAGATTACATATCACTATTTGACATTCACATGACATGAGAATATACAACAATTTCATCAGCTCCTTTTTTTTAAGAAAAAAGTTTTTACAGTATTTATAGTAATGCAGCATAAATCTAAATCATGTGAAGCAAGAGAAAAAAAGAAACTGCTTTGTTTCTAACCTCATTCAAACGAAATGGTGGCTGCACAAATTTCGGATTCTGTGTCAAATTTTCTTCTAATTGTTTTTGGTACTTCGATAGGGCAAAGAAGTAATTATCCTCCTTCCGCTCAATGCATGGCTTGAGGTGTGTAGGACAACAGTTGTTATCAAGTAGCTCCTTCTCATCCTGTAGAATTTACAATGCTAATGTTATCATTCGACCACAATACAACATCAGAGAATAGATAGAAACGCAAAGGCACTACCTTATACTCCTCACAGTTGACACAGTACAATCCCTCATAGTCAGCTCGGTAAATGTCACCCTTGGCAAGAACCCTCGAATAAAATTCTTTTACTATTCCTTCATGCTTAGGATCAGTTGTCCGAATGAACTTATCATGAGTGATCTCTAACTGCAAACCAGAAAAGGCACAAACTCGCAACCATTAGAACATTCACAATGATCAAATTACTAAATTGAAGGAGCAAATCATCCTAGTCGAAAAAGCTTACATCTTTCCAAAGTGTCTTGTAAGCTTGAGATATGACATCACAATGCTCACTCGGTGTGGAACCAGCAGCAGCAGCAGAAGCAGCTATCTTCTCCCCGTGCTCATCCGTTCCAGTTACAAATATAACTTTCTTTCCTAAAAGCCTCTGCCATTTATATAAGCAGAAATAATCAGCCCTTTCCTACAATCTACTAAACCAACTTTATAAAAATCCGGATAGAAAAGAGATAATAACATCTGTCAAAACCCCAACAATGAAACTTCTTTTAATGAATTCAATTGGGCATCTTAATAATCAGGGGCAATCTAACGCAACCATGAGCATAAAGAATCAAACTTTATAGCTAAAAAATATTAGAAAGAAAAATTTCACTAAATCCCATTAAAAAAAAACTGCATAAAACATGAAATCAAACCTGAAATCGAGCAATGGCATCAGCAGCAATAGTGGTGTAAGCACTCCCCATATGAGGAGGTGCATTAACGTAATAAAGTGGAGTTGTAAGGACAAAAGTCTCAGCTGCTTCACTACTTTGCAAATCATTATTGCTAATTGCACAAGTGGAAAACGTGGGTCTCCTTAATTTACGAGGAAACATGAGATTTTTAGAGAAATTAATACCGGTCTTGAAATGGGTTGTTTTTGCATTGATGGAATAGTTTAAAGGGTTTAGGAGACAGAGTGTGTTTTGTACAGAGTAGTTGACTCTAGCTGCCATTTCTCTTTATCTTCTAACTGCAAAAAAATACAATAAAGTTTCAATCTTTCTTAGTATTCTATTGCAAAGAACAAGAAGGTTATCTGCAGTGGCGCATCCTTACAGGGACAGGGGAAGGCAGCAACATACCCTCCGAACCATTTTACAGATTTAAGTCCCTATCGTTTCAAATAATTCGATTTTTTCCCTAAGTCAAATTTATTTGTAATTGGACTCCTTGATTTCAACTTAAGAAAAATGAAAGAACCACAGTTTTTGGCCCTTCATATTTGTGGAAAGTGGTATTCATATCCCTTGTATTTCAAAAGTGGTCAATTGACACAAACATTGCAAGAAATTGATGAATCTGTCCCCACCAAGTCTGCCACTAGACTCTTAGAAGGGACCGAGATGAAAATTTTATGAATATAAGAATTTTAATTTAACTTTTCTATGAAACAGTTCAGTGTTAGTTGAAAGGATTGTTTTGACGCCGAATAGTAATAGGAACAAGTGCCTAAGTCCGAGAACGAGGGAAATTCTCCTACAAAGTTCAGTTCGATCCCTAATCTGTAAGCCATTGCAATTTAATCTCTTTTTAATTGTGGAATAGATTGGCCAGCCTTGTGTCTATTTTGGAATCGATAAACAAAGTTTAAAAGCCAGAGGTATAAGATGATCAAATCTCACAAACACGGAGGACTAAAAAAATATTTTGCTTGAAAATATTATATTTAAATGATTTTCAATTGTTTTTTTAATTAATTTTATTTCAAAAATATATTAAAATAATATTTAAACAATAAAATAACTCAATTTTTTTTAAAAAAAATCAAAATTCATAGAACAACTGTTGAAATACAGTTCCAAACGATTGTTGGAGTAATTTTAAATGTTTGAAATTGTTCACAAGAATTATCAAACTTCACATCTGCTTTTCAGTTTGATTTACTTGGTTAATGAATGAGTTAGATCAAGGATTTTAACCACTCAATTTTAATCCAAAATTAGTAGCTTGGTTCCTCAGTTTTTCTCTGACACTTTTCTCTTTTAGCTTTTTAATCTGATTAACAGAATTAACTACCAAGAAAACACCTAAGCAACTACCGTATCTACTTTTCTCTCAAATTTCCCCCTCTTGTTTATCAATCAGAGAGACAGAACTCTCTCAACATCAACCATCAAGAAAATAAAGAATCTTTGACAGAACTCTTTATTTCTCGCAGAACCCTTCAATAGTCTTAGTTTTCATAGCGAGCAGTTACCTGATCAAGTGATTGTAGACATAAAAGATGGCAGAAAGTGTGAAAAAGAATCGTGTTCCAGAAGATGTGTTGATAGATATTCTCATAGCATTACCTATCAAATCCTTATTAAGATTCAGATCTTTATCAAAATCATGGAACTCCCACATCAGTGACAAAGACTTCATCAGTGCCTATTTGACCCAACCCAAACCATCGCTTCTCCTTCGTCGATGGCAAAATCGTCAAGAATCCTACTCTCTGCATCTCGATAATGAATCTTTAGATAGGAGCTTACAGTTCCAGAACTTGCCCTTTCGGAGTGAAGCTGATTGTTTTGATATAATAGGTTATTGCAATGGAGTTGTATGTCTTTCAGATATTCACCAAGGTCGCCCTAAGAGTCTTATTCTGTGGAATCCATCAATTAGAAAACATTTGAATCTAGCACTTCCAAAGTTATGCGGCCCACACAGTGCTACTTGGGGTTTTGGCTTTGATTTACCAAGTAATGACTATAGGGTTGTTAGAGTTGCGAGACAAGTTTCATCTAAACGTGAATTCCCTATGGAGTTTCAGGTTTTCTCGCTTAAAAGAAGATACTGGGAGCGCATTAATTTTAGCCCTACTCTTTGTCCGTTTTGCGTTGTAAGAGTTCTGGTTATTGCAATCAGGTTGCTTTTAACGGCATCCTTCATTGGCTTGTATATCGTGAGGAGAATGACAACCGCCGGAGTTTTGTTGACGTATGGTTTATGAGAGAATATGGAGTGAGGAATTCATGGAACAGACTATACACGGTTCAAGTAGATGGATTCACGAGGTCAATGGTTTTCAGGAAGAATGGTGAAATATTAATGAGAAAACATGGATCGTATGAGGTAGTTTCATGTGATCCACAGACTCGAGCAAGTCGAAATTTTAGGGCTACAACAATGCGACTATGTAGAATATTTTGTTCAGAGTCTAAGTTTACTTAATGAATCAAATGAGATCGACTCAGGAGAAAAAAGAAGCAAAAGGTACGAATCACTTCCCACCTTTTGGCAATTCGATCTCTTGTTTCTCTCGAAGTATTCACTATGCTTTTGATACACTTGAAAATAAGAATTTGTGATTGGTGTTATATTTGAAACAGCAGAAGTTTATCTGGATTAACAAGACTCCCTATTACTCAATAAGTATTTCCAACTGCTGAATCATGTTTTTCAAATTTATTCCATCTGGCATTTACCAGTATTGGTATTCTTTCTGTTTTGTGCAAAAGATACTGATTATTATGCTCTGTAAGTCCTTATGCCATTCTCTATACAAAATTTGCTAGGAGGTATTTGCTACATTCATCTAGATGATGAGTGCACACCAATGCGAAATTATGTAAGATCCAAGCTGAAAATTGTTTCTTCACATGTACATAGCTAAATGTTTCTTCACATGTATATAATTGTTCTTGATTGTAGGTTTCAAGGCATGGACAGATGAAACTATTTCTTGGTCTACGATGATAGTTTTGGCAAATTCTGCAGAATTATATATACTTTGCCATTACCTGGTGACTGGATAACAACTCAAATCATGCGCAAGACTGTATGGATATGCTGACATTGATGATACAAGGTTTTTTTACCGTTGTTGTTTTCTTCTGTCTCGAAGATTGTGAGTGATTTTAGACTTTAGTTTGAACGGTAAGCAAGTTAGAAATAAGTAGAAGATATTTGTAACCTGGGTGACAGGACGGAGTTTTCATAACGGTGAACCTATGAAGGATCCACAACTTTACAGGCACGCGATTGGCTCTCTTCAGTATGCAAGTCTCACGAGATCAGATAATGCATACTCAGTAAATAAACACTGTCAATTCATGTCTGCTCCTCATACTCTTCATTGCCAAGCTGCTTCTTTTTTTCCTACTTGATATTTACTCAATTGCATCAATTGAACTATTGTTCAAGGAGAGATTGAATCTCTATTGACATATAAATTGATCAAGAACACGGTTTTCGTTGTATTAACACAGTTTTAGTGTTAATACTAATAGCTAGCTAGAGTCTGTGGGTAATTTAGTCTTCCGGGCCTCCCACTTAATTTCTACACCAGAGAAAGAAGAAGAAGAAGGAGAAGAAGAAACTGTAACAATATTAACCAATACTTATTCTGAGTTTCAGACTGAGAATGAGAAACAAAACGCTCTCTAACATCAACAACAAACAGTGAGGACCTTTCTCAATCAAGTGAGTAATATCCGAGAGAAGACAAATTAACAAAATCTTTGAGACTCTTTCTCTCTTTCAAAACCTTTTTGATCGCACCAAGAAGCGAAAGAAAAGACTTGAGACCCCTCTCTGCTGTTTCTCCCACCTTTTCCCTTCTTTCTCGACATCAACCACCAAGAAAACACTCACAGTTCCGTCCCTGAACGTTTTGACATGAAGAGAATTATTGCAGGGATGTCAATTTCAGTTTCTAACAACTCTCTTACTGTGAATCTCTATGACTGTCTGGATGGCAGTCTGAGTTTTGATATATGGATGATGAGCCAATATGGTGTGAGAGAATCATGAGCCTTACAATTCCGTATTCACGAGGAATTCCCACTTCCTTATTTTAGACTACGTTAATCCGAGAAACAATTGTAACTACCAAGAAAACAGCCCCGGCTGACTACCAGAGAAATGACTGAAAATCTCTCTCCCTGAACCTTTACTCTCCCCTACTATATCTCTCACATTTTCCTTCTTGTTTTTTCAATCCGAGAAACCAAACTCTCCATCAACATAAAAAAACCAAGAAAACGCCACAGAAAACAATCAGTGAGAGAACTTTTTCTCCGTCAATTCATCTCCTCCACCAAACCAAGAAACCAAAGAAAAGAATCAAAGATTCTCTCTGTTTCACAAAACCTTTAATCCTTATCAATAAACACCACCAAATTCCCGCACACAGTTTACAAACTCCACAAGCAGTCTTTGAATAGTAGTTGAAGTTGCCTGATAGCGTTAGACATATAAAGGTGGCAGAAACGATGAAAAAGGATGGCGGTCTTCCAGAAGATTTGTTGATCACGATTCTCATGGCATTACCTGCCAAATGTTTAGTGAGATTCAGGTCTGTATCAAAGTATTGGAACTCTCTCATCACTAGCGCTGAATTTATCAGTATCCATTTGGCCCAGGCAAAGCCATTGCTTCTCTTTCATCACCACAACCAGTCTTACTCTCTGCGTTTGGATAATGAGTCATTAGACATGTGGTCAGACTCAGAGTTCGAGTTGCCTTCCAAAAGAGAAGATGATGACTTCCAAATAATTGGTTCTTGTAATGGAGTTATATGTCTTTTAAATAGTCCGCAAGATCATGGTCACAGCATAATTTTGTGGAATCCATCAATTGGAAAATCTTTGAATCTTGTACTTCCAAGGTTATCTGATCCTTTCCACGGTATTTTTGGTTTTGGCTTCAATCGGCAAAGTAATGACTACAAGTTTGTTAGAGTTGCCACACCTCACTACCCAGTTGGATGTCAGGTTTACTCGGTCAAAGAAAGATCTTGGAAGGCCATTGATGTTAGCCCTGCTCTTGGTTACATTAACCCCATACCTTCAGTCTTATGGGGACGTTCCAGTTCTTATAACTATGCTTTCCTGAATGGGGTTCTTCATTGGCTTGTAGACAGAGAGGAGTTTGGCAGTAGGTTTGTGCTATCTTTTGATCTAAGAAATGATTCGTTTGGGAAGATGACGCTGTCTCCATATTTAGCTAGCAAACTCGATGAGTGGATGGCAATTTTGGTGTATGATAACTCCGTCTCTTTGTTTCTCAACGACCTCGATACCAAGTATATTGAGATATGGGCTCTGAAAAAATATGATGCAATGAAATTATGGGCCCGAAAACTCAGGATTAAAGCAGTCGGAATAGGATTGGCAATGGTCTGTAGGAAGAATGGTGAGATATTAATGACAAGATATCCAAGTGACGAAGTGGTTTCATGTGATCCTCAGAGAAACGAAATTCATGATCTGCAAAATTTAGGGCTAAGTGACTATGCTGATTCTTATGTGGAGAGCCTAGCTTTACTTGATGAATTAAAAGAGGAGACTGAAAAAGAAAACGGAGAGATCACTCACTCAGCCACTTTTGCAATTTCATCCTTTAAATGCATTCATTAGACAAGCATGAACACCTGCTAAGATAAGGTATCTATGCTAGTGCCCTCGTATCTTTTGGGATTGATATGATCTGTGATTGCCTTTTCCCTTCATCTTTTTCTCCATCATTGTGACGATGCTGTTCTGTTTGAACTATGAATTTAAGCCACGAATGTGCTTTCTTCCTCCCTTTCCTTTCCTTTTACTCTTTTGGTTGACAAGACACTCCTATTTTCCTGTTACTGATAATGTGTATTCAAACTGTCGAGCTTGTTTTCAAAATTCATTGCATCAGTCAGCTACTAGTTAGTTCTTCATGTTTCATGCCTAAAGATATTGATTAATTATTTCTGCTCTGAGTGATTCTGTAAACAAAATTTAATTTCCCATGTTTGCTACACAATGCACACTAATAAAACAGTTCCGGGTGATCCACGACTTTTACATGGTGACTTGATAAATGATAGCAACTCAAATTGGGTGCAAGCGTGCATCCGGTTCCCTGGCGCGTAGGATTAAAGTTTTTCCTTGGGACTAATCTGGGAAGAAAATTTTCCAGACTTCTTGGTGATTTCTATTTTTTAAAGACTTCTTGATGATGCTAATTGAGTTGGGGATCTCAGACCAAAATAGACTCAGCTGAAACTTGCAGGATATGTCGGTTCTTTTTTTATTTGATGATAACTACTTTTTAACCTAAAAAACCTGTAATGGTCATGGTTAAAATGAAAAGAATTTTGTTTGGTTTAAAAGAAAGAAGGGGAAAAAAAAGTGGAAAACAGCATGTATAAAAGATTTTTTCCTTTTCCTCTTATCTGACGATAACTGGATTTTTCCGACATAGGGATCGAATAATTTCCGAGCTTCCCCAAGTAAATTTATGCACCCAATATTAAGTGAAAAGGCAAAAGCCCATTCAATCAAACATTACGAGCCAAGAAGAAGTGCACAATCACCCTCCAGAACGGATAGTCAATCCCTGGCACAATCTTGGAAACTAAAAACCGTTTTATTTTCAAAAAGTGCATTTATTTTCACACTTGCATGTTACATCGCAGCGGCTAACAGCAGTAGCATGCAATGAATCGTTTCAACTAGACACAGCCCAATTTTCCAGAAGTAATCAGTCTATTTAACCATGCCATAAAGTGACTGAAACAAAAATTCTTCAAAATAATAAGAAAAAGGATGAACTCAAACAAAGCTAAATGTCTCCAGATTGAGCATTGATCTGGCACCTGGGGAGCAAATTTCCAAATTCACCTGCGAAGGCGTGGTAAGCATTATTAGAAGCGAGGGTTGGTTCCAGGTTTTTTTTCTGGGACTAGAGGCACGCAACTTTCATTTTTACTTTATCAAAAAGCCTGATTGAAGGCACCTTTAACTACTATTTTCTTGTTGGATTTGGTTATTCTTTATACATATGAGAAGGAGGCAAAGGAAGCGCAAAAAATTACCAGAAGCCTGCTCATCTTGAACTGGATTTGTTAAGCATCAATGCCTGAAAGAAAACATGTTAGCAAGGTCAAGGACTTTAGGCTGGAACAAGGCTGTTACGAAATGATCCACTTATTTCTCGTCTTCTTTTCTCATGTATAGAGTCATTGGGGTCAGTTCATAACTTGTAATAGAAGAGGGCAGTGCCCCAGTTCTCTGAATTAGTAGCACCCATTTTAGACTAGTTGCAGAAATAATTTCTTTTGTTTCAAATAAATAAATATATATTAAAAGTGCGCATGCAAGAAGGTTGTACACAAATCTAGTAAATCCATGACAACACAAGAATTTGGCACAGACAAGCATCAACAAAGTATTGCTTCCGGAGTTCTAAAATGAAAGAGCTTGGATTCAGATATGTATGGCAACTGACATATTTTCTGAAGTATTTTCTTGGCACCAATTTTTTTTATCAGTGTTTTTCATAATTTTATTATCTTCATTCCATAATTGCATTTTAAAAAAAAAACCCCAGAAACCATAAACTTAATGTATTTTTAACAGGGAAAAAACATTTTTAATCATGCAGAAAATAAAATGTAGCTAGATCAGATATGATAAATCAGGACAAGATTATTTTCTATTAAGAGGCGCAACGAAGATTTTGTCATTGAATAGTAATTGAAACTACTACCATTTTACACGCATCATAATACTGGAAAATGATCAGGGAGTTGGGTCATTGAAGCAGCCGAAAACTCTCTAGAACTATATTGTTGAAAAGAAAAAAACCAATGGAATTGATTCAATCAACATAACCGAAAATAATGTTTTGAGGTTTAACAACTATGACTGGATATCAGCCAAATTATCAAAAAAAAAAAGATGAAGAAAAAGAAAAATCTTTTATGTGTGGGTAGAAAAAAAAGAAGAAAACTTTTATTCGATCCCCACTCTTGACTGTCGATATTGATCCTAGCCTTAATTATGCATCTAGCAAACCAAAACTAACAATGCCCCAATTAATAATGTTGTAATCTACACACGCTGGAGCTACATCTATTATTCAAACTTCAGCAAAAGAAAGAAAATGAAGTGGCAATATCATGATCTAGGGTTTCAAGCACGCTTACCTTTTGTGCCTCTGCACAAATGGAGAATTCTTCGCATCCTCCTCTGCAAAAACACGGATATACTACATCACTCTTCAGTTATTTATACCCAAAGCACAAATAATCAGATTTCTTGACATTTATATTTATTTTGCTCCACATAATTCTAATTGATTGCGATAAAATAGCTTAATTGAAACAAAAATTAATAGGTTAGGTCTGAGATCGTAAGGGAGAGGCAAGGGAAGGGGTTACCGGTGAGGCTGAGAGAAAATTTGGTGATAAGAGTGCCAGTGATGGCAAAGCCGACAAGGAAAGGCCAGTTACGGTTCCATTCTCTCCTGAAGAAAACTGGCCATGGATCGAACTTCCTCATCTTTTTCGATTCTCTGTTCTACGCCTATATCTTTCAGTGGCTGCGACTTATCGATGGTGAT
>Ga0325405_1001824_pt1 | contig 21879 bp, 16 predicted proteins | sample PopdelMetagenome_21_FD_205663 | JGI IMG/M metagenome (GOLD analysis project Ga0325405, IMG submission 205663) | Populus deltoides microbial communities from Bellville, Georgia, United States - Xylem-Control-R2 | ecosystem: Host-associated > Plants > Phyllosphere > Stem > Wood/Secondary xylem...
ACAAGCCTAGATCTTCTGATCTCTGCATGATAGCAATTGCATTCAATAGAGCCCACGATATGGTTAGCTAATTATGTTTATAACAAAATCAATTTTCAGTTACCCAGTTTAATTGCATATAAATATTTTGGTGTTACTCTCAAACGCATAATCGAGTCAGGGACTTGAACAGACCTCCAAATAGTCTACAGTAACATGCCCAGTCCCCTGGTCATCCCATTTTCCATCGTCATTCAAACGGTAGACCTTCACCCGCTGCATTTCCAAAACCAACCTTAATGAGTCATTTATAAAGGACATGCCATAATCACTAAAACTGCAGTAAAAACCTGAAAATTTTGGCAAGCAGCACCTTGTCTCAAAGTTAAGAAGCAAACGAAATGGTTTGTTGTTAAGAAGTCTTCACTTGATCAAGAAAAAAGGCACCAAGAGAAAACAAAAGGCGTAATGGATCATTTATACAAGTTATACAACTAGTAAAGCCGACATGGTAAGCCTGAAATTTACAGAAATAGATCCCCAACTAGAAATAAACAAAAGAAATTAGGGCTCAATGAAATTTCCAGTTTGTTGGGCAGACCATAGAACAGAGAAGACAACGATGGATTGAAAACATTGCTGGAATTGCCAGAGGACTAGAGACTAATGAAGGTGCGCATCAAAGACAAGATTTAAATATAAAGAACAACTTCTGTCCGTGTTAGTTGCGTAGGTCAGCAGTCCAATGCAGCATTTTAGATCAATAATCAAGTGAGCCAAAGTCCAAAGTCTGGATAGTTAAATTCTAGATAACATCAGACGTCTGTGATTATGCTGATTTGCAGCATGCATATTCAGCCTGGATGCAGTCATTTAGTACAATAAATAACTACATTGATTGCAGAAACAGACAAATAAGAAAGGAAAGAGAGTGAATAATGAACACCAAAAGGACAACAATAATTGTGCATAGCCACTCCTGCTTCACTGTAATGTCATCTATCAGAAAAACTTGCTTAAAGAGAATCGACAAATTGTCACTGAAAAAGTCACTGTTGATGCTCCAGAATCCTCATTCACCACTACACATCTAGCTAGAGCAAAACCTGAGAAGCCCCCTCAACCCCGTGTCATAACTAAATCAAGATTCAAAGTGAGCATGATAAGTCACAATGAACTCCAACATGCCTGCGGACAGAAATGGCTCCCCGGTCACAAACTCCAAAAAGTTTCAACATTTTTTACACTGTCAATTTTCTAGCTAATTCAATCTTACTCTTCAATCAGCCAACTCTGTATAACAAATATCCACATTGAGACCTCAATTTTTTTAGCGTCTTTCTATGCAAACATTAAAATGTATCTAACCCGCATCCTCCAGCAGCTGTATCAAATACTTCAATGACATAAATTTGCAACACCGAATTAAAAAACATCTGTACACCTGGTCCATTAAAATGTTAGCCCCTTCAACTAAAACTTGCCCATCTCGATAGCCCACTAAAACCCCAAATCCAAAACTGACTTTACGTCCTGCCAACTACAAATACCAATACTAACTAACTAACTGACAATACGATAAAACATAATTCTACTCTGCAATAATCACACTTACACTGCCAAGATTAAACAGTAGATTCAATTAACACAGTCAGATCATATTAAATAAAACTCAACAGAGGAGAAAACTCACGCGTTTGAAATATTAATGATAAGTTAAACAATCTCCAGTTCTAGGGCAAAAACAATAAAAGAAAAAAAAAACCTTAGCCGTAAAGCTCTGCTAGAGTTGCACGGAAACGGACTGACCTGCATCGAGTTGGAGTTCGCTTGCGATTTCTCTTGTGCGTCCATAGCAGCAGCAGCAGCAGCGAAATCCTTTCTTTAAGATTCAAATTCAAAAATTTCCAGATAAATTCAACCAGGCTGGTCACAATTAACTATAAACACGTGAGATTTGGGTTTATTACGGAGAGGGATAGCATGCAGTATCGAAAATTTAGAGCTTCGGGGATCGATAGCAAAAGTCAACCTTCGATTTATCTCTCTCCTCTATTTTTATTCGCTTCTGTGCGAGAGTTCACATACATTGAAAATATGTAGGTTTATTATTGCCCTTATTTTGTGTAAATTTTACGGAATAGCCATGGACCTTTAATTTGTCTGCGCGCATTTTTTCGGATGAAAAATCATAAGTGATCCCTCAAGTTTCAACTATACAACATGCATAGCATTGTATTGATATCTGAAATATAGGAATTTTCGAATCTCATCTCTCAAATTTATGATACCTTTAATTTTCTTTTAATAAATGATAGTTGTTGTATATTATAAAAAAAATTATTTTTTTAGAATAAAATATTTTCAACGACATTGATAATAAAATTATTTATGATATATTTTAGAAGTATAATATTTGTTTTTTTAAATATATTTTTTATTAAAAATATATTAAAATGATATTTTTTAATTTTAAAAAATTATTTTTGACATTATCATATTAAAATAATATATAAAATATAAAAATATTATTTTTTAAAAATTTTTAAATATGTGTTTTAAATATAAAAACAAATAGATGCTATAATTTCAAAGAAAATTACGAATATGACGAGCCACCCCCACGGTCCCATCCCTCCAAGGTGAAAAATAAAAAGTAAATATCACGTACAAATATTAGCAGATTAAGTTAATGTTTGGGAATGTGATTGTGACTATGTTTTTAAAAAATTTTAATTTTTTTTGTTAAAATTTAATATAATTTATATGTTTTGGATTGTTTTGATGTACTGATGTTAAAAATAATTTTTAAAAAATAAAAAAATATTATTAACATATATTTTAACACGAAAAATTATTTAAAAAACACCTGTAACTACATTCTCAAACCCACTGTAAAAACGCGCCGTTATATCAAAATAATCACCGAGCCAAACACATTTTCATTCCATGCAGCACATGGAACTCGGCAGGTTATTTGATGCAGCTCACTTGCCACTTCACCATTTTATTTTTAATAATATAAAACGTTTTCCAGGTCATTCTTTAAAAGGAGAGTAGGTATTTGTTAGGATTGTATTTTCTTCGGGTCATATTATCACTGATATATAAAATTCCAAAGACCTGTGCGAGTGTTTTAATCAAGATCAAATTAAGGGCCGTAAGGAATGGGTAAACTACAGACCCTCCATCCATTGGGTAAGTTCTTACTGGGTCTCCTTTCCCTGGATCAGTCCAATCTTACCCTCGATCTATAAAAAAACATGCCAGTGTCTCCCTAGCACTGCTACAGAAAAAAGAACAAGGATCTATATGTACAGAAACAAATAGTTTAAGGACCTACTCCATAGTTTGTGAATAGAGAAAGAAATCAGTTCAACAAATGCAAAATGGTACGCGCCATGCTACAGCGTACAGGTAAGACAGCAAAAGTAGTTCATCAGCCGCACTTTGATCTCTCCGCCCCTTTCAACGGGATTCTCTAAGCCCTCTCCTTCTCCCTCGAAAAACTCTCAACAAAAAAATAAAATCATCCTACTATATTATATCACCATTTCCCCTCTCCCTCAGATCTCCCCTCTCTCTCGAAAAACTCTCTCACATTTCAAAATGCAATCCTCGCTCACTCTTTCGCTCTCTCAATCCGCGACAGCCTCAACCATTCCCAAATCAAACCACACATTTAATCACGCTCTCCGTTTTCCTCCTTCTAAGCTTATAAATCTCCGTTTCTGCGGTCTTAGAAGAGAAGCCTTTTTAGGTTCCTCCTCTCTCTCTCGCTCCCAACCTCTCCAAAATAAAACTCTCTCTAAGAAAATTAACAATGCAATCTCAGCTTCTTTATCTGACAATGGAAGCGCACCAAAATCTTTTGATTATGATTTGATCATCATTGGTGCTGGTGTTGGCGGCCATGGTGCCGCACTTCACGCTGTTGAGAAGGTAGTGAACTTTTAAACTGTTTTTTTTTCTCTCCACTTAAATTAAGTATAGAAGCTTAGGTTAATTATTTAATTCAGATAAAGCTTAGATTAATTGATTTTAGCTTTATATATTTTTTTAATCACATTGATTTCCAGCTTTGTATTTATTTTAGTGTCTAGTTATGTATAGAAGCTAGATTGTCCCATGCTTTAGTGCAACTTTTTTTTTTTTACTTTGTAATTTTATTTGAATGCTCGCGATTCTCACTTTTTTTATCTGAATTGTAGTGATTTTGAGCTTTCAGTTTTGTTGAATTAGCATTGGTTAAGTTTACAACCTTGGATTGATCATGCTTAATACTACGACACACACACATATTATTTCTTTACAGTTTTGCTTTATTGTTATTTATATGCTACTAGTTGCTATTTGAATTGTGTAGAAGGGTGTGGATTTTGACAACTCAATAATTACAGGGTTTGAAAACTGCTATCATTGAAGGGGATGTGGTAGGGGGGACATGTGTGAACAGAGGATGTGTTCCTTCAAAAGCACTTTTAGCTGTAAGTGGGCGGATGCGTGAACTACAGAGCGAGCATCACATGAAAGCTTTGGGTTTGCAGGTAATAGAGTTTTTCATTTTAATTTTTTTGTGTGCCTATGTGGATCAACATGGGAAAACAATGTTATGACATGGTGCTGTTCATTTCTGGAATCTGTGAATAGGTTGCAGCTGCTGGATATGATAGACAAGGAGTGGCAGATCATGCTAATAATCTTGCTATGAAAATTCGTAATAATTTAACGAACTCAATGAAGGCCTTGGGTGTGGATATATTAACTGGTTTTGGCTCGATTTTGGTGAGTTAACATTCTGTCATACAGGAGTGCTAGCCACCATAAACAAAGTTTATTTGCTTAGTTTACGGAATACAGCATTTTTTAGTCATGTTCTATAGTGATATCATTTGGGACTTTTACTAATTCCAATGCTTTTTATTATCGATTCGTTCAGGGCCCACAAACAGTGCGATATGGGAAACTTGATGATTCTCCAGGCAACACAGTGACTGCTAAAGATATAATCGTTGCTACTGGTTCTGTCCCTTTTGTGCCCAAAGGCATCGAAGTTGATGGTAAATATTCTCTCTTTTTTCATTATCACACAATGATCAAACATTCTTGTTAAAAGTTTGATCCAAAGCAGTTTAAATATCAGGGGTTTGTCTTATCATATAAGATGCGAAACCTCTTGAAAGATGATGCTGATCCTCTTGTTCAATACTCTTTTTCACATCGATTAAAGGAAGAAGACGCAAAATGTTTGGCAAACTTATGTAGTAGAAGAGCAATTAGCTTGGTAAGAATTATTTATGAACAGCTTGGCAGGTATTGTGATTTGCAGAACGCATGTTTGTTAGCCTCATCTTCCTCGAGAATATAGGAGCCTAGCATGCATTTTGTGGATAAAGTGCCATCTATGCTGATAATATGACAAGGAATGTTCTAATTTCTGTGTAATGGCCTTCAGGGAAGACTGTAATTACAAGTGACCATGCACTCAAACTGGAGTCTGTTCCTGATTGGATCGCAATTGTAGGAAGTGGTTATATTGGTCTGGAATTCAGTGACGTGTATACTGCGCTTGGAAGTGAGGTATTGCTGTTTTTCTTCTACTTGTTTGTTCTGAGATCCGTTTAGAAAATGCTGTTGACGAGCATTCTTCTGGGAAAAATCAGCATGATAAGCAAACACTAAGTTTTTCTCTTTTTTTCCCCTCCCTCCTTTCATTGTTGTTTAATAATTGCTGCTTACCTCTTCCCTTTCTCATTTCAAGATTTTATTATACACTTGACTTTGCTACTGATTGGAACCCAGCTTTGCATGGGAAGAACCTTCCCAACTTCTGCAGTGCTTATATGCAAGCTCAATATGATCCGAGCTTTCCAATCTAAATAATTGTATATATTACTAGCTGATAAGCTATCTCAGTTCCACCATTGCAGATTCTTGGTAGATGATTTAGTTTGCAGTTTAGATTCACATGTACTTAAATTTTGTTAAACGATACATGTATGAGATGTTTGTTCTGTAGATGGTTGCATCAGTGTCATGCCTAATGCTTCAGTGCGTGGAACTTGAATTCAAGAATAGTTTGCAGTTTAGATTCTCATGTATTTAAATTTGATTTGATTTTTTGTATAAAGAAGTGGGTAGTGCCAACTAGTAACTTGTATTTATTGATCAATTTAACTAGTTGGCACTGTTATTGTTCAGATTATTTATCTCAGCATCAAATTTTGATGGTCTGAACTTCTCTTTGCCGATAGTTGATGTCATTGAGTGGGTTTTTTTGCAGGTCACCTTTATTGAAGCCCTCGATCAGCTCATGCCTGGATTTGATCCTGAGATTGGAAAGTTGGCACAAAGGGTCCTAATTAATCCACGCAAAATTGACTATCATACCGGAGTATTTGCAACCAAGGTTATCATAATTTCATATATGTGTAGCTGTTTGTTCCTTTCAGAGACTGCCACAATTTCTTTTCTTCATTCATTCCTAGCATCACTTTCATCTTATTTTGTGTTATTCATAGATCACTCCAGCTGAAAATGGGAAACCAGTCACCATTGAGCTTATTGATGCCAAGACCAAGGAACCCAAAGATACTCTGGAGGTAATGTAAATTGTTTCAATTAACAGTTTGTTTGGAAAAACAATTGTGATAGGAGGGGAGGGGAAGGAAAGGGATGGAAAGGGGAGGGGTTGGAAAAAATTTACCTTCTATTGTTTGGATAAATAAGAAGGGGAACGGAAGAGACAAATTTTCTTTATTTGATAGAAAGGGCATAAAAGATAATGAATTGTAAATGTAAGGAGGAAGTGGAAAATAAGGTTGACCGAGTTTATTTATTAAAAATTGGATTTTCCAAAAAGGAAGAATGTTAAAATAGTAAGTTAATATCAAGAAATCATATAGCTACTTCTTTCCCCTCCATTACTCAAAATTGGTTATGATACTTTGGAGGGGAATGCACCCCCCCTTCCCCTCCATTGAAAATTCTCTCCCCAGATAAGGTGAAGATGCCATTAATCTTCATTACCCTCTCCTCCCTTCTCTTTCCCTTCATTCACTTCTTTCCCAAACAAACTGTAAATGAAGTCTGGATGTTGGATGCTAGCATCCATCCTTATTTTGTTCTGCAGAGCAAAGTGGATTGCTAAAAAATCTATCATTTCTATATGCTCTTTGAGGAGAAAAGACCTCCACGTCAAAATTGTAGAACTCTTTGGGTTTTTTTTTTTTTTCAACTTCAATCATATGCCTCCATGAAATACTTGAGCTACGTCATGAACTTATTGAATGAGTTTTAGTCAATGAGCATCGTTTTTGTATTGCCGTATATCTGTTGAACATAAGGTGGCTAATTTACAGATGGAACTCTGTTATGTCTAAGCCTGAACAGTGACTAGACGTAAAATTTGGCCTTCATGTCAATAATTTTCTGTCACCTCCTCCAGCTCAGGCACCATCACTTGCATGGGCTCCCCTAATTTAAACATTAATCTTCAGTATGATTTAAAATCCCATCCCACGGCATCCATCGTAACTCTGATCTTGCTTTCACTATAGGTAGATGCAGCATTAATTGCAACTGGAAGAGCTCCTTTCACAAAAGGTCTTGGCTTGGACAATGTATGTATCGTTTGATGTTAATGTTGCTTTTATTAAATGGATTTGTCACCGGGAAGAAGAAATGATTTTAATCATCTTTCTCTCTCTTTCCCACAGGTCCAGGTAGCATTGAAAAATGGTTTTGTTCCTGTTGATGAGCGTATGCGAGTGCTTAATTTTGAGGGGAATCCGGTTGGTTCAAATTATTTTCCTCATGAACACAGTTTAATGTATGGCTGTTGCAAATAATTACTAGCATCTTTTTTAATACTTTCAACTCTTAGGTTCCTCACTTGTATTGCATTGGTGATGCTAATGGTAAAATGATGCTTGCTCATGCAGCCAGTGCACAAGGAATTTCAGGTTAGTTGCAAGCGGATCAGTTTTTTGTCACCTCAAATCTGATGCTTCCTTTTACAGTGTTTCATCTTTTGCTCGAATTCTTGACACAGTGGTTGAACAAATCACTGGAAGGGATCACGTGCTGAATCATCTAAGCATTCCGGCAGCTTGTTTCACTCATCCTGAAATCAGTATGGTTGGATTGACAGAGGTAAATTTTAAAATCTTGCAGGTGCATTTAGTTCTATAAATATGCTATTATGCTCTAGTTACTTCATGATTTATGATAAAGTTAGCTGAAGTCTACTTCTATACAAACAAATTGCATTCCTTACATCCTTTTTTTCTGTTTCTTTCCTTTCTGGTTGCAAACAAAATTTCTTATTTTGTGTTACCTTTGCACATGAAATTTTGACTGAATACTATAATTTTCAGCCTCAGGCAAGGGAGAAAGCTGAAAAGGAGGGTTTTGAAGTAAGTGTCACCAAGACGAGTTTCAAAGCCAACACAAAGGCCTTGGCAGAAAATGAAGGAGAAGGGATAGCTAAGGTTAGATTTCATAACTGTTCTCCTTCCTCAATGCGCTGTGCAAACATAATTTGAATGATCAATCTTGATGCCATCCCCTCTCAGTGTATAGCTAGGGATTCTTTCCAAAGCTACTCTGGTCGTACCTGAACTATTGACTAGTTTGTTATGCCTGTTGGATCTAATACAATCTCTTGCATAGGTGATGAGCATCATGAAATTTGGAGCCTGCTGATGTTCTGAATCCAATAAATTTCCCTTTATACATCATTTCTGTATTTTTCTCATGTTTACATGCAAGCCATGCAAGCCTTTCAGTTCTATTTGACTCTTGTTGATTAATCTTCTCTCACTAACTTCCATGGTTGGTACTCCTTTACTTTCTTGCAGTTGATATACAGACCTGACAACGGAGAGATACTTGGAGTGCATATTTTTGGGTTGCACGCTGCAGATCTCATCCATGAAGCATCCAATGCAATAGCTTTGGGCACTCGTATTCAGGTATGCAGCTGCATCTTTATTTATGGTGTGAAATACCCTTTAGAATGAACTACTTAATGAGATGTTGGAAGTTTATTACCGGGCTGCAACTGATAACTCGCGTCTCTATTCTGTTGGTCTTGAAAATGCTTCTTCAGATCTCATTTTTGTACATGCGTGCACTCTAACAAGTGTAAGCTTATAACATCTGGGAACTAATTATAATTACGTTTGCACAATGCAGGACATAAAGTTTGCAGTCCATGCACACCCAACTCTGTCCGAAGTTCTCGATGAACTTTTCAAATCAGCAAAGGTGAGCTTCTGAATGAACACATACTTTTAACATCTTGCATGCCATAAAAGAAAAGGTACCCACCTACACGCGCACACAGAGCACGGGCATGATCATCTCATTTGTTTGAGTTTTTTGTGCTATATGGTAAAACAATTCCAGAAGAACAAATCACATGCGCCTTCATGATTACAAAGTTGAGATAACATCCGGGGTTATGCTCGTATTTCATATGAACTCATCTTTGAACTTTAAATGTACTGAAGAGACATTGCGTGTGTACTGACAAATAGGTGGTGGATAGATGTCCCGTGAGAAAAAGTCCCCACCACAATTTCTTTGCAATTTATTGCGTGTTGTTAGCATATCAACTTTTTCAGCAAACAGCTGTCTAATCCTGATACATGTTCGCCCACGATTGGTGGTTGCATGTATTTGTTAAGCTGAGGAGCGCACCATCCACCTTCAACCTAGTGACAGAAGTTCTTAATTTATGGGGCAGGTTAAAGCTCATGTTCCAGGCCCAGTAAGTGAACCAGTTGCTGTTTGAGCAGGCAGGCAAAATTTCGAAGAAAATTTGCTTGTATTAGGAGGTATGAAGGAGCATGCATACCAGGCTAGAGATAAATCCACGTATTTAGTACACTGCCACAAGAAACATCACCAAGAGATCACCTGTTACAGCCTGAAATCTTTCAGAAGTTGCGCAGTTGTTTTGTTGTTTCTCAGGTTCATATATTATTTCCATTCTGAAAATGGTTTTGATTCTTATCAATTGAACAGAGACTATAATCTACTCCATTGAAACTCTCAGCTTGCAAGAATCCTTGTGGTTTTGTTGTTTTTTTACCTTACCCCTGCTCTCTGCACATGGCAGCCAAGATTACAAGATCTCAGAACGATATTATTAACTTGCTGTAACCAGGGAACGGCACCGTCGATTATTTAGATAGCAGACTGTTTTCTTCCGGGTTCTTCCATCTATGTGCAGAATGAGAGAACCCCACAGCACTGCCATACCTGCACATTCAACTCGCCTTCCCCTAACAAACAAACCATCAGGTTCGGGCACTGGCTTGCTTAGAGCAACGGCAAACACACCACGATATATATATGTATTGACGAGTGTAACATTACTCTTAAGAAAGGTCAGTCGATGCCCTAACCTAGTTACTAATGCTAAATCATCGCTGTATGTCACACAACTGTATCAGGCATGCCCGGAAACAGCTCCCTCCACATATAAGTGAGATCCACAACAAAATCATCCATGAAAACCAAACTTCATGTGAGCACAGCTGTAGCAACTCAATTCCTCTGATTTGGTGCTAGAATCAGCTTTATTTCTATTCACGATAGCTGTAGTAACTCAATTCCTCTGATTTGGTGCTAGAATATTTCTAGCCACTTGCATCTCCAACCCCCCTCTGCCTTTGAGCCAAGAGGCCACGCCATTTCCGCTGATCTAAAGAAACCGAGGAGCGGGTGACTTTTTTTTTTCCTGGGTTGCAAACCAGTGCATTTATTATTATTAAACGTAAAATCTATTAATCATATTTCATGGCATAAATACGAGTCTTTGAGAAATCATAGGCATTGCACGCTCAAGGCAATTGCGTCACAAGTTCTATCCTGAACATACCAGGATAAAAGCGTCAGAATAAAAAAATGCCCGTTTTCAAGTTTATATCATCTTATAATCTACAGCATTGCTATATCTGCTATAATAATAATAATAATAAAATGCAAACAAACGTTAAAGAAACTCAACTACATAATCGTTTTCATCAGATACAGACACAGCAGATCAAAAGGAAACATAATGCACAATTCCTTTTTCACCCCTCTTAATAAGAATGAAGAAATGCAGTAGATTTATGAGAAATTCACAGCTCAGGCAAAACTCGGAATTTTTTTTATCATTGATGATATGTAGTCGGAGACATTAACGTGAAACCACAATTTCAGTTCACTATCAAATGCCACTGCCATAGTTAATTTCGGTGAGCTTACTGACCATTCACATAAAGCAACAGCCATAAGGCTAATATGTGACTGGCTAATTGGCCACCATCATGACAGACAACAGCTTTACCTAAACTAGGATTAAAAGACAGTGAAGATCTCTATGACACGACAGGCAAAAACCATCATCAAACTACCACGTAAGTTTCTATAGCTTGATCCAGAATAAATCATTTCCAAACTAAATAAGCTGCTGACAACTGAACATCAAAGGTGAAGCATCTCACTGTAATACACCAAACTCCTAAAAACCAGAAACTGCATTGCTCCTGAATATGAAAACCATACTACTAAGCTAGTAACTACTGAATAGGAGAACCATACTACCAGCTAGTCTACGAGAATTGTTATCAAGTAAATTTAACTAGGCACTGCTGTATGCAGGTGCCAACAGCTTCGACGTCTCTTGACCAATAAAACATGCAACTTTGCAACACCATAACACATCTCACAGCAATGTAAATAAATTGATCTATCACCTAAATCTAAAAAAAGATTAAAAATCTTACTACTCCATACCGAATAAGTAGTAAAAAAGCTAAGATGTTGAAAGAAGAACATACTCATCGCATAACAATCCAAAGCTTTAAGAATCTTAAACAAACATCAGTAGCAAAGATCCAAAATCGAAATTTCTGGTTTGACAGTACAGCCAGCTACTGGAAAATAAAACCCAGAACAAGTAACATGGAGATACTACACTATAAAGGTATAGTAGTGCCCATTTAGAAAGCAATGCTTCTACTCTTCCTCGGTGGCCGAGTCACCACACTTCTTGTTATGCTTCCGTGCATATCTCTGGTTCCTCAAAAACTTAGGGTCCATCTACACACACAAGAGACCCATTTCAAGAACAATACAAAAGAATGAGAAAAAACGTACAGAATCACAAGAAAGGAAAAGTACCCCTTTCGTGGAGGTGTGGCGATGCCTCTTGGGTTTCTTGATACCATTCTTGTGAGCTTTGTGGGACTGGTTGTGTGCTGTGTGATTCTTTGACTTGGCCATCTCTGCAACACGAAAACGAAACAGTCAATGATCACACAGAGACAACTTGATCTGCTTTTATAACAAGAAGAGGTTGTTGATGGTGAAATGGAAGGGCAGACCTGATAGCGAAGAGTGGATGCGGGCGAGATGATAAGTGACCAGGCCAAACCCTAATTCTCTGGTGACTTTATACAAACCGATGGTCACAAAAAAACTGCCCTATAAGACGGCCCTGCTTACGGGCCTTTGTTGTTGTAAAACTCAAATGCAGGGTTTTCAGTGGGCTTCGAGCACTTGGCCCGTGCAGCTTCTTACGGACGACACAAACGCCTCATTTCATGTTTGGTTTTGTCTCTGCCGCAACTCTTACAAGTTTATTTATTTATTTATTTATTTATTTATGTTGTTGTTTTGTTTTAACAAATATATATAAGCATAAGTAATTTCTTACATTTTTATAGTTCAAAATTTATTCTTTATAAAGAAATTTATGCGCCCGGGAACTAACTTGAAACAATTTCTTAGAGGAAACATGGTAATATGAGCTAGAATGGAGAAATTAGAAAATATAGTTTTTTATTCAAATAATATAACACAACTTAAATAAAACAACAAGAGTCTCACTACCTTGAGTTAAAATAATATTTAACTCGAACAAAAAATAATAAATAAATTGAGTGAATTTTTTTAATTGACATCTAAACTTTAAATTATCTATTTCAACTCCTGCTGTTTTCGTTGTTGAGAAAAAAAAGTCGATTTTGTTGAGTTTATTTGACTTCAACTATTTTCGCAATACATCATCAATAAAAAAAACAACATTTGTATATATTATACTTCAAAGTCGATAGATATTTCTCATAAGCAATTAACGTGCCAGATACATTAGACGAAAAGTAGTTGATAATTCAATAGTAATCTGTGTGTTTCGGAAATCAAACGTAGTGGTAAGCTGTGTTTTGCAGTTGACGAAGCCGTGAAAACTATGTAGTTATGTCATGAAATGGATAGGCTGATCTGTTGTTTACGTAGAAACAAGTTCTATATCAAAATATTATAAGATGCTTTGACAATATACAAGAAAAATAAATAATACGAGGACCATGAGAAACATATATCGAATGAACAGGTTATTCTTTCTTGAATTGTTGAATGGGGTGATTGATATTTTACTTATGGTGTGCCAAATTAAATTTAAAAAAAAAAAAACTAAAAGGGCTCAGGAAAACACTGTAACATGTGAGTGAATCCACTGTGGATTCAAGCAGTATTTTTCGTTATCATCTTTTTATTCTCGCCTTTCTTCTCGCGTGATTTGGTGCCTTCATTGGCTTTCTCCTCTGCATTAGCAGCGTGATCGAAGCTTCAACTCAGTTTTGTTTGTTGCAGTTTCGCGTTGAGACACGCCAGCCACTGGGCGTTGAGGGGTTCTGAGTGGATGTGGCTGGTGTGACTAATTGTTTTTTAGAGGAGCTGGGTTGGGATCAGCTAGCTTGAGCTTGGTTGATCATGGCTACATTTTAGGGGTGTGTGGTGAGCCATTTCTTTTTGTGGTTAGTGGGGTGTGCCATCATTGTGCATTAAATGCACACCTCACTTGCGTTGTGCCTGAGCTGGCTCTGTAGATTAGGGGTTGTTCTTTTTCTTAATGAATATTTTTTTTTAATTTTTTTAATGTTTAATTTTTTCTATTTAGTTATCAAACTTTCATGACACGGATTCTGGATTTGACGGGTTAACCCAGATTTTTTTCCCTGGTTTTTCTTATTAATTAATTTTTCATTTAATTTAGTTTATTAATATTAAATTTTTTTTCTATTTAGTTATCAAACTTTCATTACACGGATTCCAGATTTGAAGGGTTAACCCAACTAATTATGGGTTAACCTGTAATTTTTTTTCCTATTCAGTTATCAAACTTTCATGACACGAATCTCAAGTTTGACAGGTTAACCTGGTTTGAAGGGTTAACCCAGTTAATTCATATTTTTTTTCTTTTTCTTCATGTAAGCTTTTTTTTCTTTGTTTTTTTCTTTTAAATTAATCTTTTTTTTGTTTAGTAGTTTTCTTTTTCTTTTTCTTTTTTTCCTTTTTAATTAATTTTTTAAAATTTATTTTGTTAATATTAATTTTTTTTCTATTTAGTTATCAAACTTTCATAACACGAATCCCAAGTTTGACGGGTTAACCTGGTTTGACGGGTTAACCCAATTAATTTAGATTTTTTTTCTTTATTAGTTTTTTTTCTGTAGGTTTTTCCTTTGTTTTTTTTTAATTAATATTTTTTCATTTAATTTAGTTCATTAATATTATTTTTTTCTATTTAGTTATCACACTCTCATGACACGAATCTCAGGTTTGACGGACTAATCTGATTTGGTAGGTTAATCCAGTTGATTCAGGTTTTTTTCTTTTTCTTAATTAGTTTTTTCTACCAATTTCATCTTTTAATATTATAATTAATCCACAGTGAAAAGGCTGGACAGTTTTTTTTATTTTTATTTGTTTTTTATTTGTTTTTTTAATGAATATTTTTTTTGTTTAATTTAGTTTGTTAATGTTTAAATTTTTTTTATTTAGTTATCAAACTTTCATGATACGGATTCCGGGTTTGACGGGTTAACCTAGATTTTTTTTGTTTTTCTTTTTAATTAATTTTTTTGTTTGATTTAGTTTATTAATGTTAAATTTTTTCCTATTCAATTATCAAACTTTCATGACGCGGATCCCGGGTTTGACAGGTTAACCCGTAAATTTTGTTTTCCTATTCAGTTATCAAACTTTCATGACATGAATCCCAGGTTTGACTGGTTAACTTGGTTTGAAGGGTTAACCCAGTTAATTCAGAATTTTTTTTTCTATTTCTTCATTAGTTTTTTTCTTCATGTAGGCTTTTTTTTTCTTTTAAATTAATCTTTTTTTGTTTTTTTTTTTGCTTTTTTTTTAATTTAGTTTGTTAATATTGAGTTTTTTTCTATTTAATTATCAAACTTTCATGACATGAATCCCAGGTTTGACGGGTTAACCCAGTTAATTCAGATTTTGTTTCTTTTTGTTCATTAGTTTTTTTCTTTATGTAGGTTTTTTTTTCCTTTGTTTTTTTAATTAATCTTTTTTTGTTTAATTTAGTTCATCAATGTTAATTTGTTTCTATTTAGTTATCACACTCTCATGATACAAATCCCAAGTTTGACGGGTTAACCTGATTTGGTGGGTTAACTCAGTTAATTCAATTTTTTTTCTTTTTTTTTCATTGGTTTTTTTCTTTCAATTTCATATTTAAATATTGTAATTAACTATAATTAACAGGCATCAACTTTTTTTCTTTCAATTTCATGACACGAATCCCAGGTTTGACATATTAACCTGATTTGACGGGTTAAACCAGTTGATTCAGATTTTTTTTCTTTTTCTTAAGTAATTTTTTTCTTTCAATTTCATCTTTTAATATTGATTTGATTAAGAATTAAACTTTATGGTTTGTTTTGTTTACTGTTCATTAGATTATTGTGATCTCATAAGGGGATTTTACTGTACCCCTCCTTACAAAGTACTATTCATCGGAATAATGCTTTGCTTTATTGTTTTTTTCTTTTCAATTAATCATTTTTTTAAATGTTATTATGTAATATTAATTTTTTTCCTTTCTAACTATCACACTTTTATAATACGACTTTACAGCCGTACTCATATCCAAAGCTCCGGGTTTGATGTTACAACCAAACTCACTTAAACTTAAGTCATGCAAGTTTAATATTATTATTAATATTATAAATATAACTTTTGGATTAGACGTACCCAATACTCTTAGATATAACTTTGCAGAAAAACCTAACACTCTTAAATTTTAACTTTTTTTATATTTTTTATTAAAAAAATTAACCCGCAGCATAGCGCGGGCCAGGTTTCTAATCATAGCTATTTGTAGATATTAGACACGTTAATTTATCTCATGAAATAAAGATGGATGGAGAGGTAGAGAGCAATCTCATAACGACGAGTAAAGAAAAACAAATACCATTATTGAAATGAAAGAGAGTGATATCTACTATTAGTTTGTGATGGTGTTTAGTGTATTGTTGTTGAAAATGTTGGTGCTTTGTATTTTTATTTTTTAAATAAGTGCGCTCAAATGCTACACATACAAATGATGTATATAAATTAATTTAGAGAGGGTGTTGATTAACTGATTAAGTTTAAGATTTGCTTTTAAAAAATCATCAATTCGAATATTACAAATCTCATTATCACTAAAGATTTATATGGTTATTATTTTCAAGATCTCAATAAATTAGTCGAAGTATATATAAATTAATCCAAATATCTACTATTAATATATAATAATAATAAAAAATATACATGAGATGTGTATGTAACAGTGGGTGACGCGCAACTCCTTGAAACTAGAAAAAAATTACATCATGGTGTGTGTCGAGGACAACAGTGGGCGATCACGTTTCGCATTCTTCACGCCGAAAGCCATGGTGGGAATCGATGCTACCCGCAAGTTCCTCAATATCTCGTCTCGATGGACTTTTTTTTTTAATCTTTCTATGAGCAATGAAGGTCTAATTAGCACTCCAAGCAAAGCGAAAAAGGAATAAAGACATCAAGCAAACACTCTTCAGCTACAAATCAACAAACAAATAGAACTTTAGATACCAATCATACACCTTTTTTCTATAAAGGTTTTAACTATCATTCTCAAGTTTTGGACCAATCTAGATTATATTTTATTTCCAGTGAAAGGGCCAATGCGAGAAGCGAATCGGTTCACAATCCGACCCGACGAGGTTAAAACTCGTCATTTCATTGCCTCACCTAACCCTGGGGTCGAGCCAAGCCAAGGGTAGCCAGCCAGCCAGCCATGTTGAGTGTAACGCCGAGTGAGGAAGCCAATAGGCTGATAGAAAAATAGAAAACGACAAAGGAATTGACAGAGAGGGGGGTTTTTTGAATACATAATAATTTTTCATCTTCGTTGTCAAAACCAAGTCCCAGTTATTATTTTTTCAACACCCCATTCATTCTGGTCCCTAGCCATAGATATCCAGCCATTTTTTTATTTATCAGATCTCTCTCCCCAATACACACGTTATTATTATTATTTATTACTGGTCCTCTTTGGCTCACAAAAAATCTGAAGAACCCATCAAGAAAGAAAGATGTTTCTTTTAGATTGGTTTTATGGGGTTCTTGCATCTCTTGGTTTATGGCAAAAGGAAGCCAAGATTCTTTTCTTGGGTCTTGATAATGCTGGCAAGACAACCCTTCTTCACATGTTAAAAGACGAGGTCTTGGTTTCTTTCTTTCTTGATATAAAGTTCGCATCTTTATTTATTGGTATATGATTGTTCTGGTTTGGTTTATTGAACATGGGATCTGTTGTTTTATAGAGATTGGTACAGCATCAACCCACCCAGCATCCAACATCAGAGGAATTGAGTATTGGAAAAATCAAGTTCAAGGCTTTTGATCTGGGTGGTCACCAAATCGCCCGTCGTGTTTGGAAGGATTACTACGCCAAGGTTAACTTTTGTTCCTCTAGATTCGATGCTATTGTTCTTGCCTTGATTTGTTTATGATTATGTGTTTTCTTGAATTTTCTTGTTGAATCGCATTCTGGGCTTTCGATTTTTTGAAGTTTTTTATATCTAAGACGTAAGAATAAAGTTTGTGTTTGTCAAATGGATGGAGAAAAATGGTGATTGTTGATTGGAGGGTACTTCGAATCTGTTACTTTTGCATGTTGTTCATTTCATGCTGTTGATGACTTGTAACTGTCGAATGACACAACTACTTCGGTTTTAAAATGGTGTGATTCAGGGTGCTTTGACTATAATCTCTCGATTTTCTTGCCAGAAAGATGTGATTAGAATTGCCGTTTTGCTTCCTCTAATTGTGCGATGCGTTGTTATGTTACATGAATCTGGAATGAGGCAACTGTATTTTCTAGTTGCAGTCTTTTCGAGTCCTGCTCGTCATTGGTTTGTGATAGATCTGGTTGTGAGCTGAACTGTTGAAATTGCTAACGTGTTTGGTCGTTTTCCTGTTAGCTGTGATGACATCTATGTATGCTTTGCCTTGCAGAGTTACATATGAAAACCATCTTCGCACCTTTTGTCAAACTGGTTTTTGCAACTTTGTTTTCAGCTGGCTGACTTCTCTAGGTGAAAAGATATCTGATTTCCCTTCTCACTTGTCTTGCTGTGCCTTCATAATCCCAGCTAAACTTTGCTTGTGTTTATCTGATTCATGGGAGGCCAGCATCAATATTTGAAGCTTCGCTGATAGCACCTTTTTGTTTTTAGGTGTTCCAATAGTAGCTTTCCAAATAACTTATTCTGGGCTTTATGGTAGTGCTTTATGAAGTTGACCTAGGAGAGTCTTTGACTTAGAAGTTAGAACTGAATAATGAACATGGTGTTGAGCTCATTGGTTGGAAATGGTATGGATTAACTATGTTTTAATTGAATTCAAGTCCCAAGTTATTTCCTGCACCCAATGATTCTGTTGTTCTCATGCAAGGTGTCAGTTGTTACTGATTCCAGCAATCATTCTGTATTCATTGTTTCTCCGAGTGGCTAAATTTCTAGTACAAGTAGATATTCCCTGTTCTGTCTCAATTATTGTGAAGAATCCATGCTTTTTTCAAGGACAATGTTTGGAACGTCTAAATAATATGAGATATTGGAGTATAAACCATGGGTTTTTTTTTCCTCCATAACAGGTGGATGCGGTGGTATACCTAGTGGATGCCTATGACAAGGTTAGGTTTGCTGAGTCAAAGAAGGAACTGGATGCCCTCCTTTCAGATGAATCCTTGGCTAATGTTCCATTTCTGATCTTAGGCAACAAGATTGACATTCCCTATGCAGCTTCAGAAGATGAGCTTCGTTATGATCTTGGGCTCAACAATTTCACTACTGGCAAGGGGAAGGTGAATCTTGTGGACTCCAATGTCCGTCCTCTCGAGGTTTTCATGTGCAGTATTGTCCGCAAGATGGGATATGGTGATGGCTTCAAGTGGATGTCCCAATACATCAAGTAGAATCGGGAGTAACATATGGCCTTGTACTCATTTGGAGTTTTTCCATCATTTTTTGCACCATCTTACTACAAGTACATCGAATATGGAATTTTGTTGTCTGTAGTGGTTTTATTTGTCGAAGGATTAACAACTGTAGTAACATTTGATTGATAACTCAGCCATTGTGAAATTGAAGCTTATCGAACAATATTGCACCCATCTTTGTGAGAGATTATTACTTTCTGTGGATCAATGAGGTAATTGTCATTGTTGAATTCTCACTACCGTCCGTCTTGGAATGAGCAGTCCGGGCTTCATTTTTTTTTTGGCTTGTTTTGGGTTATCCTTTCATGGTCCGTCTATGCTCTCACGTGTCTTGTTAAAACATAGATTGATTTGTGCCGAAGCTCTGTTCCCCATTTAAACGCAATGTGTTCTCATTGTAGACTTTCATAGCAGAGTTTCTCAGTGCTTCATTCAATGCATTGTATAGCTTTCGAGTGCAAAACTTGATCGAGCCAACTCACCGACACCGGATTGAGGGATCCGTTTGTAGGCTTGCCACTTGTCATCTCATCGTCACGGATGGCACCAAGCTGCGACTGTAGACTCGTAGCACTTTTATTCCTGACACGAGCTCATCGGCTGGCTTGAGCTTTGATCTAGGAAACAGAATAAAAGAAAGGGAAAGGAAACTGATGGTTGGGAGTGCATTAGCTAGATTTTTTTCTTCGATCTGCAGCCGGGCCACCAACCATGACTTTGTAACTTTGTTGGGAAAGAAAGGAGTTGCTGCTGTCATTCCATTGAATCAACTTCCTAGTCGCCCGCCCACCCCCCTTGATGGGTTAATTTTATACAACAAACGAGATGATGTAGCCGGTGAAGATTTTTGACCGGGTCATTGTTGGGCGGATTCAAAATAAGTTAAAGACAGAGACTTGTACAACAACGTTTATGTTTTGAATATCGTGTTTGAATTTTAAATAAATAATTAAACTTTGATGAATATTTAATCGATGATATGATTAATCATGCATAAGGGATTTTTTTTTAAAAAAAAGAATTATAATCCTTATAGGTAGTAAAACAGAAAAAATAAGTTAAAGACATCGACTTATATAGCCACTACTCAAATTCAACGATTTTTAAACATCGTGTATCATGCTATCCCTGACCTGAAAGGAGTCAAGTCTGTCGTCTAAAATTAATTATATTGAATAATATTTATAATTTTATAGACTGAAAATACCACTGCCGAAACTTAGAAATTATTTTGTTAAGCTGAATTGACAGCTAAAGTTGATCAATTCCGATGCAAATTTGGAATTTTGTTTGCTGAATGGAATTTGAATTTTTTTCAATTTCTATTTTGTCAACTACACTGTACCTGGATGGTACTCCATTTGTTTTTGTTTCACCTTCCTTCTACTTTTTCTTTCTTTTTTTTTCCATTTTAGCATCCACCAATATAGGGATGTGTTAGTCCTTAATCATGGATGATGGATTCGAGTTTAAATACACTAGTCCACACCAAGTATTACAAGAGATTTGAAAAATCGATGAATTTTCTGTAGGGATTCAAATTTAGTACTTAGATACTGTCTGAGAGTGGTTTGATCATGTTTTTTAAAATTTTTATTTTTAAAAAACTTTAAATTAATATTTTTTATTATTTTAATATATTAATATTAAAACTATATATTATTTAAAAAAAAAACAAATCATGTTTATTTTAATCAATTCGTCAAACTTATAATGAGCTCGTATTATATAATTTATTGAGATGAATTAATTTTTTTATTTTATTATATAATAAATAATAATAATACCGATACAATCAAATCAATACAATTAAATTTAAAACCAGCATTAAAAAACAAAATTGAAAAATATTAACTACAACTTCAACTTGCGACATGGAAGAACCAGCGCCTCGTGTTAATACGGAAAATTTGTGTTTAACAAGGGATTAAAATAAGAAATTAATCCGGTTCATTGTTTATATGGGCAGTTAAACCAGCCCAAGCCAATTATTAGTTGTTATGTTAATGTGAATATTTCATTTAACTATGAAAGAATAAAAGAAAAAGGAATTATCATTTGACTTTTTCCATCTGATTATGGGTTCATAAATTCCGTGGATACTTGGATTATCAGTTTTAACAGGCCTGGACGTATAGGAACCTCTGCCACGAACAACTAGTCACCTCCCAGGGGAGGTGATAATGATGATAAAATTCGATGGATGTTGCTTGTGGTCTTTTAATTGCAGAGGAACATTGAAATCTTTTAATTATTAAAAAATAATATAAATTATATCTTGAAATTTTATTTAATAACTTAAGCTATTGGGTTGAAATTGTTTTTAATATAGTATCAGAACCTTGATAACCAAGCGGTTACAAGTTCGAATCATATCATTCTCGTTTATTTGATAAAAATTAAGCACAAAATAATATGGACATGTGCAAGTTTCAAGTCCAAAAGACTTTCACTTGAGAGGGTGTATTAGAGAATAATATAAATCATATCTTGGGACCTCACTTAACAGCTTAAGTTATTGGATTGAGATGATTTTTTGACATTTGGCTAAGCGAATGTTG
>Ga0325405_1001826_pt1 | contig 21876 bp, 8 predicted proteins | sample PopdelMetagenome_21_FD_205663 | JGI IMG/M metagenome (GOLD analysis project Ga0325405, IMG submission 205663) | Populus deltoides microbial communities from Bellville, Georgia, United States - Xylem-Control-R2 | ecosystem: Host-associated > Plants > Phyllosphere > Stem > Wood/Secondary xylem...
GGTCCGAGTTTACCGAGTTCACTGAGTTTAACCGATTTTAACCGAGTTTGCCAGTTTTTGAGTTTTCTACCCGATTTCACACGATATATCTGTGTTGACTCATAAATCATACGATTTTACGAGTCAACTCACGAGTTTGACAACCATGGTCACAACAATCCAACAGAGTCGCATGTTATAGATTAACATGAACACACACAAGCATTGCAATTCCAGCACACAAGTGGCCACAACAATCCAGCAGAGTCACATGTTACAAATTTTAACATGAACACACACATGCATTTCTAATTCCAGCACATAATTGGTCACAACAATCCAGTAGAGTCACATGTTACAGATTTTAACATGAACATGTGCATTCTGGCCAACTTTTCTACTAGGGCCAATCCTTTTTCATGTTTTGTTCATTCCATTCATTCATATTTTTTTGTTAAGTGTTCTGGGGTTGGTCCCATTGTGTCTTTATTTCCTTGTTCTCCTAGTTGATTTCGGTTTCCTTCATAGTTGGCCTAAAAATCCTTGGTCAATTTTCTTAGGGTCTTCTTTTTTATTTTCAGTTTTGGGTCTTAAGAACAAGAGGAAGGGAGTTTATGACCCATACCTTTTAAATCTAAGTAAGTTTAGCGAAGGTTTGACAATATTCTTTCTCTTCTTCTACTGGTTCTCCTCTTTTTTCTTCCTTTCTCATTTTCTAGCCCCTTTTTCCTTCCCTCTAGCCAGTCCAATCTTCTCTCAAGATCTTAACTATCTCTCTCTCTCTCTCTCTCTCTCTCTCTCTCTCTCACACACACACACACACACACACATTCACAAGGCCCTCTCTACTGGTATGGTTTAGGTTTTCATTGGGAAGGAGGAAGAAAGGAGAAACATGCAGATGGACATGCAACTGCTACAGACAACTTTGGGAAAAGGAAGGCTCACCTTCTCTCTCGTACTTGTATTTATAATCCCTATTAAATGAGGTGGGGTGTTTGGGGTTGGTTTAAATGTGTTCATATCCTTGTTTTGGTCTCTCTAAAATCGATTTTACCCTTAAGACAGTCTGATTTGTCTCCCTAAATTTTTAATTAGACTGAATTGGTGTTAATTTAGAAATCGGTAGTGAAAATTACGTCACTACCAAATCAGAAGTCGGCAACGACGGTGGGGTCATTTTTTATTTTTATTTTTTTTATTTGGATGTTTACAAATAAGATGCCGATTTATTTTTTCCAAGATAGTCTAATAGGGTTTGCCTTTAGTTGGTATATGAGACTAAACAATATCAGGATCAAGAAATGAAAGACCTGATAGGCGCCTTCTTGAAGCAGTATAAATTCAATCTGGAAATTACTCCTGATAGAACCAGCTCGATGGCCATAGAGAAGGGAAACCAATAGTTTGTAAGGGCATATGCGCAAATATGACAAGATAAGCCAACACATATCCAACCTTCACTGATAGAGATAAAAATGGTGATGTTGTTCACCAACACCTTCTAATCCCCTTATTATGAGTATTTGATGAGAAGTTTAGCTCAATATTTTCATGAAGCCATAAGGATTACTGAAAGAATTGAATAAGCTATCAAAATGAGAAAAATTAAAGGTCTTATCATGGATTCTAGAATAATGACAAGAGATGAATCAGAAGATGGCTCTTAGGTGGGAAATCTTAATTATGTGGTCCGGCCAAGTCTTGTTGTAACATCAAATGATCAAATATCTTTGTAAAAGATTGATATACCTTTGCCACTTGAGTTTGTCTACCAGCATATGTTAGACTCTAGACTTGTTGCCCCGACTCCATCAAATTCCATACAACCATTGTTTCCTAGGTTAATCCAAACAAGAGATGTGATTATCATAGTGGATCCTAGGCCATTCAATTGGCAAGCAAGGGATGAATTGAGTTTGTGAATAATAGTGGTGCCTACCACATAGTCACCCTTATTTTTAGAAATGACTAGTAGCTTTCAAAATGCTAACATGGCATAGATAATATGTAATTACCCAAAGAATGAGCATTGTATTTTGCTTCAATATATTTCCATATATTATGAATGCATCACATACTTTCAATGAATTGTGTTTTGTTTTTTGTCTTATTATTGTCCTGAAATAAAGAGATATTTCTTTCAAAGGGTATTTTGACAAAATATTTTGATTAAACTCCAATATGCGAAATTCCGGCTAGTCAATCCTAAAAAACTAAGAGTGTTTTGATTGCAGAAATGACTCGATGTTCGTTAAAATGACATGATAAATAATATGAGGTGACCAAATAAATTTTGAACTCACATATGAAATTGAACCACACATCATTTAACTAAGTTTTAGTATTATGCATAATGACATGTAGTGGACTCAGTAGTTATGGACTCACGAATCATGATTCTTTTAAGTGTAAATTAGTATGTTGAACGAGGTCAAAATTCATCGATTCAAACCGACATTTCTTGAAATGAGAAAAGGCCATTTTTGTTTACTCCTTTCACAATTCTTGAAATATATATCCATTGTAATCCCATTTGAGCCTGATAAAATATTTTTTAAGAATAAAAAAGAAATCCTGACATGGATCACACCCTATACTAGGGCAAATGAGGGATTTTTAGTTGAAAAAATAAAGACAATAGTAGAATCAATGATAAAAAGAATGTTAAGAAAAAAAGTCCAATGATTGAGATAAGGGCTAAAGGTGAAAAAAAAGCCATAGATTGGGGGGCATCCGAAAAAACTTTGAGGAAGACTACGTGAAAGCCAAAAGGTGGAGATTATCAGCACTTAAAAGGTAAGTGAATGTTAAAGGTAGGAAAATGCCTATCAAGTCTAAGAGGGGCAAAAAAGGTTTTTTTTTAAATTAAGGAAAAGCACAACAAATGCTAAAAGTCAATACTAGAAAAAATATTGAGCTACAAATATGTTTTTTTGTTAATAAAGCCTCTCGTATCTTCAAATGATTAGATTATTTATCTATAAAAAAAGCTAGATTTTTCTTATGGCCTTTGTTAAGAGAATATTGATCTTTTAGGTGAACACAAAATGAGTGGCATGGTTATATGTCATTCTTTTACAAAGATAATAAAATGAAAATAAGCAAATAACGAGGCTAATTATTGGCAGAGAACCCTGACCTTCCATTTGAATTGAAATTTAAGATGAAAGAATATCATAGAGATAAATGATAGGTAATGAGTTTTAGTATTCTTTTTAAGTTTGAGATTGATAATGAAAGGAGTTGCATGGTTATACGTTAATGTTTGACCTTAATAGGTAACACTAAAAGTTTTTGATTGATTCTAAAATTCTGTTAAGAGTGAGGCATGATTATTGTTTGATTATGATGGAGTTTCCTGTCCAAATTTAGAAAACAAGATTTAATGATGAAATATATGGCATGATTATATGTCGTTTCCTCTATAAAAACAGCAAAAGAAATAGAGTTAATAAATAATTGATGTTGATTCTAGGTCTTTGAAACCCTCACATGTTTTTTGAGCCTGTGGATTTCCTTTTCTTTCACAGCTATGAACAATAACCTGCATTATGTGCTTTTTAAAGTCATTTTTAATCAAGTAAGCGATTTGAACTAATAAATAGCGCTCTAAAAATCTTGAAGAGCTTTTCTATAAGAGTCATGGCTTCATGAATTAAGTTGCTTGTTATTATACATACTGATAAAATAGGTGCTCAAAAGAAATAATCTTTCTTGATAAAGCCTCAAGTTTTGACTTGAGCATCCTGTTTTGTTTTTAAATTTAAAGAAGGTAACCTCGTCACGTACCATCAAATGATACATCCAAGATTATAGATTAAAATTAACACAGAGAACTATAGAAAAAACTATTTTAATCTTACAATAGGTCAATTTATGTTTTCAAAATACAAGACATTCAAAGGACTACATGTATTAAATGACGTGTATTGGGTCTTTAACCAAAAAAGCTTGATTTTAAAAAATACTTTCAAAAACTGACATCTCTCTTATTTTATTTCAACAATTAGACTTGAACATACATGATCTTTTAAAATGTGCGAATTGATTCTAGAACAAGAAAGATTTTCAACCAAAAAAAATCAACTGAGTTTGCTAAGTCCTCAACAGAAATAACATTGACACTTCTTTATCATTCTTGAAAAGTTGAGTAGCCGGGGGCAATACAGTGGATCTTGGGAGGGAAAACAAACAATATTCAAATCAGTTGAGGGCAAAGAAAGATAATCAAATGATGAATCAGTGAAATCCATTGAATTTATGTTTAGCATATGGCAATGACAAATACCTCTTGATTATAAGCAGAAGAACGAGCACATTCAGATCAATTAAGGGCAATATTTTTCAAAGACAGTCTATGATTTAGTGAATTTCAGCAACAATTAAGAGTAATGTTATACTTGAAGGACATCTTCATATTTTGTTCTTGGTTTACCCTCTGAAACATGACTATAACTCCTGAAATATGTTATCGCATGAGGGCATTTCAATGAATATCAGAAGGATGCACACCACCAAGACCGACTATGAGATAATTTGATTTAAAACCTATTGACTCAAGGTGCATTTCACCATATGAATGTGGGTGATAAAAGGGAATATCATGGATGATGACAATGTATTTTTTTTTTCATAATTTGATTAGACAAGTTGAGAGGAACTTGTTGAGAAAAACACTGAGTATACAGTAATGAGCCTTTTATTGCAAGCTATGAGATGTGTGCCTGGACGACTTGATAGTTCCATTAAGGTTGATGATAACATATACTTGAAGAGTATGTTTCAATTAGAGGCAACTTCATGGCTAATTGCAAATTTGAGATGAGATCGACTTTGGTAAAACTTTTAGTGATTGTTGGCAAGATGCATAGTCAAGCTTGATAAACAACAAGATCAGTAATCATTATGAATAACCCAGGATGAGCTACTAATATTACGATAAACTCAAATAAGTTGGTAAATCAAAAAAAATAGAGAAGGCTTTGGATAGCAAACAAAGATACCTTATGACAACAGAGTATCAAAAAGGAGGGCCTATATTTCAAACCAAGTAAGGATGCATATATGTCATCTAATCCTTGTCACACTCGACATCGCGGCGGCCTTAAAAATTAAATCTTTGGAAAAGAACGGATTTCTGGTATCCTATTTTTTAATGGGGAATGGTCTTTGTTTAAGGAGTCGCCACCTAGTATTATGGTCACTAGGAACCCTAACTGGTCAACAGAGATTCTATGGTTCGGGACTGGTTACGTAAAAGGAAAGATATTATCACCCCTTAAACGTCCTACCTAAGGCAGGCTGCATTGCTAGTTTCATCTTAAATTGCTAAATGTTTATTAGTTTATGCTATGAAAATTTGCTTATAATATTCCTGACTCTGGCGCCAGTGAATATTCAAATATGAATATTTCCAACTCTGGCGTTGGTAAATATTACGTAGCTATAAAATAAATTAGATCAATTTTTTATTTTATTCCCGACTCTGGCGCCAGTGAATAAATAAATAATAATAAATTTATTTTTTACAAATGCAAATATTTTTTATATTTCTAGCTAAATAAAATAAAATACAACGAATAAAAATAATATAAATTTAAACCGGTATTTTTATTCCTGACTCTGGCATCAGTGAATAAACCAATAAATTTATATTATTTTTATTCATGCATACACATTTTTATTTTTTTATTTTTCTGTTTTTTTATTTTTTTTCTAGGACTAAACTTCACACGTGCATGCACAAACCGGTAAGTAGAGAATTAAATTGGCCTATGTACAGTACCCATGCAATTATAATTGCAAAGCAAAGGGAAATAAAGAACTTACCTAATGCAGGGAGGTGAAGTTGAAGATAGTGGCTTGCTTTGGATCCCTCGGTTCCTCCTCCCTCCTCTGCTTCTCCTCATCTTTCACTTTCTTGGGTCGCCTATTCTCTCCCTATAATTGTCTCTCTGCATCTGTGTTTATATTCTTCGTTTGGCCCCCCTGTGTTGTCCCTCATGTTTTGTTCTCTGGTTTCCTTTGTCTGTCCACTGGTTTTCTCGGTTTTCTTCCGCTTCCCTTCTTTCTCCTCTGTTTTGGTCCTCTATTGTGGTTCTCCTCTGGAGAGTTCAGGTTCTGGTGCAGTTGTTGCTGAAGATGGAGACCTGGCCTACTCGGAGTGTTGGACCGAAGAAAGGAAGCTTACTGCTGTGGCTGTGGTCCACAGCTGCTGAAAACAACAGCTAACACACAGGAGACGAATAGGCAGCTGCTATTCACATTGCTGAAGGAGAGCTGTTGTTTGGCGAGGGTCACGATGCTTTGGAGAACGAGTGGAACAGAAAGAAGTCGCGCTGGTGGACTGCTGGCGAAACTATCAGCCTCAGGAAGAAGTAACTCGTAGACTCGATGAGATGCTGTTGTTGACGTGAGGAAGAGCTGACGATTTGGTCCGTTGCACTGTAAGGGGGCATTCCCTTTCTGCTACCATGCCTGGGAATGTCGTTGTTGCTCAGAGGAGAGGTCAAGGCTGGCGTGGTAGCAGTTTTGGTCTCAAGCTAGAGAGGAAAAGAAAAGCCACGGAGGGCTTGCTCTGGCTGTTTTTGGTGACTGGGGGAAGAAGAGGAGTAAGGAAGCTGGGGGAGGGGCAGCGACAGCTAGTCTAGGATTTGGCCGCGCCCCCTCTTTTTTTTTTAATGTCTTTTTTATAATTTGTTTTTGTAGGGTTTTGAGTAATGGCCTTCTCCTGAGTTTTCTTCTCTTTTAGGGTTTGTCTCTAATCCTCCACCCCCCTCCTTCTTCGTATAGACTGGGATCAGTATTTATAGTGTAAGAGTCCTATCACTTGTAAGAAGTAAAGTCCCAATCAAACTCATTCTCTTTTTTGAAATTCAAATTAGAATTGAATTCGAAATCAAACAACTTTCGTTATCTTGAAGGTAAGGATTATCTTGAAAATAAGGATCATTTCGAAAGTAAGGATTATCTCAAAGATAAGGATAGAATGGCGAAAGCACATTATAGTCCTTAATTTTCACGCAAGTTGACAAATCACACTTTTCATCGAAATAAGTCTCTGATCTTTTAATTTTACATTTTAAACCCTGTAAAAATTAAATTAAAAGCCAATGGGCCAAAATTGGGTTATAACAATCCTAAAGCATTGCATAAATATTTTTGAATTTTATAAGAGAAATTCTCAATAAAATCCATCAAGATTTTGATGAATCTGAGTGTCCAAAGAAAGAATCATTGAATTAATGATAGCAAAGAATCATAGTTTTAACCCTGGAACGGGAAGAAGATGAAATAAACCCTATCATTAGGAAATTCTCAATAAAATAAGAAGATTAACCCTATTATCAGGAAGAGTTTTCAAGCCAACCTTGCAATCAGGAAGCACTAAGTTTTCAAACCCTATGATCGGGAAGTATCAGGTCAACCCTGCAATTAGAAAGCACCAAGTTTTCAACCCTGTCATCGAGAAATCTAGTTAAATTCATTCATTAGGAAGAACAAATGTTAACCCTGCAATCATGAATCGCCAGGAAAGTTCAAAGAGAACTTGATCAAGCCCTTTCATAAAAAAAAATGAAGAACACTGTCATCAGGCATCCTAATTTCAAACCCTACAATCATGAAAGAAAGTGAGAAGAACCTTATTATTAGGAAATTCTCAAAGAAAGAAGAAAGTTCAAACTTTGTCATCAAGAAGAACAAGAAAAGCCTACCATCAAGAATTTTAGTTTTGGGAACCCTGCCATCAAGAATCCTAGTTTTTAATTCCATAATCAAAATGTTTAAAATTTAATCAAAATGATTAAAAACACCTTCAGAGAGTTCTAGTTGAAAGGGATCGCTGAGATTCAGGATTTCAGGTTAACTAAGCTGTAAACAAAGATTTTAGTTCTAGTTAAAGGTGATTGCCAGATAAGATCTTAGGTTGATCGAGTTGAAGACAGAGATTTTGGTTCTAGTTAAAGAGAGGCCTCTAGATTAAGATTTCAGGTTAACCCAACTGAGGACAAAGATTTAGGTTTTGGTTAAAGGGTTGAGATTTCAGGTTAACCTAATAGAAAATAGAGATTTTATTTCTGGTAGAGAGTAGAACACTTCTACATAACACACACACGCACTAATGGACTTATGTGTGCTAGGTCCTGTGCATCGTCACTTGTGTATCCTGCTTGTCTACTTAATGCGAGAGAGTGTGGGAAACCTCTTAGTATGGGAAACACTTAGTTGCTAGGCAAACATGAGTGAATCAGTGAGGAAAAAGCTGAGTCTAACTAGGCTAAACTTTCGTGCGAGGTCTATTTTTGGGATGAAAAATTAACCTCATGACAAGTATCGTTGATTGGGGTTTTAGGTTGATCGAGCTACTGACACAAATTTTGGTTCTGGTTAAAAGGAATCACCAAATTGGGATTTTAGGTTAACTAAGTTGTAGACAAAGATTTTGGTTCTAGTTAAGAGGGATTGTCAAATGGGATCTTAGGTTGATCAAGTTGAGGACAAAGATTTAGGTTTTGGTTGAAAGGGGTCTTTAGATTGAGATTTTAAGTTAACCCAACTGAAAATAAAGATTTAGGTTCTCGTTAAAGGGTTGAGATTTTAGGTTAACCTAAAAAAGAGATTTTGGTTCTAGTTAAAGAAAATCACCAAATTGAGGTTTCAAGTTGACTGGGCTACTAACAAAGATTTTGGATCCAGTTAAAGGAAATCACCAGATTTGGATTTCAGGTTAATCCAGCTGTAGACTAAGATTTTGATTATGGTTAAAAGGGATTCGACAGATGGGATCTTACGTTGACCTTGAAGACAGAGATTTATGTTTTGGTTAAAGGTGGTCTCTAAATTGAGATTTCAAGTTAACCCAACCAAAAACACAGATTTTAGTTCTAGTTAAAGGAAATCGTCAGATTGAGATTTCAGGTTAACTGAGCTGTAAATAGAGATTTTGGTTTTGGTTAAAGAAAGCCTGTAGATTGAGATTTTAGATTAACCTAATTGAAAATAGAGATTTAGGTTCTAATTAAAAGGAGTCTCTAAATTGAAATTTCAGATTAACCCAACCGAAGACAAGGATTTTGTTTCTGGTTAAAGGGGATCACTAGATTGAGATATCAGGTTGGCCAAACTTTTGGCAAAAATTTTGGTTTTGGTTAAAGGGATATGCCAGATTGGGATCTCATGATAACCAAGTTGTACATAGTTTTGATCGTAGTTCTGGTTGAAGGGGATTATTACAAAAACAAAGTTTCAAATCAACCGAACTAAAAATCTTGAGAATATTAGTTTTGAAAGAACAGTTTGTTTGTTTTTACAATCTTACCACGCAAAGCACTTAGCAAGTCTTTGCTCCGTAAGTATTGTAAAGATGGGGCATTTGTTGCTACCTAATTTTTTACATAATTTTTGAAGTATTTTAAAAAATATATGTTCTTGATGTATTCGTGTCATTTTCAGTGTTTTTTCTATGCATTCAGTTGATAAATTATATGGATGCCAGTAATTTTTGGAAGGTCAATTCCTAACCCTAAACCATTTATTTGATAAATTATTAGTTTTTGGGACCAATTATTAATTGTGCGTATGGTTTTGGAACTGTTTAATGATGATTTATGATTAATTGAGCTGTTAGGATAAAAATTATCAATTTGTCTTTATTGCATATGGTTAAGTCTCTTAAAAATATATTATACTTGCATATTTCCCTATATAAAAAAATCATAAAAAAATAGTTTTTACTTTGCATGTATTTTTTGGATTTAATAACTAATTTTTAAGGCCATGAGAATTTGATTTATTTTTCAAAAACACCAAACAAAATTTTATTTTGTTTAATATTTGGAATTACAAACTTATATGTAAGATGTATTTCATGTATTAAATAAAACGACAACTTTTTTTTTCAACTTTAGAATAACTAGGTTTTAAATTGATAAGATAAAGACTTCTTTACTGAGGAGGACTTTTCTTCGACTATAAACAGACCAACAGTTAGAAAACATAATATTTTCTTAGTTTATATCAGACAGATAAACAATGCATCGTACCTCAAGTAAGACATATTAAGGGTTTTAATACCTTTCCTTTACGCAATCAGTCTCCTTACTCGAACTATGAGGCTAGTTAGGGTTCCTATTGACCAAAACACTAGGTGACGACTTCCATTCCCTTTTTTTTACTGATAAAAGAGAAGAATTTCATGTTCTTTCCACCCATTCAATTCCAGACCATTCCCGATCTAGAATGATGATCGTCGCGACGTCATCCACGTGCGATAATCTTGAAATTGTTTTTAGTCAAATTATATTTTTACGGGTTATTTAAGTTATTTTTGCATCCACAAAATCAATTGAAATATATCGATCAACCCCCATACAGTTTAAATTACGGATAGCACGGGTCAATTATCTAGTTAACAAAGAAACTAAATCATGTGGTGATATTATTGTTCATGCAAACTCATGCAACTGTGGATTACAATAGTAATCCACGGTGCATTCCTTTTTTTTTCACCTTTTCTGTTTTTTTTTTGCACCTTTTCTTCTTTTTTTTTCCATCTTTCCACTTTTTTTTTGTTTATTTTTTTTCCAAAATTATCTTTGTTGATTTTACTTTTTAAATATTAAGTTGGTTAAAAATTTCACTTTGTAATTTTTTTCCTTTAAAATACTGTGGATTGCTACGATGTTTTTCCACATAGTTTTTCTATTTTATTTTTTTACTTTTCAAAATTATATTTGTCGATTTTATTTTTTTTATATTGATCATTTAGTTTTGTAATTTTTTTCTTTAAAACATTATTGATTGCTATAGTGTTTCTCCACATGTTTTTTTATTGTTTTTGTTTTTTTTATGATTTTTTCTGAAATTATCTTTTTCAATTTTATTTTTTAATATTAAGCTGGTTAAAAATTACAGTTATGATATGTGAGGAAAGCATTGTAACTTTCCTCGCAAATTATTGTGGATTGCTAGTGTTTTTTTCCACATGATTTTTTCTATTTTGTTGTGTTTTTCCCTAAAATTGTCTTTGTCAATTTTATTTTTTAAATATTGAGCTGGTTAATAATTGCAATTATAAGTAAATATAAGTTTTTCCTCACAAAACACTATGGATTGATACAATTTTTCCTCACATAGTTTTTTTCCAGTTTCTTTTGTGTTTTATTTATTTGTAATATTTTTTTTAAAAATTATCTTTATCAATTTTATTTTTTTAATATTGAATTGGTTAGAATTTAACTTTGTAATAAAGCTTAATCATATGGGGAAAGCACAGTAGCTTTCCTCACAAAACATTGTGGATTGCTACAGTATCTCTCCACATGGTTTTTTTTTTCTTATGATTTTTTCAAAATTATCTTTGTTAATTTTATTTTTTTTAATATTGAGCTGGTTAAGAATTACAATTACAAGTCATTACAAATAAGGCTAAATCATATGGGGAAACATTGTAGCTTTCATTACAAAACACTGTGAATTGCTACAGTGTTTCCAACATGGTTTTTTTCTTTTTTTGTTGTTATTTTTTGTTATTTTTTTTCTAAAATTATCTCTGTCGATTTGATTTTTTTAATATTGAGCTGATTAAAAATTTAACTTTGTAATTTTTTTCTTTAAAACACTGTGAATTGTTACAGTGTTTTCCCATATGATTGTTTTATGATTTTTTTCAAAATTATCTTTGTCATTTTTTTTTAATATTGAGTTGGTTAAGAATTATAATTACAATAAAGCTAAATCATATGAGGAAAAAGTTGTATTTTTTCTCACAAAATACTGTCGATTGCTACAGTATTTCTCTAAATGGTTTTTTATTTTATTTTATTGGGAAAAACACTGTAGTTTTCCTCACAAAATATTGTCAATTGCTACAACGTTTTTTCTCATGGGTTTTTTTCCTTCTAAAATTATCTTTGTTGGTTTTTTTTTAATATTAAGTTGGTAGAGAATTTAGATTTGTAATTTTTTTTGCTTTTTATTAACAGAAAAGCTAAATCATATGGCAAAAATACTGTATCTTTTCTCACAAAACACTATGGATTGCTACAAATCATTTTATTCAGTCTCTATATTTTTTATCACCAATATAATTTTTTTTCCATTATAAAATATTAATTTCATCATATCTTTAGTTTCTATTACTTATTTAATAATAATTTATAATTATAATACTATTAAATATATTTATTTTATAAAATCGCAACAGCCCAATTGCTAACCTTCTCGTGAAATCTAAAAGGTGCATAATCGAACCCGGGTCAGTTTAATAGCTACGCTTCTTACCATTTTATTTTTCAACACTTGTCACTTTTAAGCTGATGTGCTAAGCCACGTGTAATTCGACTAATATACGTGTCTTTCTTTCACCTCACCAGTCATCGGAAAATTGATCAAAATTCAATCGGAGGAGCTCCATTAAAAAAGTTAAAAAGAAGAAGAAGAAGAAAGGCTACATTAAACCAAAATCCATTGGATGAAACACAGGGAGACGACGGCAAAGATGCGGCAGCATAACATTTTTTTTTCTTACAATTTACAGCTACGGCAAGCCTGAGTGATAAATAAGGGTAGAAATAATACTTTTTTTTTAAAAAAAAAAAGCTTTTTTTGATCCATCGGTCGACGAGATGTCGTTTTCATTCTTCAAGGCGTCACGCCCGAAGACACCACAAGAAGTGGTGAAAACAATCAAAGATAGCCTCATGGCTCTTGATACCAAAACCGTTGTTGAAGTTAAAGCCCTCGAAAAGGTATCCTCTCTCTCTACTTTTATTTATTTATTTATTTATTTTATGATTACTGGCTTGTTATTTGATGATCAATTGCAGATTAATTTTTCCTTGTTTTATTAGATTAAATACAGACTTAATTACTGTTTTGTTTATGTAATTATTTGTCAATTGTGAGAAATATATAAAAAAAAATTAAAAATTCTGTTGGTGGTGGTTAGAATGTTTAGACGTAATTATTTGTTATGTGAAATGCAATTGGCGAAAACAATATTTTAAAATTTAAAAATGCAATTTGCGAGGCGAAAATTAGGGTTTTTAGTGATTCTGGATGGATCATTGGGATTTATTGATTGTTGATTGATATTTTGAAAGTTATGACAGGCATTGGAAGAAGTGGAGAAGAATTTTGTGACATTGAGATGTATGCTGTGTGGAGATGGGGAGGTAGAACCGAATATGGATCAAGTTTCGCAATTAGCACTTGAAGTTTGCAAAGAGGATGTTCCTGCTCTAATGATTCAAAAGTTACCAAATTTGGGATGGGAAGTAAGTGCTGCTGCTACCCCATTCCTATGGTTAGCTCATGCATCCTATTTAGTCTTTTTTTTTTTTTTTTTTGTTGCCGCAGAAGAGATTATAATTTCTTAGTTTATGTTGAAATGCAGGCGAGAAAGGATTTAGTCCATTGCTGGTCCATATTGTTGAAGCAGAAGGTTGACTCCAGATATTGCTCTGTAGAATACATAGAGAACCATTTTGAATTTCTTGACTTTCTTGTTGTGTGGTAAGCATAAGCATAGAATACTTGTTGTTATGCTCTGATTTAAAAATCATACTTTTTTGTCTTGTGGGCCTTTCGGGATATAGTTCTTTGATTTCTTCTGATTATCAATTTTTTCTTTGTATGGGTATTTAGGGGGTGTTTGGGAGTGTGGTAGCTGTTGTTTTTCAAAGTGATATTTTTATTTTATTTTTTAAAAATAATTTTTTACATTAATGCATTAAAACGATTCAAAAATATAAAAAAAATTAATTTTAAGAAAAAAAAATCAAATTTTTGGGAAATGTCCGCGTCCTTAATCTTTATATAGTCTTCCTGAGTACTGCCATGTGAATGCATTTTCTGCCCAAGAAGGAAACAGGGTTGTTTCATCTAAAAGAGTTGGAATTTTGTGTCTATTACCAAATTGTAATCCAGAATGATAATGTTGCAGGAAAATAAAATGAAATAAGAGAATAACTGATGTCAAAGATCCTTCTAAATTTTTTTCATAAGGGTATCATGAGAAAATAGTACCCTAGTCAACGAAGTGAAAAAAATAGTTTTTGCCTAAGAACCATAAAATGTGTCTTGTTTTTGTGCCCAAAGTTATTTGTTTCAAGATTATTTTCTCTGTTAGAAGGTTTAAATCATACTTGCTATTGTGTGATGGTTGGAGAAGGGATTTGAGTTTTTGGAAGTTGTAGAAACTATTAGAGACACACTAGTAGGGTTTCTTGGAATGATACCTAGAGGATAGAAAACTTAAGGTTCATACCTAGGGTTCTTTGGAGTCACAGCTAACAGTAACTTGAGTCACACAATCAAAAGCAAATTGCTGGGAAATTTTATTCATAAACTGATTTTCTCTCTGTATTGAACAATTACATAACCTAATAAAGTAGTTGTCCTATTTAAAGTAGGAAAAACCTAATAAACCTAATTAATCATTAGGATTAATAAAATACCCCATTAAAAAATTAAACCTAGACAAATTTTCCAGATTTTCCTGCAAATCTGGATATTACTGCTGCAAAAATACGTTAATTTTTCTTATATTGTTGTACATGCTACTTTTTCATATGGAGTCTCTGTGAATAAGAAATTTCATTAAGGTTACTGTAAGAGATTTAATGTTTTGCTCTCTGAACAGCTATGATAACAAGGAAATTGCCTTGAACTGTGGACTTATGCTAAGGGAATGCATAAAATTTCCGACACTTGCAAAGTAAGACATTCAAGCTCTTTTTTTTATTTCTTTTGTGGCCACTGTGTTATAGCTAAAACTATTAAATTTTGTAATTTGATGGTATCAGTGGAAGGAGCTCTATTGTTATCCTTGCATAATTGATCAGTGCACAAAAGTAGTAGTACTGAAATATGGAAATAGTGACTCTTATGCGCCTCTTATTTGGCCTATATGTAAGCTTCATCTTCATAAAACTTTCTTGTACTTTGGCATCCTCATGTGTTTGTATTTATGATCACAAGTCATCATTACCATTATTGTGATGACCTTTGACTCCATTGGGTTACAATCACACTCATAGGAGGCCTTCTTGAGGTGAGACTTCGGGTGGTCGGGGCTTTGAATCCATAGCTTTTGTGTCACCCATAAGTGTGAGACAGCAAGAGGTTTGAGTTCTCATTAACAGCTCAGCACGGTTACTGTTTCTCATGCACAGTGAGAAATTTTGACCTTCTTAGGGGAGAGGATTTTTATAATGTGTTTGTAAGCATGAGGAGTTGCGTATCCTTTTTTTTTCCTGAATAAAAACACATGGAGAGTTATGCCTGTGGAATTGTGAATTTACAACGCATTATTTGGTAGAACTCCTTCCTGTATTTATTTTTTTTCTGTATTCATTATTTGATGTTTATATTCCAAATTATTTTTTTATGGTTAATGGTTCATGTGAGAGCTTCCCTGGAAAATAGGAGAATAATAACTCTAAGTCTGAGTACCTGCGACCAGGGGCTGGTTAGAATTTAGTTTTATTTGGTATCTTGACATGGGCTTTGGGGTTTCCCCTTCTGTACATTTTTGTGCATATAGGGTTGCATGCCCTTTTATGTTTTTCCCTTTATTTTGGCTTCAAGCTGATTTCACAGGGATCTGTTTTGTCTTTTCTATATTTTTGTAAAATACCTTTTGTGATATCTTCTCCATCAATGGAAAGGACTGCTCATGCGTGACCTGGGTTTCTTTATGATTTTTTTTTTATGTGCTCATTGGTTGTTGCTTCTACCCTGGTCCTTGGGGTCTTTCACTGGTTATGGCAATTTGAACTTTATCTCTGCTGCTAAAGTTATTTAATTCCAAAGTTTGAATGCTTTGATATGATTTATTCAGTGACTAACTTATTTACTGTAGAGATTAATGGCCCCACTTCCACTGATTGTTAATGGAATTTGATAATTGTTAGCCTATTGCTTTTCTGAGATTTGAAATTTCAGTCAGTTTCAATTCTAACAATTACTCAAAGTGTAAAATGGCTGTTACAGTCAATGCTGCTTTTGACATCTGCTTTTGATGATTTATTTTTTTATTATGACAAGCAAGTTTTAAGTTTTCACACAGATAATTTTTGTAGTGATGTTTCAGATACATATTAGAGTCTGCAAGCTTTGAGTTATTCTTCAAATTTGTGGAATTGCCCAACTTTGATGTTGCTTCCGATGCTTTCTCTACTTTCAAGGTCAGAGTTATAAGTTTGTAAGTTCTTGTGTTTCCTTTTCCTTTTATCTGTTCAAATTTGTGCTTCCAGTTATTCCTCCTACTTATACGTTTTGGTATGTTTGCCAGGATTTAATGACAAAACATTGCACTGTGGTTGCTGAGTATCTTACTGCACATTATGATGAGGTACACTTGCTTGTCAATTTTATGATTCTAGATAGATATAGGGAGACCAATCTTGATTGAAATGTTACTTAAAATTTGTTGATCTACGTATGTTAGTTAAAGAATACCCAGAATGTGCTTTGAACAAGAACCTTTTTTGTGATGATTAATGAATTATACGACAATGTGCAAGTTATGGAAACCATGTAAACTCATTGGATTTTGGACTCCTAATATTTGTCTAGACTGTTGAGCAAATCTACTACCATAATAGCTCCTTTTCACAATTATCTGTGTCTTTTCTCTTGCTTGTGTAAGAAGTGCCTCTTAACTAATCTTAAAGCACTACTGTCCCAGTTCTTTGATCTATATGAAAAACTCGTGACGTCTTATAATTATGTGACAAGAAGACAATCATTGAAGGTTAGTTTCCAATGTACCTTTTCAGATATCACTCTGCTGTTGCTTTGATCAATAAGTTAACAGTACTATGTTGATTTAGCTTCTCTCGGAATTCCTTTTGGAACCTCCGAGCTCTCATATAATGAAGCGCTACATTCTAGAAGTTCGGTACCTTAAAGTCATGATGACTTTGCTGAAGGTATCAAGTCGTTTCTTTTCCATTTTTATCTCTTGTATCTCAATTTTGATGTTATTTTTTTTGTACGACTAGTTTGATATACTGTGCAATCAAAAGAAACCATAAGTTTTTAATTGGCAATGCTATCTTTATCAAACCAAAAGCGACAAAGCAAGTAAGAAACCGCTGAATGATAGAAAGGCCCTCACTTTGTGTTTCACCATGCTTTTCTGTTCATTGGAAGTGTGGAACGCTTCTCTCATTGGAAATCATTACAATGATGCCAATCTAGCCCAGAGCCAGCAAATGGTTTTAACTGTGCCTATCCTTAGGGGCAAAGTTAAGAAGGGCTTGTCTCCTCATAGTACGATGGGTTGTGGAGAGGTCTCTGTTTCTAAGAACTGGATCATTTTTTTAAATCTGGCTGCCTAGGTTATCAGATTTTCTTTTTCTTTTTTTTAGGGGGGGTCGGGGGGGTCTGTTCAATCTTGGATATAGGATACGGTTTGTAGCCATCAGAGGTCAGCGCTTTAATGTGCCTGTCTGATAAGTGGTATATTATAGATGGGCCTTCTGTGTTAGATCTATTTCGATATGTACTGTTTTTATGGAAGTTTTTATTGTCGTTGTCTTCCTCTGCTTGATTTTTCTTTCATTTGTCTGGGCAGGACTCAAGCAAAAATATTCAGATCGCTGCTTTCCACATTTTCAAGGTTTTAGAATCTTCCTCACCCTCTCTTCTTCTTTAGTGTATGTATTATGTATTTCTTTTTCTAGTTGTGCTCTAGGCTTGGTCATATGCTAGGACATCGATTTCCCATGCTATCATGTCATATTATGATTCCCTGGCCTTCAAGGTGTTCCAATACCATTAGAACCAAGGAGATTGCTTATCTAGGATACTTACAACATTGGCTAATTTTTCTACCCCCATCCAAAGCATAAATCGGTCAAGTTATAGAGCAGACAATCAACTGCAATCGCTGTCTGATATGCATCATCTCTTGCTGAAATTTCCCTTCATGTTAAGTTTTTTGGTGAAATTATATAGGTCATGTTTGGTGGGCAAGTGAAAACTAAACATGGACTTTCCCTTTACTCTTCCCTCTCCCCTCTTTCTTTATCCTCTAAAAAGGGTTGCTGAAGTGTGTGTTTTTAATTTTTTTTGGGGCTTTGGTATTTTTCAGTGCATTTAAATTGTCTGAGCTGTTTTCTTGTGTTAGTTGTATTTTTATCAGCACTACCCCAAAAAACGTGCATCTAAGGTTATTTCTTACTGGTCTTTCTGGTGTCTGTATCTTATGATAAACACAAATAGTCATATGCATACTACAGCCTTTTAGTGAAGATAAACTTTAAGTGGAACTTTCAATGGTTGTTCAATGTCTTTTTGATATGCAATCATCTATTTAATTTCCATGGGGAACATGGACACCATCTCGATTTAGGGTTTCACTACAGTAGCAGAGAGTCCTACTTGATGCAAGAAACTTCTACAAAGTGTTAGGATATCTATCTGAATGTCTTTTGCTTGCAATCTGCGTCCAAATTTCATTTTTGATCAAGATGATTGCCGCAGCTGTTCTTGTTTTTGTTTTGCCCCCTTTGCAAAGAAGCAGTGTCCTAGACGTCAAAGATGACAATTGAATTGTATGAAACGAAAAATAAAGTTGGCTGTTGAGTAGACATGAGTGATGAATAGAGGTCAACACGGCATTGGCTGCTTCGTTTAGATGAAAATATTTTGGAATTGGCCTGGTTGAGTAGCAACTTATAAGTACAGATTTTTTCCATACCTTTTCCTTGATTGAAAGGTTATGATGCTGTCAAAATTGTGTGATTGTGGTTGCACACTCTCTTCGCGTAATCTGTTGGATTCTGCGCCTCTGCGGATAGCCAGATTTTGTAACATTGGCTCTCATGCACCTTGGGCAGTGTCAATCACTTACTTTTTGTTAAATTCTCATCAAATAAGAGTCCTTTATTTTTCTATGATAGTGAAATATTTTGCAGCATAAATGGTCATTTATGGTTCCAAGTGTTAAACCCTGTCTTTGTTCTCATGTCAGGTCTTTGTTGCTAATCCTAGCAAGCCAAGAGAAGTAAAAATGATTTTGGCAAAAAACCGTGAAAAATTGTTGGAGTTGCTTCTTAACCTCTCAGCTGGAAAAGGTAATTATGCTTTCGAATTGCACCCGGGTGCAATGGGTACTAGATACACAAATAGCTGAAGAAATTTCCTTTGAAATCATGTTTATAGAAACACTTCTCAATTTTGAAATTTCTTCTGTGGAGATGGATGACATAGTGTCCTCATCAGGAGTTGAGGATGAACAGTTTGAAGAGGAAAAGGAATTGATCATCAAGGAAATTGATAGACTATCTCGCCTGTCAAATCGTGATCCTTAGATCTTCATCCTAATTGCCAGCATTTCCGTTTCTACTCAGATCCTGTTTCAGGTTCATGCTAATCCCGTGATGATTGATTGATTCCTCCAACTGATAGTTGCGCAAAATCATGGTGTCAAAGCACGGTAGGAAACATATATAATTGAGAATTGCATGCCAATTGCATGCCTTCGTAATATTTGTCGTGTCAGAAGTCTTACTGAAGTACATCCTGCCGATTTGTCTTAGAAGTGTGTCTAGAGTTGGTTTTGAGTGATCAAAGGCACTGTATTATAAAGAAACTCTCTACCCCTGTTGCTTTGTGCATAGTGTTTCAATGTTAAGGCTTGTTTTAACATTGAGCAAAAGATTTAAGTTTGCTATTCTTTTCTGATTCAACCATTGGTGTCTGTATTTCCTACACCTTCATGTCAACTTAGCAGAATTCAAAAGCACTGGAGACGATTTCTTGATGCATGTTGATACATCCAATAATATGTGAATGCCAAGTGCATTATATATTAGCTATTCTCGTCTGGTTCTTGGTTTCTGATATTTGGCCTCGCCAGTGCCAACCAATGCATGCGTGTATGAAATGCATGATTAATTTTTTGCTCATTGTTTCATATAAAGGGATTGCATATATAATTAGATTAACAAAGTTACAATGTCCAGCAAAACTAAATCATTGACGGGGTTTGTGCAATTGAAATGGATGAGCTTCAAGAACAACAACATAATGAACTCTCACAACAGGTTTACAGAACTTTAGCAGCATCATATGCTCAAAGGCAAGGTCAGTTCTTGCTAGACATTCTGACTTCTTATTTAAAAGTTATTTCAGTTTGAAGAATGTGACAAGCCATGCATATATAGATACGGACTCTTTTTCTAATCCAGCATATATATGAAGCTCAGCAACCATTTTAAACCCTACGGTATACTCTAGGAGACAGGATCCAAATTTCAAACATGGCAGCACAAGACAGCAAAGTTTGTGTGTTTTCTGCCACGAAATAAATATCACCTCTGCATGCAAGCAGTTCCAATAACATCAATATGCACCTACATTTATGAAATCTGATAAAACTGTGATGACATCCAATTACTTGAGCCTCACAAAGAAATATGCAAAGACAACATCTACAAATTGCACTATAATGGAAAACTAAATGATAATTACCACATAGAGATGAATAATTACTTTACAGGCAAATCAACTTCATCTTCATCTTCAACATCCCAGCTCAAGTCCTCTTCTCCTGCACCTCCAAACCGATTATGCAATTCCACTCTACTTGTACCAGCACTTGCTATGTTCTCAGCAGCTTCCACCTTGCTCTCATCATTACTCCCAATATATTCAATTTCATCCCAGCCAAGATCTTCCTCCTGCAACGACTGGCTTGAAACGATGGACACATCACTGTCTTTACACGATCCACCATTACCCCCCTTCTCCTCCAACGTATCCATGCTTTTGTTAGGCGATCGGAGTAAGGGCAAACCACCATCTTCCCTCTCCTCAATTTCCTTCTCAATTACACTCTCCTTATTTGATTCACCTTTCGACAAAAACCCATTACCCTCCTCATGATCATGATCATCATCATCAAAATCCCAGCTTAAATCCTCCTCTTCATCACCGGAGATCGCTCTTTTAACAAGCAAAGCCCTTGCTTCCTCTGCTTGTTTTAACTTAAACAGCCTATAAAAATACCGGCTCCAAAAACTTTGATCATCAACCTTACTAGGCACAACCTTGTAATAAATTTGATTAACAACCTCATTTTCGTTGATTAATCTCTTAATCTCTTCATTTTTCTCTTCAAACACAAAACCCTCCGACTCCCATTTCTCATAATCCTCCTTATCCCGCGGTTCAGAACAATAAGTATCCAAATCACATTGCAACGCACGCACTTGAGCATCGAAACGACTGTACTTCACGCCCAAATGGTGTCGTTTAGTCGAACTACTTGCATCACTATCATCATTCAAATCACGATGATGATCAACGGCTGAGAAAACGGAGTCCTTACCGTGAGAGATGATCTGGGCCGTTGAATTCCAAACGGTGGATCCGATATCATCAATGACTTGGCCGACGGACTCGAGGGAGTGTTGAGCGACGGCGGCGCCGGATTCAAAAGAAGCTGGGAGGTCGTGGACAGCGCGTGAGGCGACGTGGCGTATGACGGCGGTTTCTTTGTTAAAACCGGATCGTAATTCATGGAGGTCTTTTTTATATGTTTGGATTATGGATTCTGATTTGATTGATATGGTTTTGATTAACGAGTCAAAGGACCACGCGAGGTTTAAGGTTGAAGGTTCCGGTTCCGGTTCCTGTTCCGGTTCCGGTTCCGGTTCCGGGTCAGGGTTGTCGGAGCTTGGGTTGTTGGGTGGTGCTGTATCTTCATCGAAGACGGATTTGAAGAAATTCATGGGAATAATTTAGGGTTTTCTGTCAGAGCGTGAAGGGAATCGTAGAGCGTGATCTTCTTGCTCTGCTCTGCACTGTTATTTAGTTATTTATTAAGTATATATTTTTTTGGATAAATAAGAAGAAGGATTTATTTATTTATTTATT
>Ga0325405_1001830_pt1 | contig 21857 bp, 15 predicted proteins | sample PopdelMetagenome_21_FD_205663 | JGI IMG/M metagenome (GOLD analysis project Ga0325405, IMG submission 205663) | Populus deltoides microbial communities from Bellville, Georgia, United States - Xylem-Control-R2 | ecosystem: Host-associated > Plants > Phyllosphere > Stem > Wood/Secondary xylem...
AGATGTTAGATCATTCTTAGGACATGCTGGTTTTTATAGAAGGTTCATCAAAGATTTTAGTGTGATATCTAAGCCCTTGAGTAACCTTCTAACAAAGGATAATATTTTTGAATGGATTGAACATTGTATAGAAGCCTTTGTTAAACTTAAAAACTTGCTTATTTCTACTCCTATCATTCAACCTCCTGATTAGTCATTACCTTTTGAAATAATTTATGACGCTAGTGCTTAAATCGTGGGTGCTGTCTTGGGACAAAGAAAAGATAAGAAACCTTATGTAATTTACTATGCAAGTAAAACTTTAAATAGTGCTTAAATGATTACACCACCACTGAAAAAGAATGACTTGTAGTAGTATTTACATATGAAAAATTCAGGTCTTATCTTGTTGGCTCACCTGTTGTTTTTAGTGATCATGCAGCATTGAAATATCTTCTTTCTAAGAAAGATTCTAAGGCTAGATTGGTGCGGTGGATTTTGTTACTTCAAGTATTTGATATCACAATCAAAGACAAGAAAGACACCGAAAATGTTATTGCAGATCATTTGTCAAGATTGACTACAAATTTAAAATTTGACATCACACCAATCGATGACTACTTTCCTAATGAATCTTTACTTTTTATCTTTACATTGCCTTGGTTTGCTAATATTGTTAATTTTCTTATTTCAGGACAATTGCCAGCTCATTGGAGTACCCAATGCAAAAGAAAGTTCTTGAACGAAGTGAAGAACTTTTATTGGGATGACCCTTATTTATTCAAACATTGTCTTGATCAAATATTTCGAAGATGCATTCCTGACAATGAGGTAAGTAGTGTCATTAAATTTTGTCATTCTGAGGCATGTGGGGGTCATTTATCATCAAGAAAGACCACTGCAAAAATCTTACAAAGTGGAATTTACTAGGTCACCATGTTCAAGGACTCACATGTATTCTGCAAGACTTGTGAAAATTATCAAATGTTGGGATCTATTTCAAAACAACACATGATGCCTTTAAATCCTATTCTTGTCATTGAGATCTTTGACTGTTGGGATATAGATTTCATGGGTCCATTTCCTCCATCATTTGGTTTCTTGTACTTATTAGTTGCAGTAGATTATGTTTCAAAAATGGATAGAGGCAATTCCAAGCCGAAAAAATGATCATAAAACAGTGATCAAGTTTTTGAAAGAAAATATTTTGAGTCGGTTTGGAATCCCTCGAGCCATGATAAGTGATGGTGGAACACATTTCTGCAACAAGTCATTTGAGTCTTTAATAAAGAAATATGAAATCACACATAAAGTTCCACCCCTTATCATCCTCAAACAAGTGGACAAGTAGAACTTGCTATAGGGAGATCAAACAGATCTTGGAGAAAATAGTGAACCCTAATAGGAAAGACTGGTCTTTAAGACTTAATGATGCACTTTGAGCTTATCGAACTGCTTATAAAACATCATTAGGTATGTCACCCTATAGACTAGTCTATGGAAAACCTTGTCACTTGCTTGTGGAACTTGAACATAAAGCTTATTGGGCTATTAAAGCTTTCAATTCAAACCTCGATGATGCTAGTCAGCTGCAAAAATTACAAATAAATGAGCTTGAGGAAATAAGAAATGATGCATATGAAAATTCAAGAATTCATAAAGCAAGAATAAAAAAGTTTCATGACAAGAAAATACTAAGAGAAACATTCAATATTGGTCAAAAAGTCTTGCTTTATAATTCTCAACTCCATTTATTTCCTGAAAAACTAAGATCAAGATGGAGCGGTCCTTTTATTATGAAACATATATGTCCATAAATTATTAACATGATTACATTAATGGTATTTCAAATAAGTAATTTTGAAATAAAGAAATAGATAATAACAAAAAAGGAGTTAAAGAGAGCTTTGAGATGTAATATTGATGTAAGAACTAAAAAAAGATAAAATAATTGTCAAGGTTAGAGGATCCACTAATGGTATTTCAAACAAGTATAGTATAATCTCTTTTTATTACTCCACTGGAAACCACACACAAAGGAGGTTCCAATCGGATTATAAATTATTAACATGATTACATTAGTTATCTTATTCGAATAATGCTAATATTTGTAAATGTTATTAGGTATTCATGATTATAACTTATGTTAACAACAAATCAAGTTCCTTTCATAGCACAGGTGTCGGTTATACCATACGATTGGGCTATGAAAGTGCCAAGTATTTGTTGTACCAAGGGTTATACAATATAAATCTAGAGTAACCATTTAACAAGCAAAGTATTAAGAGTGAACAAGATAACAAATACAAAACATGCTAGTATCAAACATTAAAGTTCTTGTTGAGTTTATACTATACTTATTCTTACACCATTAGTGTAATCTTTTCACCTTGACATAATAAGCTTTGCTAAACATAATGAAAGAGAGAAACATAAATAAACAAGATATGAACATAAATAAGATATAAGTTAACTAAGCAAAGGAAAGGAAATGAAAAGCGTCAACAAGAGATTAATATAAACAAAACTTAAGCATTACAAAAATATAAAGAGAGAGAGCAAGAACATGATCTTGATCTGAAAACTAAGATGCCTAAATTCATGGCAAATGCCTCCTTTTATAGGCCAAAATTTGGAACTATTGATTTGATGACTAATTGTTGAGAGGGTGCCACATCTTGATTTGGTGACAATCCTTATCTTCTTGTTTGAACAAAACATCATTGCTAACGTCAGAATTTGAACAGATAGTCTTCATGAAAGTGCTAGGAAATTATCTCAACTTTCCAATAAAAAAATGAATCGAGGCATTTAGACTTCTAGAACTCTAGATATGGGCTGAACACTGAACAGTGTCTGAGCTGCAGGAAAAATTCAGACTTCTTTTTTGATGCTATGATTTGGACTTCCAAACGACAGAATTGAGTCTTGGACCCTACATGAATGTTTTAGGCCTATGTCGTAGCTTTCTACCCATATAAACCAAACTAAAATCCAAGATCTACAGCTCTAGATATGACCCAATGAATGAACAGTGTTCCAGTTTGGACTGAACCAACATCTCTTTTCTAAGCTTAACCCTTTCTTTGTCTTCTCAATTTCAGTAGTTGAACTCATCAATCAATCCTTTGATTTATGTGATAGGCCTGTATTTAAGATGAACATTTACAAAAAATTAAAGGTATCAATTTCGGTGGAGGTAATAGTGGCCGATGTCGGTTGCTGGTGACGGAAGACGAAAAGTTGTAGAGGAGAAAGGCTCGGCGGTTGCGGTGGCTGTTTTGCCACCGGTGAGGATTTGAGTTCGTATGGATGCTGCACCACCATCTGTTGGTGGAGGAGAAAAGTGTCTGTGGGGGCTTCAGGGGCTGAAGACACGGTGGGGAGAGAAGGAAGGGAGGAAAATGTTGCTGGAACTGGAAATGGCTGGTTTTATGGCTGACTTTAGACCAAATTTTCTCCACCTCTAGAGCATGAAGATAAAATCTATTTATAGGTGGTGGAAGAGGGACACTTTGTCTCTTCTGGTGCAAAATCTCAGCCCTTGGTTCGACCCGAAAGCATCCCAATCATTGGCTCAAAGTAGCAATGATAAATTGTTAATTTTGTGCAGGAAAAATGGTTGGTCGGGTTGGCCACTTTAGGGCAGTGCCACCGCCTTTACAGCCTCGATCAGCCCGAACGGCTTACACTTTCGTGTAGTCAAGTGTAAGAGGATTGTTTAAGGGCAAGTTTCATTTAATTTGGGGAAGAAACGAGGTGTCAAATGCCTTGGGAAGGAGGCCCCTCAGGCAGCCACTCTGAAGAAGAAGATGCTCATTATTTTTGCCAATTACGCTTTAGTCCTTTAATTTATGATTTATCTCTAATTAAACCCCTAATTAACTTCAATTCAAACCCCAAATTTCATCACTTTTTCCAGTTTGGTTCTTGGTTTTGAATTTATTTAATCAAGTCCTCAATTGGCCATTAAACTTCAATATTTATGCAATTTAAGCCCCGATTTGACTAAATCAACTCTTAAAAATTGTAATTGACCCCTAAACTTTAATTTCTTCCGATTAAAACCTAAATTGACTTAAAAAATCAATTTTCTTGAAAGCAAATCCTCTATAAATTCAATTAAACCTCTAATAAAATTTAATTGAGTCCATAAACATCTGATTTTGGACATTTCTTCCTTTAATTGAATTTTTTTTTATCAATAGGGCGCTCATCAAAAAACGATATACTGTAAGATTTCAATCTTTGTATTTTTGAACCTCCTTAACAAAATTCTAGCCATTTTCTAGGCGCTCCGACATCCTCTCACTGTTATTATTTTTTGGATTTTTTTTTTGTTTTTAGTCCGAATATATTTTTTATTTTTTGGAAGAGAAAAAGTGAATTTGAGGAATAACCCAAAATGAGTTATTATAGTTGTATTTGATATACAAGGTTTATCAAATGGGAAGGAGTGTTGCTATCTCTATAACAGCCCGACCCCAACTTGCCAAATATTGTCCGCTTTGGGCCTTACCACCCTTACAGATTTGTTCTTGGCGACCACGCATGACCCCAAAACGCGTCTAACAAGTTAGCTACCAGCACTACTAATAAGGCCAGCAACCAACTCCTCACTCGCCAATGGGGGATAGTACAATCCAGCCTCCTTAAGGAGCCCGACGACCCCGTTCGCACAACCAAATAGCCAATGAGGTCGGCTCTTGATTAGTACTTAAAAGTGCATTTCTATCAAGGTTTTATATCATCATTTGCACTTGAAGTATCCATAACTCCTTAACTAAAGCATGTTTTATAATAACAAATCTGATACCATAAGATACCTTTAATTTATGGTAAATGTTCATCTTAAATACAGGCCTATCACATAAATGAAAGGATTGATTGATGAGTTTAAGTACAAAAATTGAAAGGACAAAGAGAGGGCTAAACTTAGAAAAGAGATGCTGGTTCAGTCCAAACTGGAACACTGTTCGGCCATTGGGTCATATCTAGAGTTTTAGATCTTGGATTTAGGTCTGCCTTATATGGATAAAAACATAAGACATAGGCCTAAAACTTTTATAAGGAGTCTAAGATTTAAAAAGGCTCTTTTTAGTCAAAATTGTAGCTACAACGGAGAAGTCCGAATCTGTCTTGTAGCCCAGACACTGTTCAATATTCAGCCCATATCTCGAGTTCTAGAAGTCCAAATGATCTCAACTTTTTTTTTCCTGAAAAGCTAAGACAATTTCCTAGAATTTTCATGGTTTAAGTCTGTTCAAATTATGACGTTATCAATGACATTTTTGGCAGACAAAAAGATAAGGTTTGTTACCAAGTCAAGATGTGGCCACCCACTCAACAATTAGTCAACAAATCAATAGTTTCGAATTTTAGCCTGTAAAAGTAGGCATTTGCCATGTATTTAGGCATCTTGATTTTCAGATCAAGATCATGCTCTTGCTCTCTTTTTATATTTTGTAATGCTTAAGTTTTGCTTATATTAATCTCTTGCTCATGCTTTTCATTTCCTTTCCTTATTTATCTATGTTTCTCTCTTTCATTATGTTTAGCTAAGTTTATCATGTCAAGGTGAAAAGGTTACACTAATGGTGAAAGAATAAGTATTACTATAAACTCAACATGGACCTTAATGTTTGATACTACCATGTTTTATATTTGTTATCTTGTTCACTTTTAGTACTTTGCTTGTTAAATGGTTAGTCTAGATTTATGTTGTTGAACCTTTGGTACAACAAATATTTGGCACTTTCATAGCCCAACCGTATGGTATAACCGACACCTATGCTATGAAAGCAACTTGATTTGTTGTTAACATAAGTTATAATTATAAATGCCTGACAACATTTACAAGTATTAGCATTATTCGAATAAGATAACTAATGTAATCATGCTAACAATTTATAATCCGATTGGAACCTCCTTTGTGTGTGGTTTTCAGTTGAGTAATAAAAAGAGTTTATACTATAGTTATTTGAAATACCATTAGAGGATCCTCTAACCTTGACAAATATTTTATCCTTGTTTAATCCTTACATCAATATCACATCTCAAAGCTCTCTTTAACTTATTATTATTGTTGTTGTTGTTGTTGTTGTTATTTACAATTTATATAGTTAACCTCCCTGTGGTTCGACCCCAGTCTTGCCAGGTTATTTATTATTTGGACACTTCTGCACTTGGGAGAAGACATCAATCTTTTGGTTGTGTCAACTCTGACACCAAATGTAACTGCCCAGCCCAACCTGCTAGATATTATCCGCTTTGGGCCTTACCGCCCTCACGGATTTGTTCTTGTCGCCTACGCGTGGCCCCAAAACATGTCTGACAAGTTAGCAACCAAAACTAATAATAAGGCTAGTAACTAACACCTAACCCGCTGATATGGGATATTACAATCCATCCCCCAAAACGGGTCTGATCAAGAGTTGATTGGTTATCATTTTTAAAAACAAAACCTAGGGGTCGTGTCGAGGATGTTCAGGATGAGAACGAAGACACAAGTGTGTGAGATGAATTCTTTCATGTTAGTGAGTTGGTTGAACCATATTGAGTTGCTCCTACGATTGACTTGGAAGAAAATTCAAATTTTCATGTTTTCGATGATAGTCTTGTTGATGTTAGCACAGAGAAGTTGAATATTATTTTGAGCTCTAGTGGACAAGCACACGTCGATGAAGATGATGATGATGACATCCACATCGAAGATTGCAATGGAGCCGATGACGATTCAATTGACAAAGAAGAAGAAGAAAATTCTGACAAACTATCAAAACACAAAAGTGTAAAGAATATTTAATAATGTAATATTATGGATGAAATTTCGTACCATGAAATATTTATTTTATAATTTTTCACTGTTGTTATTATGTTGTGTGGACTGCAATTTAAGTGTTTGTAAGGAGGATAAATAGGCAATACAAACACAATTTGTCATGCACTGTGCACATCACCGATAGATTTACAGATGGAATGAGTCTGTCGGTATTTTATAGAGAGTTGTAAAATATTTACTGCATATGCCACAATCACCAACGAATCTACAGATGGACTAAGTCTATTAGTATTTCACAGAGAGTTGCAAAATATTTATTGCATATGCCACATTCACTGACGGATCCACAAACAGACTAAGTTTGTCGACATTTTAGCGAGAGTTGTAAAATATTTACTGTATATGTCACAATCATCGACGTCTCTACAGACAAAATGCGTCTGTCGATATGTTCAAGAGGATGGGAACTGTTCACCTCCTGTGTCGGTGAAGCCCTCTGAAACATCAACGGACTCATCGATGGATCACGAATTCCAAAGAGTGAGTAATAACTGCGTGTATTTATTTAATATCACCGACGGACTGCGAAAAATCTCGCGGGTTATTTAAAAATTAATGTGAAATTCAAAATTTTAAAGAGAATACATTGACAGAATCACCGACAGAATAATTAAAAATAATATTATTTAATATTCCATCGGTATGTCTGTCGGAAAAATTGCAATATTACTCGCATCGAGAGCCCCTTCTGTTGATTTTTTTCTCTCCTTCGTTTCGTCTGTTTTTTTCCTCTCTTTCATTTCAAAACATCTTGTTTTTTTCTTGTAACATGTCTTTATAGTTGTATCTTCATCTTCAACATGTTAAAAGGTATGGATTGTGATTCAATATACTAGTTAATTTTCTTTTTTTCATCTTTTCTTTGTTTTATTAACAATATATTTTTGTTTTGCTTTTTGTTTTTTAATATTGGACGTAGATAAAGTCTAGAAATAAACACACTATCAAGGTAGGCACTTTTCATTTCTAAAGTCTATAATTTTTGTTTTTAATTTGTTTTCTATTTTATTGTTTGTATTGCTATAATAATTGAATATTTTGTTGAATTTTATTTGTTATTGTTGAATTTGCCTTGTAAATGTTAATTGAATATATAAGATTAAATTTAATTGTTTTATCTCAATTTTACTCTATTATTGCATAATAGAGTGTCTGATTGTTTCCATGAAATGTAACTATTATTGATGAATTTATATATATATGTTAGTTGAATATATAGAATTAAATTTTATTTTTTTTTCTTTATTTTATTGTTAAATTTGTATAGATGTTAAGTTATATATATGATTTTGTTTTCTTTATTTTACAGTTAGAAACATTTTATTATCATTTTGAAAATGAGATGAAATTAAAAAATATGAAATTTCGGGTATAAATAAAATAAAATCCACTGGTTTGTGGTATATATATTGTCAATACCCATGGAACAAGCGTTGGGCCAATAGCTCCCAAGTCAGTTGACTTTAGGTATTAGGTGTTAAAACACCCCTTCGGGTTTAATTGCTTAGGTTAGGGAGGCTACGAAACCAAACTTATCTATGTTTTTATTTATTTATTTAATTACATTTATTATCATTTTTTTTTTGCAAACTATATACTATCCCTTTCCTTTAGTTGCTACCTTTAACAAAAGAACATAAATAATGTAATAATCCAATATGCAACCCAAAATCATATGTTAAAGTATGTGTGTGAAAATGAAGGTTTAAGAATACTTGTTAAATGAGTATATGAGTAGAAGCAATTGATAATAATGCGAGAGTTTGTAAACCTGAATATTTCAAGAAGTATTCTGATAGACCTTTAACAATGTTTACTAAGATGCGTCTCAAGAGTCACTTTAACAAAAGAACTCCTTGACTCTGCCATCTTCGTAACAACGATTTTGCAAATAGAAACATAGTTAGTTAATTTTTTTTAATTATCAACTACTACCTTTTCCCCCCAATCAAAACGAGACATTGTCCTTAATGTCCTAAGATAGAAAGATAGAGTTAATAAGACATCACCTAAAACAACGAAGACTGATAAACCTGAAACACACTTAAACAAATATAAGAAATAACAAAAAAAAATTAATATGCTATTAATAAAACCAAAAGACATAAGGTTTCATAAACGAAGGCTTAAATCCAATCTAAGCTTTTTTTTTAAAAAAAAACATGTGTATGTACAAGTAGTTGTGATTATGGCTCACATCTTCCCTTGGTTTTACGTCCAAGAACGACTTAAACGCACTCTCTGGGTTGGGGATAGGCTTCCCATCCAGTTTTCTTAAAAATTAGCAAACATGGTCTTTTTTAGTCAGATTCCCAAGACTATATCGAGCATGTTCTTTATGGAATTGTGGCCATAAATCATGAATTGCACAATGCACATCTCCACTAGGGTCTCAAAAGTCAATAAAAGATTATCTAAAGACCCATTAGGCCATCCTTAATGAACTGTATTTTATCTTCACAGTTTACAGATACCATTTCTAAAGAACGACATTTTGCATTACAAGTTCATCTAGCACATCTGTGACAGACTTTCAGTCGTTTTGCACGACATTTCTTTGCAAAAGTGCTTTTACCTGTTCTAGGCATGTATGAAATGAAAAAATTGGAGGACTCACCTGATAATCAGACCTTTGCTTCAATTAGCCAGCGAATATCTTCAGGAATTCCACGGTTCATTAACAATCTCAATCTTTCACACCTAGCATGGTAAATTTTTGCAATCGCATTTTGAGGCAAAACGGGAAAATACTTTTTTAAAATTTCAAGAGTGGTGTCTGTTTTTTTTTAGATGAGAAGTGGAAAAGAGATGCAAAGAAAAGAGAAGGAACAAGGAATTGAACAAATATATACATAGATATCAGTTATCATAGGAAACTGAAAAAACCGAATTAAGAGTCACGGAGTACCGTTATCTGCCATTTGACCGGGGTGAGAGAAACTAGCAAAACAAAGGTCACACCAAAAAGAAACACAAAAACAATGTGAGAAAAAGAATCAATCTATATATACAGGATCACCCAATTCAATAGAGTCATTTTCAACTGAAAAATTGTCAAAGTAGACTTTCAAACGATGTCCATTTACCTTGAAAACATTACTATTCTTTGGATTCTCGATATCACAGGCCCCATATGGATACACATGTTTCACAATAAAAGGACCGCTCCATATTGATATTAGATTTCCAGGAAATAAATGGAGTCGAGAATTATAAAGCAAAACTTTTTGACCAGTATCAATTTTTTTGACAATTTTCATAAATTTTGCAGAATGCATGTATGTCCTTGAACATGGTGGGCCAACAGAATCCACTTTGTAAGTTTTTTACAGCTGTCTTTTTTAACATGAAATGACCCCCACATGCCTCAGAATGACAAAGTTTAATGACATTACTTACCTCATTGTCGGGAATACATTTTTGAAATATTTGATCTGGACAATATTTGAATAAGTAAAGGTCATCCCAATAAAAGTCCTTCACTTCAAGAACTTTTTTTTGTCTTGGGTGCTCCAGTGAGCTGGCAAATATCCCACAGCAAGAAAATTGACACAATTAGTGAACCAAAGCAATGATCTAATTCTTCAACAAGATCTACTTCTTGTAAATCATTATCATCATCAGGTTGCTTGTAAATGTTAAAAATATTCATCTCCAATGTCATGTTTCCAAATGATACCTTCATCAGTCTATTCCTACAATTAATCAATGCATTAGAAGTTGCAAGAAATGGACGTTCTAAAATAACAGGAAATGAATTACATGCTTCAAGAGGTTGTGTATCCAAGACAATAAAATCCACAAGATAAATGAATTTATCAACCTGTACTAATACATCTTCAACTATTCCACTAGGCACATTTAAAGATCTATCAGCAAATAAAAGAGTTACAGAAGTTGGTTTTAACTCACCTAGATTGAGACTCTGAAAGACTGAATATCGAAGTAAATTCACACTAGCTCCAAGATTAAGTAAAACTCTTTCAATTTTATATTCTCCAATAAAGCAAGAAATTGTTGGACAACTAGAGTCTTTATATTTCAAAGCATTATTTTTCTGAAGAATGACTTGTTCGGCTAAAAAGACTTTCTTTTTCATATTCAGTTTTCTCTTCACAGTGCACAAATCTTTTAAAAATTTTGCATAAGAAGGTATCTGTCTAATAGCATCCAACAAAGGTATATTGATCCTTACCTGTTTGAAAGTTTCAAAGATTTCAGAGTTGTGATTGACTTTCCTTTATTTGGTCATGGCATGAGGAAATGAAAGAGTTGGCGGGGAATCAGTCATTTCTTTGCAATGTTCAGTTTTAACCCCTTCCTTAGTCTCAAAGATTAAATCATCTTTCTCACAAGGGTTATATGTTTGTGAGTGTGGGTTATGATTGGGCCTTTGGAAACTATTTAAAGCTTGGGCTTGTTTATGGAGGCATTCTTTGAAAGAAGGCAAAGTTGGACAGTCATTGGTTGCATGTTCATTCATTTCACAGATTTGACACATAATGTCTTGAACAGATTTTAATTGACCACTCTTTTTTAATTCTAGTGCCTCAACTTTTCTAGCTAAAGATGCAAATTTAGCTTGAAGGTCATGATCTTCCCTAAGGTTGTACATACATACCTCAACTAGATGTATGAGGTTGGGTCTTACCTGGTGCCTCACAAGTACTTGTAGTGTCCCAATTTTGAGCATTTTCAGCTAGCAAGTCTAGGTACTCCATTGCTTCATCAGGGTCTTTATTTTTAAAAGTTCCATTGCATATCAATTCCACCATTTGTCTATCTTTAGGTGTTAACCCTTCAAAAAAAATATGAAACCAATCTCCATGTTTCAAAACCATGATGAGGGCAAGTATTAAGCAAGTCTCGATACCTATCCCAACATTGGTAAAATGTTTCTCTTGGTTTTTGAGTAAAAGTGGTGATCTGTCTTTTGAAAGAGTTTGTTCTGTGAGATGGAAATAACTTCTTTAAAAATTATTGTTGCATTTCATCCAAAGCATGAATAGATCATGACCTAAGATTTTGTAGCCATGTTTTAGCTTTATCTTTTAATGAAAAAGGAAAAAACTTTAATCTTATGGTTTTCATGCTACAATTTAAGTTATTATAGGTGTTACAAACTTCTTCAAATTCTCTCAAATGCAAGTATGAATTTTCTAGATCTAGGCCATGAAAAGAAAATAAAAGTTGAATAATGCCTAGCTTAAAATTAAAGTGAGATGCATCAGGAGAGAAAATTATACATGAGGGTGCACTTGTCCTTGTAGGATTCATGTGATCTCTAAGTGTTCTAACTTGGTTATTCTCATTATGAAGCGTCTGGTTATCTTTTTCGGCTATATTTTCTGAAAATGATGAGGATACCCTACAAAGTCTACCACTTAATGTACGTGATCAAACTCTCATGCACGTGTAGGAAGAGAATAAAAGGAAGAAAAAAAACAAAAGAAAAGGAAACAAAAGAAAAGAAACAAAAGTTAGATACAAGAAATAAAGTGAAAAGTGAAAATAAAATAAATATTATATTTATACTAGAATTTACCTCCCCCGCAAGAACGCCAAAAACTTAACACGATCAAAAGATTGGCGTCTTATCCCAAATGCAGGAGTGTCAAAGTAATAAATAACCCGGCAAGACTGTGGTCGAACCACAGGGAGGTGAACTATATAAATTATAAATAACAATAACAACAACGATGATGATGATGATGGTGATGATGAGTTAAAGAAGACTTTGAGATGTAAGATTAATGTGAGGATTAAACAATGATAAAAACAAATGTCAAGGTTAGAAGATCCACTAATAGTTTTAGAGATAAGTAAACTATAAACTCTTTATAAATTATCAACATGATCATATTAATCATCTTATTTACATGACACTATACCTATAAATTTTATCAGGTATTCATGATGCTAACTTATGCTGACAACAAATCAAGTTCCTCTCATAACAACGATGTCGGCCGAAGACTATGAAGGATCAAGCATTTGATGTACCAAGTGTTATACAACATAATTCTAGATTAACCATTTAACAAGCAAGGTATTAAGAATTAATAAGATAAAAATGATAACATGTTAATAGCAAGTTGTTTAGGATATAAGCATTAAAGTCCATATTGAGTTTATATTATACTTATCCTAACACCATTAGTGAAACCTTTTCACCTTGACATGATAAACTTAGCTAAACATTATGAAGAAGAAAAATATAAATAAACAATATAAGAACATAAACATGATATAAGTTAACTAAGTATAGTAAAGGAAATGAAAAGCATAAACAAGAGATTAATGAAAGCAAAACTTAAGCATTACAAAAATATAGAGAGAGAGAGCAAGAACATGATCTTGATCTGAAAACCAAGATGCCTAAATGAATGGCAAATACCTTCTTTTATAGGCTAAAATTCAGAACAATTCATTTGGTAATTGATTATTGATGTAGTGGCCACCTATTGATTTAGTGGACTCGGTGGACAACAACACTCAAGCATTTTGGCTGGATGAAATGACATTGATGCAATCAGAATTTGGCAAAGTGTTCCCTCATGAAAGTTTTTGGAAATTGTCTTTTCCTTCCACCCACCAAATTTTAGAGAATTTGGAGCACTACAGCTCGAGATATGTCTAAAATACTAAGTAGTGCTGCTGGTGGACATGGTGGATAGCCCTCAAGCTCTTGTCTGGATGAAATGTCATTGCTACCATCAGAATTTGAGCATGTATTCTTATGAAAGTTGTTGAAATTGTCATTTCCTTCCACCCACCAAATTTCATGTCATTTGGATTTCTAGAACTCCAGCTATGGGTAAAATTCTGAGCAATGTTTGGGCTGGATTGGAGGACAGATTCTGACTTCTCTTTTGTGGCCAAACTTTGAATTTGAAAACGGTAGATTTAGGTCTTTCCCTAAATATAAAAGTTGTAGGCCTATTTCTTATCTTTCCAGCCATATAAACCAAACTGAAATCCAAGATCTATAGCTCCAGATATGACCCAATGACTGAATAGTGTTTGAATTTGAATTGAATCGGCATCTTCTTTCTAAACTTAGCCTTTTCTTTGTCCTTTCACTTCTAATAGTTAATCACAACAATCAATCCTTTGAATTGTGAGATATACCTACATTTAAAATGAGCATTTACCATAAATTATAGGTATCTTATATTATCAGACTTGTTATTATAAAACATGCTCTAGCTAATGAGTTATTGATACTTCAAGTGCAAAATGATGATATAAAACCTTGATAAAAATGCACTTTTAAGTACTAATCACCAAGTTATCGACTAGACTTCATTCAATCACAATACTCAAATCTTCCACTTCGATCCAACCATCCTGGATCATTTCTCATCTCATCATACAATATTCACATAACCATACTTGGTTGTGCTTTCTCAACCTTACATCATCAACAAATAAAATATTAATTACAAACAAATATAAAATCAAAGGATTCATATTGAACTAATTATTACATTAACATGCATCCATCTTTTAAACATGCATGATTATAATTACCAAGTATTCTTTTCGAACAGTTTGCTAATATAAGTTCCTTACTCATACATTCTAAATGTATAAATACCAAAAGCAAATATCTTTAGTATACATATATTAAAATCTATATATAATACAAATTACATATAAAACAAAAGATATTACATCCCATAAAATAAACAGATTTAAACACAAATCCTATATTTAACGCTCCACATCACCTCGTGAAAAACTTGTATACATAACATTAATAAGAAATAAGGAAGATAACACATTAAAAATGATAAAGCTATTATGTTCACAATTCTTCAAAATATCAAATTGTCTTTCATCACTAACTTACTACATATCAACATTAATAACTCATTCATAATTTATTAATCCTATACTGGACCTCTGCAACCAACACTCATTACTTAATTTTTAATTTGGTAATTCACAATTTTACCTCAAACCCGGCTAACCCTCTTCGATAATCAACAATCAAACCGATAATTCTATACGAATTACCCAACATCCAGCTATTCTCTATTAATAGCCAATTTAGCCGGTAATTCCATATGAATTACCCAACATCTGGCTATTCTCTATTAATAGCCAATCTAATCGGTAATTCCATACGAATTACCCAACATCCTAATTATAATACCAACAAATGTCTTCTTCTACTTTTCCCATATTAATATGTCATAAACAACTCATAACTAATAATGAAACTTTGAATTTTAAAAGAAAGTGATGAATCACCTACCATCTGCTCGTGATGACCCAACTCCTCCTACCTGATGCCCTGCTCCCGAAACAACTCCTGAATCAATCAAATTGCACTACATTATTAATCCATTATTATTTCTCCTACGTGCCTAAATTGGAAGCATGTAATATCTTTTATTTAATTGGGTTTTGCACTAAAATTTTCATTGATTTGTCACCTCATTTTCAACATATAGTTTAATCAATTTTCTTCTTTTAACTCACTTAAAGAATTCTTCCATGAACTATTCCTACCATTTATTTATTCCTTATTTTCACATTCGTATGATGTTTCTTCACTTGTTCATATTTTGAATACTTCAAATAAGATAAAGAACATCATTTCTCAAACATAAAACAATCAAAACCTCATTCCTTTATTTTCTCATCCTTGGTTACAAGTTCATTTCTTCAAACTTATTCAATTTCTTTCTTAATTACTACTTAACATTCACTATTTCTATACTATTCTACCTCAATTCCACCATGTTTACCACTTTTCTCAAAATTCTCAAATTCTCATAAAAACTCTAATTTAAAAAGTCAAGAATATAAGAAATTAAATCAAATTTAATTGTCATTGTTTGATAACTTACTCAAATAAACTCAAAAACACTTCATTCAAGTAAGAATCTTAATTTTTCATGCTTACCAATCTAAGTTCTCCCAACTTCTCTTCTCCTCCTAGGGTGGCCAGCCCTCCTCTCTTTTCTTATATCTTCCTTCACTTGATTCTCCCTCAATTTAATGTTCCAAGTCTTTCAATCTTACAAGTTTCAAAGCTCTCTCTCACTTTTTTCTTGTTTTTCTTTTGATTTCCAACGTTCTTCTCTTGTTTTTTTTCTTTTCAAACTTTGTTTCTGCCCAGTCGGCAGCTTATAACAGAAAAGGAGAGCTGACTTGTTTTGTTTTTTAATGGTAAATAATCATTTTACCCTTAATGAGTCTTTTTGCTTCTATTTGACGGTCTTTATTTTTTTGCTAGCACTACCAAGCTCTTTTCATCCTAAAATTTTAACCAGATTCTATTCAATGTATTTTAAAGTTCCTCATAAAATTTCAACTCAATCTGATGGTCGGATTGAAAATTACGTCCAATAATGTAAAACTAGTCAAATTGTGATTTTTCGTTAAATTTTTGAATTTCTCTAAAAGTTCTGAAATTTTAGCCCAAGCTAAGGCATCATATTAAAAGGCTCCACACAAAGTTTTAGAATTTTCTAATAACCCGATCAAGAGTTACAATTTTTTTTTTACCTGAAACTAGTCAATTTATGATTTTTCGCCCAGAGGTTTTACATATTTACTGCATATGCCATAATCACTAACGTCTTATTCCATCGGTAATTTTATTGATGGAACAATAGATGGAATGAATCGGTTGGTATATTTCCAGCGGGAATTTGTTTTTTGCACGCATTTTGTGATTTAGTAGGTAAAATTTTTACCAACGAACCGACAATCTTACACTGATGGATAATGTCCGTCAGTAAAACTGTTAAATGTTGTAGTGTCGGTATATAATGACGAATTTAGCGATAGAGAGAGAAATGTGACAAATTGGAAGAGAAATAAGGGATTTTTGGATTTTATTGCAAAACACTCGTTAATTTGGGTCAATTAGTTGTGGTAAGAGATTTTGTTTCAATTAAATGCACTTGTCTTCTTGATTTTTGGTGTGGGATTACAAATATCCAATTTTGAATGGAAATTCCAAATTATATAATTCATAGTTATTTAGGGTTGTGAAGACATGAATAAAGATTAAATTGAAGAAATTAAAAACCAATTATGGAAATTAAAACATGAAAGTAGCCGGCTATTGTTAGAAATTTTGGAGGATTTGGGAATTTGACTAAATCGAGTTCATTTTGATGTTTTAATGATGTTGAGGAATGCTTAAGTTTGGTTTTGAATATTGTAATATTGATTGCTAAAAAATTAGTTATTGTTGTTATATTTTGGAATTATGAAAGTGTAGAAATTTGACTAAATTGTGTTGATTTTTGTATTTTAAATGATGTTATTATGATTGATTTTTATTTGTATGATGATAGAATTGTGTTTGATCATGATTGTAATTCATGTGAAATAAAATGCATAGATATTGAGTTATATTTGTTAAATGTGGAAAGATGGAAGTTTGAAATGGGGTATGAAAATATTAGTTTGGTTGGATTTTGTAATTTTATGATAGAAATGATATATGTCAGGAGGCCAATTTATATTTTTATTACTAACCATGGATTGTAAGCCAAGGGTAGCCAACCATGGTCAGGGAAAATTAGAGGATTACAAACTTTGAGCTTGGAATTGTATGAATTGGATATGATGGTGTTAATTTGTATGTTTAAGTTTAATCATGATCATTGTAATTAGGGAATCCATCTCTATTTATATGGGATAGAAAAGGGATATTTTGTCTTTAATGATACCAAATTTTAGCCCTTGATTCACCTCTAAGGATCCCAACCGGTGGTTAAAGTAGCCATCATGGCATAACAAAGTTACTGCAGAAGGGCTGGTCGAGTTAGCCATTTTAAGGCGATCCCACAACTATAGTGGTGTCAATCGGCCAGAACGGACTACACTGGAGTGTAATCAGATGTTAGGTCATCGTTTACGTACAAGTTTTGTCAAAATTAGTAGAGAGATGAATCGTTAAATGTCTTAGGAAGGTAGCCCTCTAAGCAGCCTTTCCGAGTGAAAACCTGAAGAAAAAGATGAATAGTTGACCCAAAACAACACCATTTTGGTAAAATTTATTTTAGTCCTTTGATTTATGATTTCTCTCAATTACACCCCTGATTGTCATCAAACTTTCAATTTTGCCCCTAACAAACTTCAATTTCTTTAGGTACTTGGTTTTGAATTTCTTCAATTTAACCCCTAATTGACCATTAAACTTTCAAATATCTTCAATTTCACCCTTGATTTTAGCTAATTGGGTGCTTGGAGTTTGATGCCTTTTTCAAAATGATTTTTTGCCGCGAATTTCTTCAATCTAGCCCTTAATTGACCTTCAAATTTTGATTTTCTTGCAATTTTACCCCTGATTGCAATCAATTGACTTGGTAAAAATTAAATTTGGTCTTCTAAAATCTCAATCTACTTAATTAAGCATAAATTGGGCTCCCAAACTTATTTTTTCACCAATTAAGTCCCTAATAAAATTAATTTAACCCATTTAAAGTATAATTAGTCCTTGTACCTAATTAAACCCTTCAATTGTACCTAAATTAATTCTTAAACATAATTAAATTTTAATTTGGTCATGATTAAATCAAGCTGGCCTATTAAAATTCTAATTATGTCCTTAAACTTAATTTTTATGTAGATTCGTCCAATAATCATGTAACTTGACCTTAAATTTCCATTGTGTTTCTAGTTTTGGGTAAAATGAGATATAATTAGACTCTCGATTCCATCCAAAATTGCAGCTTGATTTTTTTTACAAGTGAAATCTCCTCCCCGCTTGCTTTTGCTAAAATATCAAATTTATAAAATAACTTAAAAATAGATTATGAGAATAATAATATCACATGTAATCTATACGACCGCAAAAAGTCATGAAAGAGGTTAATATGATATAGTTTTCATTTCAGGAAGACAACTTTTAGATAATGTTCTTTGTGCTCGCTAGCATATGCACAACATGAAAAACGCAATAGATACAAGGATTTGTGCTTAATTTAACTTTTACCATGATAGTGATTGGGTTTGATTTTGTATGCACAATTTGATGAAATCTCAATTGTCAAAATTTTAGGTGTTTTTTTATATATAAAAATATTATAATATTATTTTGATGACAATGTTGTAATATTTATATAAATAGTTTTTAGTTATTAATTAAAATATAATGGTAATTCTGTAAATAATCTAAATTTGTTTTTCTGTTTTTTTTTTTACACGATGTAAAATAGAAGGAAAGGAAAAGAAAATAGAGGGAAAGTGAAATCACATAATTAAATGATAATCACGATAATTACCCCTTTAGCTAATTTGTATTCTATTCACATGCAACATGTACAGTAATGTATAAATCTGCATAGCTTCATCAATTTTGTTAGATTTCTCCTCACAACAACGGCTTTCTATGGCTAAATTCAAGCCAGCGGGACTGGAGCCTCTGGAAAAGCATTCGTAGGAATTTCTGCGTTGGCTACTCTTCTAGTGAAGTGCCTCCTCAGAGAGAACCAACGTTTCAGTAGTACTTCAGCTGAGATAATTCTCAATATGTTTCTATGCCTCAACAAATTAGTGCGACAAACGTATATGACGAAGGCAATTGTTGTTATGCCTCCAGTTATAAAGAAAAGTACTCGAAAGTCACTGGGTCCAAGGCTGGAACTTTCACTCTGCATCTCCGGGCATTTTTGTGGGGTAATCCATGTCTTCTCTAGTTCTTGTAGCGTTCCATTTTCTGATATTTTCAGTAGAGCCTCATTCACGCTAGCAAGTAATGGAGATCCACGCGGAAACGCCTGGTAAACAAATTAACCACGTAAAAATTTAATCACTCCTTAAGTTCATGTGTAATTCACATATATATGTATTTGGACGTGTTAGTATTTCGAAGCAACTAAGCCTAAGATTAGGCATGTGTCTTTAATTTACCATAACCTACTAATTTATTCAACTTATATTTAATGATTCATTGAACCTATCTAAGTGATCTCTCTCCTGCTAATTTTGTTCAAAATCAAAGACTTCATTGTTAGTTTCCTTTGGTCAAATTTAACACCTTGTAACGTGTGGTCCAACCTACCTCCAAAGTCAACAAATTAAAAGCCTCTGGACCTAATACACATTTTACAAGAGCTAATCCTACATGCATATTTTGGTTTGGCCCGTAAGAATGTAAATTAGCAATAGTAATTTCAGGAAAGTTATTAATGAATGGAAAAGGTGAATAAATATGAGCGCGAGATCTTACAAATCCAAACCCTCCAATTTTGTACGTTGGTCCAATTTGGATGAAGCTATTGCAGTATTTTGCGAGGAATATCTTGGCATAGGGAGTTCCAAGAAAGGCAGCAGAGATAATCTTGTCCTCGAAGCCTTCAAAATAATTTTCTGCTGACCGAAAATGCTTCAAGTTTTGGCTCTTGAATTTTAAAACTTCCGCCAAATATCTTTCCATATAGGAACCTGTACAATATCCAACCACTGCATTGCTATTTAATAGTTCTTCAACGCTTGGTATAGTGGGTTCAAGCCTCTGTACAGTTAGCATGCTTGTGAGGTTGGCTGTGTACGTCTGGATGATGATTAGAGCCACAAACAGCCACACCACCCCTGACATCCTTGATAGATTGCTATGAAGCTTTGGCGCTAAATCAAATTGTTGTCAGCAAGATATTGTCAATTAATTGCTTGTTAAAGGATTAGTTCTATATTTAAAAGTTCAAATCACAGAAGGAAACTGATTGGAACTAAAAACTTCAATTTACCATTCAAGGAGAAAAGAGTGTTGAAGGATAACCAAATCATGATCCCAATTTGATTTGGGATGGAGCCTTGTAGTTCATCACAATGCTTTCGTTCTATCCACCAAACAACAAAACCATTGTAGACTGTAATCACTGAGATTAAAACCCACATGGTTGTGGTGAATGGTTTAACGAATGACCATGCTTTACTGCTCGAACGAGCCGGGACGATCAACACCAATCCTGTTTCAGTATATGGATTGGTGAATTCTGCATATTGGTATCTGCTTGAAACTATTTCCACATCACCAACTACTGCGTCAAACTTCTGGTGTTGTGGGCAAAAAGTCCAAGTACAACAAAGTATGATTAGTCTAAAGTATTCTTTTTTTTTTTTTTTTCAGAATATGCGTGCATACATGATCAATTAATGAAAATTTAACTAATCATTTTACTCTATCAAGCTGCCTCTTACCTTCAGATGAATTTGCTCTACAAGTTCATTGTAATTTCCGTTGAACTCAAGGAACTCGTATGGCGGAAAGAATGGCATGCTTGCTGCAGTTGCTTCGAAGACCTTGATTGAAAAACCAGAGAAGTTCGTTCCCAAGCGATCATCACTTTCCACTTTCACATATTCTTCATAGCCTGAAAAGGAAGGCACTCCGATTCGCAATCGCTTAGCACTTGTCAGTGCAGTCCATCCTATTGGAGTATACCTAGGACCCCCTGGCCAATACACTTGCCCCAAACCAATCATCGACGTGTTATAACTAGAATTTTCATGGATGTTCTCCGAGAATCCCAATCCATTGGACCAATACCCGAGTTCATTGTAACCCGTTCCTATTACATTCACGATCTGAAATATTTCTGCTGCAGCAACATTCTGGTTTTTGAATTTAACTTTACCTGATAAACCATGAAAGTCTGCGTCCAAAATGTTTTCCAACAACTCTTTCCCTCCCCTTTTACTTCCGGTCTTATTTAATCCAAGAGCTATTGTCCTCATAGCATCATAGACTTGCACGGCGTAAATCCCAGGCTCTTTCTTTTCTTCTAGGGGATATTTTCTGCTAAAACGTGTACTAAATCTTTGATTAAAAGTCTCGAAATTCCGTCCCATTTTAGGGAAGTAACTCCGGACTCCTAGAATTCCTTGCATTGAGGATATTACAGAGGCATTGATGGAATGGACAAGGCTTGTAATGGGATCTGTTGTGATCCATACATAGTCCTTTTTCATCATTTCCATTTTCTTTGCCATTTCAAATAACCGCACAGCCAATTTGAAGGACAAATGAACAACAAAGACTCTACAGTACTGCTTGCTTTTG
>Ga0325405_1001831_pt1 | contig 21857 bp, 11 predicted proteins | sample PopdelMetagenome_21_FD_205663 | JGI IMG/M metagenome (GOLD analysis project Ga0325405, IMG submission 205663) | Populus deltoides microbial communities from Bellville, Georgia, United States - Xylem-Control-R2 | ecosystem: Host-associated > Plants > Phyllosphere > Stem > Wood/Secondary xylem...
CTTATGAAATATTTCTTAACTTTTCAATATAGGATAACAATATTTATATCCTATATCCATATGAAATGTTTCTAAGATGCACGCACGTGCGTGCATGTGTGTATATATATGCACACGCGCGTGTGGAATATTTCTTAATTTTTTTATGTGAGATAACTATATATAGTCTACATCCAAATACAATATTTTTTAATTTTTTCATGTAAAATATACAAACTTTAATTTTTTTAAAGTTAACATGAATTAATCTGTTTGAACCAATACCTAGATTTTTGACCGAATTAATCACGGCCCAGGTTTAATAACTACTGGTGAGCAAAAAAACTGAAAAATTGATTAAACAGAGAAAACCAGAAAAAATAACCGAAAAAACTAAACTGTGAAAAAAAACCTATTAGAATATTTTAAAAAAAATCAACCGGTTCGGTTTTGGTTTTATAAGTCTGAAACCGAAAAAACGAACAGAAATTAATAACCGAGCCAAACCGAAACCAAATCCATTAGAAATTACAAAAAAAAAAACCCTCAAAAAACAATATAGTTTTTGCTTTTTAATATAAAATAACCAAACTGAACCAATTGATAAATTTATTTTTATTTGTCGTCATGCACGAGAGAGAGCGAGAGCTACTTTATTTGAATTGATTTATTATTATTATTATTATTTTAAAGGGCTTAAATTGAAAATTAAATGAGAGAAAAGAAATGACAATATATATGTGCTCCCATGCGCGTGTGTATTTAAACGTAAATTAACTAATTTGAAGGGTTTTTTTGAAATTTTTAGATACTTCTGATTAAAAAGAAAAAACATTAGTTTGGTTCTAAGTTTTAAAAACAAAAAAAAAATTAACCTAAATCGAACTGAACTAAATTTAGGAATACACAACCCATTATAAATTAAAGGTTTGTTAATTAAGATTAAACCCGAGAGAGAGCGCATGCGAGCTGCTTCCTTGTACTTGAGAATTGATTAATTTTTTTTAAAAGGACTTAAATTGAGAATTAAAAGAGGGAAAAGAAATGATAATATACATGCATGTGCGCGCACGCGCATGCACGTAAAATAAGAAGAGAAATTATCATTTAATTTTATAATATGTCTATGTAGTTTAATGATATTTTTTAATGAGATTAGTAAATTAATTGAATTATTTAGAATATCTGTACAAACTGCTAAAATTAACTGAATTATTTTTGAAGAGTTTGGAAAATTTTGATTAAAATATTTAAAAAATCAGTTCCATTCTAATATAGCATACAGTGGCGGAAGTAGATAGTAAAATTAAGAGGGGCCAAGATTTTAATTGCTTTACTACTTAAGCTAAAATTATAAATATCATTAAGGGAGGGGCTGGAAAAAAAATTCCTTGCAGGGGCCGAGGCCCTTGCCAGCCCCCTGGCTCCGCCCCTGATAGCATAGGAAAATTACATAAGACTTCCCACTATATTTTCCTGGGGCTTTTGCTCATTGTTCTCGTAATCTTTCAATTTTTTCACAGACCCACTTACCCACTTTCTGCCATGGAAGGAGGTGTTCACTCCAACGAATGACACAAAGCCGTAAAAAAAAAAAAAACAAATAGAGTTTATGTTGTTTTTGCATTTATTAGATATGTGTGCGTTTGTTGCATCGCGGGTTGAAATAATATTTTTATTAAAAAAATATTAGGACAAGTTATTGTGTTTTAAAAAAGTAAAAAAAAAATTACTAGGGTATGGACCTAATGACTGGGATATGGACCTCATTGAGCAAAAAAATGCTAGTATAATTAATTACATAATAAAAAAATAGAAAACAATAACAAATAAACCAACTCAAATAAAAAAAATCATGACAACCTAAAAAAAATGATAATGAAGCTAAGATTCCAACTAATCAAATATAAAAGAACGAAACTAAAAAAAAAAACATGGGCCAATTTGAGCGAGCATGCCAAATATACAAGCCAAATCATGATACCAGAATAAGCCAATAGAAACCAAGCAAACAAAGCCAATGTCTAATTCCAAACAAATACAACGTAGTATGATGGAATTTAAAAGAAGATTAATAAAGAAAAAAGACCTAAAGCTATGAGCGAGACATCATTATTGAAAGTTTGTCTGTATCCCTCTAAAGAATCTTAAAGCTCCATCAAAAGTTTGTCTTTTTATTATCTATTTCTTTTTTCCATATGACAAGGGTGGTTTTCACAAAGATATTGCATTAGCTTATCAAAGACACAAACCACCTAAAAAACATCAAATGGTTATGATGGGAGCCCATTATGCTTTATCTTATTCATGAGAGAGAAAGGGAAGAAAGTACTCTTATAAAAGGTGGGCGACTGTACCAATAGTTGTTGGTTGACATGTTCATCAATGTCTAAGAAATCTTCTTGATTTTATTCATGCAAATCAGGAAAATCTTAGAAGTGAACATTACAAAGGGATATAAGATGATTTTCTTAGAGATGATGTTAAGGGGTCAACGATAAGGAAGATTATACTTCCATCTTTTTTTTATTGGAAGTCTACAATACATGATTAATAATTACTAGGATGCCATGATGATATGTAGATGTTATGGCAATCCAGACCTCTTTATTACATTCACCTGCACTGTTGATTGGCCTAAAATCCATCAAGGAATTAAGAAAACAAGAAACTATTAACCTAAGAATAAACCTGACATCATCACAAGAGTTTTGCGCTAAACAATTATTGATATGATGTCATTCATCAAATCCAGAAAGCCATTTGGACGAATGATTACTGGTATTTATATTTCATGTCTTATCTCTTTCTGTGTGTGTGTGTGTGTGTGTGTGTGTTTATTTGCATTATATATATATAAATGTTTGCGTTGTAGAGTTCTAGAAAAGAGGTTTCCCACACACTAATTTCTTAGTTTGGCTAGCTCCAGAGTTTAAATGTCATTCAGCTGATGTTGATTCTATTGTTTCAGCTAAAATACTTGACAAGAATCAAGATCCTATTTGCTATGATAGAGTTTTAAGATTTATGATGCATGGCCCAAGTGGTGGTGCAAACCCAAAGGCTCAATGTATGGAGAAAAATAAATGTTTTAAATGATTTTGAAAAAAATAAGGATGCAAGTGTGTTTGATGAAAACAAATTTGTTTATTACAAACAATAAAAGCAAATTAGGACCCTCATTATAAAAGGCAACAATGATCTCTCAAATTGTCATGTTCTCCCACACAATAGAGATCTTTTACTCTATTACAATGCTCACATTAATGTTAAGATTTGTTGTCAACTCATGCTTATCAAGTATCTCTTTAAAAATATTAGCAAAGGAGTTGATCGATGCATGATGGTTATGCAGAAGAAGAGTAATTAAGAAATGCATGTTTATCTCAATGGTAGATTCATTTGTTTATATAAGGTGGTATGACGTCTATTATAATTTCCAATCCATTCAAGGACCCCACATGTTGAAGGGCTTTAAGTCTACTTGCCATTGCAGCATCATGTTGTTTTTCCAGGTAATGAATCCCTCCCAAGTATATCTCTTTTATGCTACGATGTTCTTTTTAAAGCTTAAACATCTATACATCTTCTCGATGCTTAAAAAAAATTAAACTATGATTGCTTTCGGGCCACCATAAATTTTTCTTTTGTATTTAAGCCAATCAGGTTCATTTAAAATTCTAATCATATATATTTAAATAATTTTCCTCTTCTCATACTGATTAGTATTTAAAAGTGCATTCTCACTAAAGATTTATATCATCATATATCACTTAAAGTATTATTAAATTCCCTAACTTAAGCATGTTTTATAATAACAAGTCTGATAATATAAGATAGCTTTAATTTATGGTAAATGCTCATTTTAAATGCATGCCTATCACATAAATCAAAGGATTGATTGATGAGTTTAAGTACTGAAATTGAGAAGATAAAGAGAGGGTTAAGCTTAGAAAAGAGATGTTGGTTCAATCCACACTGGAACACTGTTCAGTCATTGGGTCATATCTGGAGCTGTAGATCTTGGATTTTAATTTGGTTTATATGGCTAGAAAGCTAAGACATAGGCCTAAAACATTCATGGAAGTCCAAGACTTAATTCTGTTGTCTGGAAGTCCAAATCTTAGCAACAACGGAGAAGTCGGAATTTATCCTGCAGCCTAGACACTGTTCAGTATTCAGCCCATATCTCGAGTTCTAGAAGTTCAAATGTACTGATTCTTTTTTTGTTAGAAAGCTGAGACAATTGCCTAGAACTTTCATGGGATAATCTATTCAAATTCTGACATTAGCAATGATGTTTTGTTCAGACAAGAAGATAAAGATTTGGCCACCCACTCAACAATTAGTCATCAAATCATTAGTTTCAAATTTTGGCCTATAAAAGGAGGCATTTGCCATGCATATAGACATCCTGGTTTTTAGATCAAGATCATGTTCTTACTCTCTCTTTATATTTGCAATGCTTAAATTTTGTTTATATTAATCTCTTATTTATGCTTTTCATTTTCTTTCCTTTACTTAGTTAATTTATATCTTATTTATGTTCTTATCTTGTTTATTTATGTTTCTCTCTTTCATTATGTTTAGCTAACTTTATTATGTCAAAGTGAAAAGGTTACACTAATGGTGTAAGAATAAGTATAGTATAAACTCAACATGGACTTTAATGTTTAATACTAACATGTTTTGTATTTGTTATCTTGTTCACTTTTAATACTTTGCTTGTTAAATGGTTAATCTAGATTTATGTTGTATAATCCTTGGTACAATAAATACTTGGCACTTTCATAACCCAATCGTATGGTATAACCGACACTTGTGCCATGAAAGGAACTTGATTTGTTGTTAATATAAGTTATAATCATGAATACATGACAACATTTACAAGTATTAGCATTATTCAAGTAAGATAACTAATGTAATCATGTTAACAATTTATAATCTGATTAGAACCTTCTTTGTGTATGGTTTTCAGTTGAGTAATAAAAAGAGTTTATACTATACTTGTTTGAAATACCATTAGTGGATTCTCTAACCTTGACCTTTATTTATCCTTATTTAATCCTTATATCAATATCACATCCCAAAACTCTCTTCAACTCCTTTTATGTTATTATTTATTTTTTTATTTATAGTTTATACAGTTAACCTCCCAGTGGTTCGACCCCGGTGTTGCTGGGTTATTTATTACTTCGACACTCCTACACTTGGAAGAAGACATCAACTCTTTGGTCGTGTTACATACAATACTTATCTTGTTTTTTTTATTCCATTTAAACTTCTAATTTTACTATTAAATGATTTTTTTTTGTTTTTACCTTTTTTTATTATGCAGGATAATGATTGTTCCTTTACAAAGCATAAAAAATATATATTTTGTACCCCTTAATCCAAGCTTGGGTGTGCTGTGTTTGGATCCCAAAACATAATGGCCAAACAACTAGCTTTAATTATCTTTTTGTTGATCAAGAGGTTTGGACCACATTTATCAATAAGACTTTTATTGATGTCTTATTCAAGTTCTTGCCCATGCTTATATTTGCAAAAGATATCACATCTTCAAAAAAAACAATAAACATGCCAAGCTCTTAGCCTTTTTTACTATTGCATCCATGAAAAAAATCCAAGATTAGCTTCACTTTTTAATATGTAAACACAAATATTTTAATATTTTGAGCAGTCTTATTTATTGGCATTTGAATTGTTAAAGAATGTTGCTATAACTTTTTATTTTTATTTTTGACATTTATTCCATATATTACTAGCTTTGTTTTTTAAATAAAAAAATTATTGCACTTCTTTTGCTTGCCACCTTATACATTAATCGAACTTAAAAAATACCTGAATCTTTTCTCTGCAAGCCTACAAATATTTATTGGCATTCCATTTATGTGTTATATATATGGATTATAAGAATGCAATATCCTTTATCCTATAATTTTTGCAGCATGTTAAGTTTTGACAACATGTTAACCTTTAATTTATTACAAAACCTTTGAATAAAATATTAACATGTATTATTTTACATCAAGCCTTCATTTTCTCAACCTACTCTTTTCTTGATCTTATGATATTGTGTTTATTACAATTTAAGTTAAATGAGTCTAGCTTTAAAAATACAATGTTACATGAAAAGAAAATACCATGAATTTGCCATGTCCAAGATTGTTTTTGTAGCAGTCTCTTATGTTGCAAATTCCTTTCTTGCCAATATGTATTAACAACCATTGCTGCTTTTCATTTTCTTGAACAAAGGCAATGCAATACAAGGGTCAACCAAGGTTAGGGACACTGCACATTTTGCTTCAATCATCACTAAGAGTGACAATTTAAAAATTAAAGGATTTTACACCTATGAGAATTGCAACATGTTGTGAACCATGAAACTATTATTTACCTTAAGTCTGACACCAAGGTCACTCGACTTGTTTCTCTCCCATTTCCCATTCCATGATACTACTTTAATTTCACTGATTCCACATATTTCTTTACCAAAGAAAAATGATCATAACTTCTTACAAGTATTCTTCAATGTTACCTTATGTAATCCATTATATCGAGCAAGATTTCATTCTTTTTGTTCATACACTTATTCAATAAATTTTATAGATGTTCTTTGGAGGCTGAAAGCAATACAACCAATTGAGAAGGTTTTGGTTTGAGGCCAGACACTTGAGGATATAAGAGAGACTTCATCCTCAAAATATACATTTGTTATTGGATTAATATTTGTTATTGTAATCAACTTCTCTTAGCATCAATCTAACATATTATTGCTTACTTTAGAGGTGAGGAACTTTGTATCAATCTATGGGACAACATCGCTTGGAGCTTTGATGAGGCTTATTTGACCATACAAGATCCTTCAATTATCGTTACTTTTGCTAGGTTTCGTGTCACACAGTTTAAGGGTATGCTTGATTACTTATAGAAAGATACCATAATGCAACATCTTTATTTTTTTGGCTTTTGATTTAGATTTTCTTTAGCTTTCTATATAAAACATACACTAATTGCTTTATACTTATCTTCTACGTTCTTAATAGGTTTTATAAACCTAATTGGCATAACAACTTTCCTTTGGTATTTTAAACCAGACATACCAGAGTTGTTGGCATACAAACATTAGTAAACTTTCTTATTTTTTCATCTTATACATTCATTCAGGTTCTATTCCATCATTAATGTTTTGAACAATGCTCATAATCTTTTTCTTTGTGCAACTACGGTCAAATGTCTATTAAGCTACCTCAGCTCCGCTCCCTTTATCCTCATGTATTGTTCTATCATTAGAAGCTCAAATCAATGAGAATCAAAGAAAAATAAGAAAGACCCTTCATATAGACCTATTCGAGCATAAGGTATGTTTTATCTTTCTCATTAGAGATAACATAAAATTGCTTCCCTAAGTTGTTTTATGTGAATCACATTAATGGCATCAAGTTGTCACTATTTATAAGAAAGATCCTTCATATAGACCTATTCGAGCATAAGGTTTGTTTTATCTTTCTCGTTAGAGATAACATAAAATTGCTCCTCTAAGTTGTTTTATGTGAATCACATTAATGGCATCAAGTTGTCACTATTTCTCATCATTTAGATCCTTTATATGCTCTATAATTAAAGCATCTTTAATATTTATTTATTTTTTCCATAATTGTATTGTTACCAAACCCTTTTTTATTGTCTGCTCAATATAGTCTTGTATACGGCATACATGTTAATTTGTTTACCTCATGTTATTGAATTCATTGCTTGAAAAAAAAAAGATTTAACTTTCTGGTGATTTAGATATAGTACACTATTGGCTTTTTGGCCTTTTTTTTCCAAGCTACTTCTTTATGTTGTTTCTTTTTTTTTTTTTCCGGTTAAGACATACTTTACTTCGGCTTAGATTTTTTGTTGGCTTACCATTAATTCAAATATATCATTTTCTTTTGTCGTTCATATGATTTGCTCATAATTTTTCTCAACATTGTTATGATTTCTCATAAAATCACTTACATCAATCTACATCACAAAGTTTGATTTTGTTTATTTTTCCAATTAGGTATGACCTCTTTTTTTTCTTGACACATATAGAATGAAAGATTTACATGTAAAGCTTTCATAATGGACCATAAAGATAGTGGTGCTAGAGGTGCCTAGATAGCAATAAACCACTCTCTGGACTCCTTAATAATCTATAGTGCATCGAGCACGACTATCTAAGCTCCACATTGATTTTATGGTTTGGCTATTATACATACAGAGCCAATCTTACATCTTAACAAATTAGATGCAGTCTATTTCATCCAACTTTTATTCCTATTATTTATTAAAAGACTCCTTGCTTTACTTTAGGTTCAGGGTTAATTACATCGTCAACGATGGTCAAGATATTACAAACTTTTTTCTCTTTAGCAAGCTAGCTGAGTATTTTTTTTAATGTTTCAGCTTATCATTTGGTGTAGGACAAAAATTTCACTAACCCATTTGTTGTTCAACCTCAAATGCTTGAGAAAATGAACAAAACAAGAATTTTTCAACTTCAATTTAAAGCCTATAAATCTGCCCTCAACAAATACAAGATATATATTTGCAACATTTTCAACGACATTTCATCTAAACCATCCATCAACTTGACTAGCCCTACTGAGGTTGTTCACTCAACATGTCTATCAATTATAAAGACTGAAGGTTTTACATTTGTCACCCCTCTAACACCTACTCTTGCAACTCCATTCATTATCACACAACATCATATTGTATCTTTTTTACCCTCCCAACAACATACCATTGAATCAAAATGGAAGCCTGAAGACAGCTTCCCTTCATGATCAAAGAGGATATTGATCTTCACTGATGAAGATCCATAATATAGATTTGTGTCTTTGCTTGCACAAAGTCCAACCATGCATTATTTATAGCCATGGTTTGCATTGCTCACTTTATTTTCATTTTGAATTTCTAATCCTAAGGTGTGGTGCTTTAGCCATCTCATTATTTTTGTATTGCATTTTGAGATGATAAACTATCCAAACCTATTATTTGTTTTGCTTCATCTTCATTACTTACACCATTATAGGCTACACCATTTACTCGTAAATATCTAGTTTAGACTTTTATTCTTATTCTTTTTCATAGTGCAATCATAATATGTAGTCTTTTAATATGAATTAAACAACCATCTTTCTCAGTCAAAGACCATCATAGAGGAAATGATAATATTAGAAGACCATATCTATGAATATATTGACACTCTTACAGGAAAATTTGCAAAGAAACATTTCTTGATTTCATCCCCTAAAGAGGTTTGCACCCACAACCTCATCCATTTCTCACTATTTCTCCCACTTCTCTCTACTTAGCAAAACCTGTTTTGATCTCATTAACCTTACCAAACCATTTAATCATAAGGAGTTAAATGAATCTAACATCATTCTCATTCTCTACTTATTTTTCTATTTTCATAGAGTTAGATATCCAACAACAATTGCATCTATTTTTTTTTTATCCTTTATAAATCTTTATTGTTTCTAACTTGGACATTTTGCCAAACATAAACAACCCTTCCCTATCACTCTAAATCTAAGTTTTAGAGGTTGCATCTTTTTTATTTATTCATTTGCATGTAATTAACAAATCATGTGCTTAGCTTTGTTTGCTCCCTCACTTTGATGCCTGCACCATTTTTACACTTTAAGACTCCTATTTTACATCTCCCATTAAACAACCATATGATTTTCTTTGTGCTTTTTAGAATTCAAAAAACACACTCTTTGCATTCAGATAGCCCATCATATGTCTAACTATATTTTGTTTTAGAAAATTAATTGCTTTCCTCTGTTTTTTTATTTTCCATTGCATAAAATAAAATAAAATCATTGCCTCTTTCTCCATTGCATGTTTTCTCTTATTCTAATAATATCACTCCCTTTTATTTGTAATTTACACTTACACCTTTCTCTTAATGCAGGAAGTTTAGCATTCGGTTGATCGGTGTATAAGTATATCACAAGTTCATTGGATGTCTTCCTCATCAATTCCTCCTTTTTTATTGCACAACCTACCTTTCATTACCGCCCACTTATTCTATATGTATAAGACCTACATGTGTTACTCTAGAAAAAAAATTTTTGTTTGGCTTTAACTACTCAATGAAACCACCTTTGGCTTGCCAATTTTTTTTTCCAATCAAATGTTTACCCATAGTAATTACAATTAAATTTTGTTTAAAATGCTTGTAGTGTCACATAGACATCAAAGCTAGTATAAAGTTATACCATGTGAGGAACGTGACAGTCACATTTTATCACTTTACACCATTTTTGTGGTTTTTCTTTTCTTTTTTGATAAATGTTTCTTTCGTTTTCCTTTCTTTACTGTTTGGTAAGAGTTTTAAAAGATATTATTTCCTGTATTTTGACATGATGTCAATGAAACCATTGATCTATTTTTTTTAACATTGTTTTAAAATAATTATACAAAAAGCTAAAAGAACTATTCCTCATAATGATACTTCAATATTCATATGAATAGTGAAAGCACCTCCCTTATTTTTTTTACTTTGATTTTTTCTTAATTTAATCTTTCAATATTTGATAGATTTTAAATTAGTTTTGATTTTTTATTAGATTATCATAGTCTCAAGAAAATGTCTTAGTATATGATTAATTCTCAATTTTAAAAAGGAATAAGTTATTATTCCTAGTTGAGTCCATGACTCAGATTGCGAGTTTGACTTATTAAGTTGGGTTTGACTAGGAATTAATCTTCATAGTTGGTTTTTGTTTGCTTTTTATAGGGTTATCACTATCTCAAATAAATATCCCGGGCATGAGGACGATGCTTAAGTTTACAGATTCTTTCTTTTATTATATAATTAAGTAAAAAACAATTTTAAAAAAACATAGTTATTAAATCTAGTGAAGTTCATGATTTAGATCGTGAGTTTGACCGGATAATCCATGAAGTTAGGTTAATGCAATATGTATTTGTCGCAATAGTTTTTTTTAAAATGTCATCTTGCCTTTGGACTCACCAAGTTGACAAGGCCATATCAGGCCAACTCTCATACGATTTACTTTGAAACCCGAGCTTAGAAAAATATCAGGCTAGAAGCTTTCAAGGCTAACTTATGGGGCCATGCTTAATGATAATGCCAAAGAATTTCCTGCAACCTGAATATTTTTTTAAAATTTAAAATCTTTATTTGCAACTTAAAATAATATATTAATACTTAACACTACACATCTCATAAAAAAAAAGAAGAATATATTAATACTTAACAACACACATCAGATCTCTTTGATTTTTCTTTCTTTGAATACATTGTTTAGTTTGGTCGGAACTAGTTTCTCTAATTGCATTTGTTTAACTTCTAAATTAAGTTAACGTTGACATGTAGCTAAAGAAAAGAGAGATAACTTAGATGTTGGTTATCTAATTTTGTGGCTTTTCAGAAACAGAGTAATAATGTTAAGAAAATCACGTAAGATAAATATTCTTGATAATTTCCTAATTGATAAAAGGAAGAAATCAAGGAATTGAACAAATCAAGACAATTAAAAAAATATTTATATCATATAATCAAAAGAGATGATCAAACATTTATTGATTAGAAAATAGTTAAGAATATTTGTGTTATATTATTTTCTTAAGAAATACTCTTTTTGTTTTTTGAAAAAATGGAATTAGAAAAAGAAATATTAAGATTATATGTTCTAATGCAATATCTCTCCATCTAGATAGTTGAAAAACTAGTTTTTAAATTTTATATAGAGTTTGAAGTTTGAAAATACATTATAGAGGTTCTCGATAATTTTTCAATATAAGTTTTTCATAGATTTTCAAATGAGGAAAAAAACATGAACAACATATTTTTTGTTTTTTTTATATACAAGCACTTTTATCAATGTAAAATATTAAATTTATTTTTTACATTTAGTAGTGTCATAAATTTAATTTTTATTATAAATATAATATAATCCTTTTGAGTTAACAGCATTACTTTTTTTTGTTAATTCTAAATCTGAATGAAATAAAACTAATATTATATAATTAGATTATAAAAAATATAAAGTATTAAAAAAAGTATTAGATGACGCGTCGTTTACCACTATACATGACATATTATTTGCTTGTTAAAATCTATCTACCTCAGGTGGTTGAAAAGTCGAGCTTCTTACTTTTCTTACTTTTAAGTGTAAAAAGATCTATTTTCATTTAATTTGTTTTTTTTTTTAACTGAAGACAACATGAGCATCTCAATAAAACCATTTAATTAGTTAAAAAATTAAAAATTAATTGGAATGCAAAAACATTCCCAAACTCTAATTTATTTTTTTCATCAAGATAAAGAGAAAAAAAAACCTAAATGAAACTTTCCTTATAAAAAAACCCATTGACAACAAGAATGACTAGTTTCGTCACTAAAAATGATTATATGCTAACTTTTTCTCTGCTTCATCTTTTTTTAGTGATTCTCTCTCTTCTTTCAAACTCAAAAATTAAAATGCGAGCAAAGTAAAGTTTTGGACCAAATTATTTAATTATCAAACTAAAATGACAAAAAAGGAAATTGGACAAAATTCTAATGAAAAACTAAGTGAAATAGAAATAACGCTAATATTATATAATTAGATTATAAAAAATATTAAATATTAAAACAATTATTAGACGATATGTCGTTTGCCAATACAAGTGACACATCATTCGCCGGTCAAAATCTGTCTACTTTAAGTGGTTGAAAAGTCAGACTTCTTACTTTTAGGTATAAAAATATCTATTTTCACTCTTTTTTTTATATTGAAAATAACCTAAAGACCTCAATAAAAACCATTTAAATTAGCATTTAATTGGTTAAAAAATAAAAAATTAATTGGAATGCAAAAACATTCCCAATTCTAATTTTTTTTTCATTAAGATAAAGAAAAACAAATACCTAAATGGAACTTCCCTTGAAAAAGAACCCATTGACATCAAGAACGACTAGTTTCGTCACTAAAAATGGTCGTTTGCTAATAATTTTCTTTCTGCTTCATCTTTTTTAAATAACTCCTTTTCTTCTCTCAAAATCAAGAACTAAAATGCGAGCAAAATAATTTTTTGGACTAAATTGTTTAATTGTCAAAATAAAATAACAAAAAAGTAAATTCGATAAAATTCTATGGAAAAACTAAACAAAAAAAAAATAACACTAATAATTTTTTTTTAAAAAGGGCTCCTATTTTTTTTTTCTATTTTTATTTTGGTTCCTTTATTTTCAACCTTTTTCAAATAATAAATTATATTTCTGTTTTATATCGAGCATTAACACAATATTCAAATGTTTTTTAAGATAAATATAACTACATAAAAATATAAATTAAAATAAATTATAAATCTCAATCCCAATTAATACAATATTATAGAATAAAATTTAAAAAAAATTCATCAAAGATAAAAAAAAAAACCACATATGGCATAAATTTTTTTTAATATAATAAAATGACTTTTATTTTTTCTTTGATTTTAATTTTGTTTCTGTCATTTTTAATTTTTTATAAACAATAAAATATAATTTCTTTCATGAATTGAAGTAATATCAAGATGTTATTTTTGATACTTTGATAATCATTAAAAAATAATAAATCATTAACTTTTTTCCGGATCTATACAATTTGGATTAATGAAATTAAAAAAAAAATAATGTAAAGAAATCAAAATTAAAAAAATAAAATAATAATGCATGTGTATACAGGAAGAGTTTTTTTTCTTTTTTTGCAAATAGTTATAGATTTTGTTAATTAATAAAGTTACCCTAGCAATTCACAGTGACGGGCACGACCAGTTTGACGCTGCCAGATGAATAAAGCAAGAAAGTCAGAAATGGTCACATCAATGACCCACAAAAGAAGCCTTGTTTTTATCCAAATAAACGGTGGGTGATGAGGCTGTGAGCACTGCATGGTCACAGCTAGAAGGTGACACAATGGGTCCTGAGCGGCTGAGCCTCTGTCCCATTGCATTTTTGAATTGAAAGCTGTAAACCGGATTGGAGCAGTATTTAAGTTGAAAGGAAAAACAAATAGATATAAATTAGATTGCAGAGTGGCACAGTGACAGTGTACTGTGTGAAGTGACTGCATGGGCAGATGTTCCGCCCGCGTCAAATCTATCTAACACCCTTTGGACGGTAAAAATAAAAATAAGAGAGCTAACCCTTTTGGTTATTGACCAGCCTCACCCTCTTAGATTCAACCGTCATTGAAGAGAGGGATCATAAAGTTTGCTGATAATATCTTCTGGGTATTTTTTTGCTGGCTACTGAGGAAACGTACGTATATACTAGTAATTATTTTGTTAGTCGCTGAAAAGGGGTTTGGTAGCAGTGAATCTGGGTTTTTCTCTTTTCTCAAGGGGATGGTGCTCTTTTAAAGAGAAAAAATAAAGTAAGTAAAACAAGAGAAGGGAGGGAGATGAGAGATATGGAAGCTAAAGACGGGGTCTTTCTCATGTACACAGATCCCTATGGAATGCTAGGGTGCTCCCCGGCATTGCTTGCTAGAGTTCATTCCTTTTGTTTAGTTTAAAGAGACCAATTTTGTTCTCTCTTAGAGAGCAAGAGAAGGTTTTTTTTTTTTTTTTTTGCTAGTGTGTGTGAGTGGATAGAGTGAAGAGCTTTGGGTCAGGAAAAAGAAAGTTATCTTGCAATGAGTTCTGGCTGCTAGAGAACAAAAAACCAAGCTTTCACATGGAAGGAGGCAAGAGATTTTGGTATGATTAGTTTATTTCTTTGCCAATGATTGAGTTGCCTTGCAACAAGTGAGAGACACTTCTAGGGAACCTCTGGAAGTAAGAAAAGGAAGAGAGAGAGAGAGAGAGAGAGAGAGAGAGAGGTAGAGTGAAAGAAATTGAAGATGAAATCTATGAGTAATAATAACAATGGAAGTAATAATAACTGGTTAGGCTTCTCTCTCTCGCCCCATATGAAAATGGAGGCCGCTTCTGACCCCCAACATCATCATCAGTACCATCATGAAACCCAAACCCAAACTCATGCTCCTACTGCTGATTCTGTTTCTGCTGCCGTTCCAACAAGTTTCTATCTTTCTACTTCTCTCTTCAACAGTTCTGGAATCTGTTATGGAGTTGGAGAAAATGGTGGCTTTCACTCTCCTCTGTCTGTTATGCCCCTCAAGTCTGACGGCTCTCTTTGTATCATGGAAGCTCTCACTAGATCACAGCCTGAAGGTTTACTTCCTGCTTAGTTCCCGATGTTTTGTCTTTTTTTTCCCTTTAGTTTGAAAACCTGCTTTAAAGCATATTCTTTTGTGTTTCAAGGAATGGCGTCGAGTCCATCACCAAAACTGGAGGACTTCCTAGGTGGTGCAACCATGGAAAGTCATCAGTACAGTAGCCATGAAAGGGAAGCCATGGCCTTAAGTCCAGACAGCATATATTACCAGCAAAGCTCAGAGCCAGAAACTAATAGACAACATTCTCTCAACCTTTATGAACCATATAGGCAGCAAGACCAACAGTTTTCAGTTCAAACCCACCCATATTATTCTGGAATAGCATGCCAAGGATTGTATCAGGCTCCACTGGAGGGAGAAACCAAGGGTACTCAGCTTGCAGATTGTAATTCACCTATTCCTCTAATGGGAGACGATGAGCTGCCTTGCTTGAAAAACTGGGCTGCTAGACACTATTCCTCGCAAAATGCACTGGAGCAGCAGATTAATAGTGGCATGGTTAATGATGGGGGGGCTTCTTGTTCTGCTAGTGCTGTAGGTTGTGGGGATTTACAGTCTCTCAGCTTGTCTATGAGCCCTGGTTCGCAGTCAAGCTGCATTACAGCTCCAAGGCAGATCTCACCTGCTGGCACTGAATGTGTGGCCATAGAAACAAAGAAGAGAGGCCCTGTAAAAGTGGGTCAAAAACAGCCTGTTCATAGGAAGTCTATTGACACATTTGGCCAAAGAACATCACAGTATAGAGGTGTTACAAGGTTTGCCGGAACTGTTACTTTAACACTACTTTTTTGTTTTTGTTTTTGTATTTTTTTATAATGAATTGTTGGAATAGTTTTGTTCTTGCCTATTTTCGTTTGGATGTTTGCATTCACCCGTACATTTCTTGTTCAGTTATCACTGCTACTTTGAATTATTTCTTGTACTATATATTCTATTCTATTTTGGTTTGTGCTTTCCTTAAACTTTTTTCTCCTTTATGTGTCCCTGTAACCATTTTGAAATAACCCCCGCCAGACACAGATGGACTGGTAGATATGAAGCCCATCTCTGGGACAATAGTTGTAAGAAGGAAGGCCAGACCAGGAAAGGAAGGCAAGGTTGGTTAAGCAAAGTTACTACTGTTTTCAATTTTTGTTTGGAGGTGTTGCTTTTTTTTTTTTACTGTGATTCTTGGTCCCTTTGTCTTCATGACCTGACTTGTGCAATTTAATTCTTATTTGGCTCCACATACTTCTTGGAATGATGCAATTCAGTTTATCTGGGTAAGCCTTCTCTTAAACACTAATGATGATTATGCTAGAAAGCCTTGCTGTTCATTTTTAACATTATTTCCATTTCATCGATCGCATATAGGGGGTTATGATATGGAAGAGAAAGCTGCAAGGTCTTATGATCTTGCTGCCCTTAAGTACTGGGGACCTTCAACTCATATAAATTTTCCGGTAATATTTAATCCTGTTTGTTTGAGACCATGTCAATTTGATTGTTTTATAGCCACCAAGATCATGCTTTTACCTTTTCTTTTCCAGTTAGAAAATTACCAGGAAGAACTTGAAGAAATGAAAAACATGGGCCGCCAGGAATATGTTGCACATTTACGGAGGTAAGGCAATGACTTGCCCTTGAAATGGTTCCTGAGTTCCTAGTTTACGAGGGAGCTAACATTTCTTCTCCTTTGCTTTACAGAAAAAGTAGTGGGTTTTCTAGGGGGGCCTCAATCTACAGAGGAGTAACAAGGTTTTTATTCTTCTTAACTTGTAACTACCAGCCAATTTTATTGCAAAAAGTTCAATCCAATTGATATTCTAGTTCTTGTCCTGTTCCCAAATTTTCCATCTTATGTAGGCATCACCAGCATGGAAGATGGCAAGCAAGGATAGGCAGGGTTGCAGGGAACAAGGACCTTTATCTCGGGACGTTCAGTAAGTTCTTGCTTAAGTTTAAATGCTTTCTCGCTTTGTTTGCCATTTTCTCTTCATCCACTCATTTCAAGTTCAAATTTTGTTGGGCTCTTTCTGGGCATAAAGAGCTTTTAAGGGCTCATTTTATGACATGTTTGCCCCAATGTCCACTAAAGACTAGAGATGCTTTTATAAGGCTGATGGTGTATGCTTACTTTGAGACTATGCGATACATTACTGATTTCAGTACTACTAGAACTTTTATAAGGCTGTTTTGCCAGTTAAGATGCTAAAGAGGAATAAAAGTATTTCCAGACTACAATGCTTGATTAAAGGCAAATTTTTTTGAAGTGGCTGTAGTGTTTTATAATTTATACTAAGCTGCGGATATTGTAATTTGCTCAAGTGTTTAATGAAAACAAATTTCAGGCACCCAAGAGGAAGCTGCTGAAGCTTATGATATTGCTGCGATCAAATTTCGGGGGGTTAATGCTGTGACAAACTTTAACATAACAAGATATGATGTTGATAGGATCATGGCCAGCAACACGCTTCTAGCTGGAGAACTAGCCAGGCGAAACCGAGACAAAGAATCTAGCATTGAGGCCATTGACTATGACACATCAACACAGAACAATTGTGTTTTATACCAGTCTCCGCAGGAACAGCCAAATGCCAGTGGAGAATCTCTTAATCAGAAGTCAATGAGTGCTGGGAATTATCGAAGCACCTCTTTCTCAGTGGCAGTGCAAGGTCTTATGGGTATAGATTATTCAGTGAACTCTAGCCAGCCAGTGGTAGATGAATCAGCCAAGCTAGGAGGAACTCATCTCTCGAACCCCTCATCTTTGGTGACCAGTTTGAGCAGCTCTAGAGAAGCTAGCCCTGACAAGACTGGAACCCCTGTGCTCTTTGCTAAACCTCCACGGGCATCAAAGTTCATAGGCCCTACAACCAGCGTTACTCCTTGGATCCAAGCAGCAGCCCAATTGAGGCCAGCAGGAATCTCCATGGCTCACTTGCCAGTTTTTGCTGCATGGAATGATACCTAAAGCCTTGTGTTTGCGGTTCCCATGTGGAGTTTTTGCATGAACTAAGGAAAAGGAAGAGTTACTGTTTAAGGGGGATAAGGGGGGGTGAAGGCAGGAATTTTCATGATGTTTTTTCTTTTTAGGAGGTTAGTGGAGGAAACTGGGGATTAATGAAAGACAAGGGTGGGGGCCTGTAATTTGTCTGTAACCCAAGGGTAAGAACCTTTGTCAAATTGACCTTTTGGGCTCGATATTGGAATGAACATTTAGCAAATGGAGAGAAAAGGGATAGAGAAGTAGTAGTCTCATGATTAAATTCTGTGCTGTGAAATGATGTTGGCAATATAGTAGGAAGTGGCTGGCCCTTCTTATATTACTGAATCTACTTTTTAGATGCTGTAAGTACGAGCCCAGCTCGATGTTAATGCAGAAGGGTCTCACTTTGACCACAAAATCTCTTCGACATGTTCCTCAATCTGCGCCACGCCATCACGATTCCAACCTTTCGTATCTGAGCTTTCCTCAAAGGGAACAGACATTCCCGCATCACCAATAGAAACAGGTGGAGGGAGAGATTCCGAGGGAGGAAAAAGACTAGCTTGTGTTTATTTTAGGATTTTATTTGTCATAATTGGTTAGCACTTTGTCTCTCTTTTTTTTTTCCTTTTTTAAAGTCGCCATGGTTAAAAATATCTTTGACTTTTCTAGTCCCTCTTTGATGTGAACCAAAAGATAAATTGCACCTAAAAGCGACTCCATGTCCTTGTGCGGACGCTAGAAAATTATAGTGGCATTGTAGGGGAAGAACTCCTTCGTGGGCGTGTGTGAGGCTGAGCCTGATAGCAATCTTTGACCTGGAAAGGGAGGATTAAGTGATATACGGCCACAGCCAGAAATTGACGCCTGAAGAGATGGAGATTATAAGCCATGTTAATCCAAACCAAAAGACAATATCGTAGAAAATGATAAAGCATTCCGACTTGTAATCACTTTTGCTGATTCTTGCTGGCTTCAATCAAATTTTCACTTTGTTCAGTTTCTTGTCGACGAAGAAAAAGATGACCACGGAACTGACGTTGTGTATATGTATATATAGCTCCTAGGTGATTCCATAGATTGCTAAAAAATGAGCAGGAAACATATATACTCATATATGGTGTTTATCTTTCCTTAATTCTTCGAGCAAATTGGGCAGGAAACATCTGAGATCTAACTGTTTGCTGTCAAATTAAGTGCCCTACAAATTAATCTTATCACCGAAAATATGCATTCAATTCATTGCAAGATAAAAAGGCCAAGGTGTTTGGAGAAGAAAACGAGTTTGATTAGACACTGGAAGAGGCAAGGCATATGCGTATAGAGAAACGAACATACTAACATGGCAAAGAAAAGATGCATAACTGAGCGCTTGGTGGTCAAAAAGGTGGCGATTCATGAAGAAAAAGGTTGCAAAGTGAATAGACACTCCTCATTTTTAACGAAAAAAAGGCAAAAACATTGATCTGAATTTCAAACCCTCTTTGTATTTAGTCATCAACTATGATTTCATGCTTGGTGTTGACAGGTTGGATTGGGCAAGACAAAGTTCGTGCAAGACAGCATCGGAAAAGCAATTTGTTTAATCAATCTTATTTTAAAACATTCAATTACGAAAAAGCCGTGAATGTCAAAAATACGACCATATGGTCTTTCTTTCCACTCTTATTTAAGGATATAAAATTTCATAATAATATTAAGCCCTGTATATACGTACCTTGAAATATCATTCGGTGCAAAATTAATAAATTAAGTTTACGAGGATTGAGATATATATACCACCTAACAATTTAAATTAATATGATTATTTCATTTTTTGACATGGTATTATAGTTTTATTGACTAAATAGTTACGAGTTTGAATTTTATTACTCTTATTCTATTTAATAAAAATTAATTATAGTGTAGATTTGTATAAATTTCAAACTCAAAATACTTTATTTTGAGATAGATTTTGAACCTTCAACTCACCGCTTAAATTAATTACAAAAAAGAACATAGGAGTTCAATTAACCAAATGTTCTTCCTTTCTTTCAGCTCTTATTCAAGGATATAAAATCTCACCTGAAAATTCAACGCAAAATTAAGGAAGAAAAAAGAAAAGAATTAGCCAATAATAGTGAGTGGTTGTCGTCTGCTATGTATGGCACAGCCACCATAGCTTGAGACTATTGTATGTTTGAGCGGTGGTTCAAATATCAAGTGCTCCTCCCATTTGTTGATTAAATTAAACCAATGGAAGGATCAAAAACTTTGCAGCCCAAGGGAAGTGCTTCCATGCCGACGCTGCAAGAAAACAAATAAAAACGCAGTGAAGTGAATTATTTAGGCATATGGAGGCCACCAGTCCAAAACTGTATCGTATAGATGGAGAAAATGTCAGCACGGCCCTTGATATTTAAATGGTCCCAACGCAACAAGTGTTTTAATTAGGTCCCCCATTGCCATCACGTTATGGCTCACTGGAAGGCCGTGAATTCCAACGCACGCATGCAGGTGTCTGTGTTGCTGTCCAATGCTACTTCATGTGTGTTTGAACAAGGGGAGTCTGTTTCTTCTGGGGAAACCTGTAGCTACTAGCTCTTGGCTTTTGCTCCAATTAACCTTACCTGGCTGATTTGGCCATGGACCACTACGTACTCTCTCATCATCTAGCTGCTGCTTAGTGATCAGAACTTGGCAAGAGAAACTGACCTGAGAGGCTGAGACCTAACATATATGTACAATCGCAAAGGATAATTAATACATGAATGGGAAGAACCCTGGAGGAAACAGAAACAGGTCACGGAGTACGGGGCTGTGATAATTCTATCCTGTTAGTAAATTCAAAGAGTGGAGTGGTGATTGTTTTTTAAAATATTTTTTATTTAGAAATATATTAAAATAATATTTTTTTATATAATTTAAAAATATAAAAAATATTAATTTAAGATAATTTTTTTTAAATTTTATCAAAAAAGCTTTTAAAACGCAAGAATAAATAAGAACACGTGTATTTGTTCTGTTTAGCTTTAAGGTGTAGCTGCGTGCACGTGATGTTGCAATAAATTTTTAGAGTTTATTTTTATTTAATTATGTAATAATAAAAATATACATTCACATAAAAAAAACAATCAATGAATATTTTTTTTTTTAATTAGCATCACAGTTTTTGAATAAAAAGCAACAAAATAAAAATAAAAATTTGTAAAAATTACAATAATTTGAATTAATTAGGGTAGCATCATCTCTTCAATCTAAAATCCTCATTCTTATTACTCTATTTCTTAATTATTTTAAGGAAAACTTATTTTCTTTTTATCATAAGCATCACTTTTTAAATAAAAACTTATAATAATCTAAAAAGAAAATTTTAATAAAAAACATTAATATAATGCCTCAATATTTTGTACGTGAATGAAAAAAAATAAAGAATTAATTAATATGATAAAACCATGCTAAAAAATCTATTAAAAATAAAATAAAATATATTTTATTTCATGTCTTTTGGCCAGACTTTGGCCTCAATTTTTTCTCCCCTGCCTTCAAAAAAATGACAGAACATACCATTCCTCTCATCTACATGTGAACTCCATTATTGAAAGAAAAAAGACATGTGTTCTTACCCTCTCAAATAGTTGCAAAACTAGTGTAAAGAAGCCAACCTAGGAGAAGTGAGGGTACTTTGAGCTATAGAGTATAAAGGA
>Ga0325405_1001833_pt1 | contig 21833 bp, 11 predicted proteins | sample PopdelMetagenome_21_FD_205663 | JGI IMG/M metagenome (GOLD analysis project Ga0325405, IMG submission 205663) | Populus deltoides microbial communities from Bellville, Georgia, United States - Xylem-Control-R2 | ecosystem: Host-associated > Plants > Phyllosphere > Stem > Wood/Secondary xylem...
GTTCATGCAGCCACGAATAAGACAAAGCTAATTTATACCTACAAATACATTTAACGCTCAACGTTGCTTCAAAATTCTTTACAATAACTATAGCTTAATCAGTAAACAGAATATTCTAAACTTCTAAGATAAACTAGATCCCATTTAAATAAACAACCAGCTAACCTTCATTCATTCCAACTCAATAAAAATACTGCAATTAACAAGCACACTACCTCGTAACCCCCATCCTCCCCAATTAAGCAGACAGCAATTCTCTTGGAAGCTCAAAAACCAACTTAAACCACCTTATCACGTTCCACATCCACCATTCAAAACCACAACTTTCAATCACCCCAAAATCCAAACATGGGTTTTGATTTCCAAAACAAAAAACCTCAAAGCTTCAATCTTTCTCACTGTCTGATCAAACTTTCCTTCATTTACATCCAAACAAACAAAACCCAGTAACAACTTTCTCAAAAAGTGATAAAATAAAGCATCAAGGAGCAAACTTTTTTTGTTACCTCCCTGCCACTGCCTGAGACGAGACAAGAAAACTTGCCATTACAGCGGAGTTCTTGCTGCAAAGTGGCCCATCTTATCTTTCCATCTTGCTTGTGGGTCTGGTTGTAGAATAGCGTACCATTTGATTCGGGTCGGGTTGAGGAATGTGGAGGGTTTATGCTGAGAACCTGTGCCATGATGGTGGTGTGTTACCCCTCTGCTGACAGCTTGAGAGACAATTAGGTGATGGGGTTGGAGTCTCACATGGGCTTGGTTTCTTAGGGTTTAAAATTGGTAAGCCCATTAGTAATTTGTGGCCTTTCTATTGTTGGGCTTCTTTTTAGTAAAGAAAGTAGTTGGAGGTTAAAATCTAACTTTAAGCTTTAAGCAACAAGGGACACAAATTAAGCGAGTTGAATCTAATTAATAAAAATAATATTGTTTTATTTTAAAAAAAGTTAAACTGGTATTGTTTTTTTAGAAGAATTTTTTTGAAAAAAATTAAATCATATTTTAACTAACTAGATCATAAATTGACCCGACGACGGATCAACAAGTTCAATTAAAAGTTAATTTATTTTATATTTAATATGGGTAAAGAATGATGTCATACTAAATTTAATAACTTTACTTTAAGGGGGTCAAGAAGTTTATTTTTCATGTGGTCTCAAGTTCGAGTCCTGTGGTTACTAATATTATAGCCACTGAAGATTTACATAGTCGTTAACTTCAGGGTCCGTGAGATTAATCAAGGTACATGTAAGTTTGCCCAAACATCTATATTAATAAAAAAAAACCTTTAAGTCTTAACTCAATTTTTTTTTAATTTTCTAATAATTTTCACATATGAAGAATAAATTGCATCTCTATAACAGGTTTTTAGTATATCATTCATTTCCAAGTGTGGTTTAAAACATATTTCACAAAACTTTTTTCTTTTAAATTTAAACTCTAGTTGATAATGTAGATAACAAATCGCTTACCATCTAAGTCAATACTGTAAAATCAAAAGTTATGAATTAAATAAATTAATTACTAACATGTTTCTCTTTTGTTTTATTTTTTAAAATCAAAGCAGAGATCTTTTTATCTCTCAAATGGCATAATATATTTTACTTTTGAAACCATGTGTTCACATGGCATTTTTCAAGTTAGAAGGAAGATCCATGGAATATATGGACCAGAAACAGGCTTTGCGCAAAATCTAGCCAACATAAAGGGATAAAAGATAATAGAGTCTACATCGATACATGCCCTTTGTTTTCTTTTTATTCCTTTTGTGCTTGTCTTGTTTGCAAAAAATAAAATAAAATAAAAAAAAAATAAAAAATTCAGGCCCCATAAAAAGAACTCAAGTCCTCCCCTTGTCCAGTTATGTAACATCCCATCCTGACAACTTACACAGTTTTGATGTTAAATAATTGCTTATATTATTATAGTCACAAAGATATGATCGTGACACAAACTTAGTAATTTAGAAAAATTTATTAAACTTTATCATTTCAAAACAACTTTATTTTAACATGTATATTTTTTTAAAATAATTAAAATGATATCACTTGTTGTTTTTTAAATCAATCAATAAATTAAAAAAGTTGACCCATAAAAATCAAACCGAGTTAAATTTAATAACATTGATTTTTTTTGATGTATGAACATGTTTTTTTTTTTAATTGTGGATCATTTGTAAATTGCAATATATCTACAGCCCAACTTTTTATTTTAAAATGATATCGCTTGTTTTTTTTTAAATCAATTAATAAATTAAAAAAGTTGACCCATAAAAAACGAACCGAGTCAAATTTAATAACATTGATTTTTTTTTGATGAATGATCATGTTTTGTTTTTTTTTAATAATGGATCATTTGCAAATTGCAATATATCTACGAGGCCAATGACAGAGCACATAGATTAATAAGGTTATTTCCAAAGTCTAATTATTTATCTTTCCTTAAAAAACAAAAGCGATGTTGCTGCAAGAGAAGGTGTTCCGTTCCAATAGCAAGCTATCTTGGATCCATAAAGCTCTAATTTGTTACTCTTCGGTCTTTACCACCATTCTTATGTTGTTGACCAACCCTACTCAATTCCTGTCAAACCATCCATTTTCCCAATCACAAACCCAATTCCAATGACCAATATACCCTCGCTTGTTTTTTTTTTTTAAAAACATATGATATTTATTATTAATCGTAATAACTAATTTTGTGACCATGTATCTATTTCTGTTCATATTTTATTTGATTTTTTTTAAATTAAACTAAATTTTAATTTGGTCAATCGGAGGAGGATTAAAATTCAATTCTATTCGTATGGCGGAAACGAGTTTAATAATACTGCTTGTATCAATAAATAACTTTTTTTTTAAAAAAAATAAAAAAATAAAATAAAAACTTAAACCCGCTTTATCTTGTCATTTCCCCCTTTTCAATTTAATTATATCTTTATCCACTCTCTCAAGTCTTATCTTTTCCTTTTTAAATTCCAAGATAAAATAAAATCCCACTTGCAAATCCACCCGATTTACCTCCTCACCCCTGCCTCCCCTCCCCTACAACGCCCAATCTGCAAGCCCAAAACCGTCATCCCGCATACCCAAAATGACAGACTAGAGCTCCAAGAAAGAGAAGACTTCTTCAAATACCCATTATACCATCTCAAACACGCCTCTCACCGGGGCAAACCGTCATTTCCAGTTTGAAAACCGAGAGGTCATTTCCGTCCCTTTGAAAATTATAAAGAGAGAGATAGAGAGAAAGTAGACAGAGAAAGAGACAGAGAAGTTTTCTGGAGAGAGAAAGAGAGAGGTTTCTAGAGAGAAAGAGAGAGTTACCGTTTGTGTCCGTTTTTTCCGTTAAAAGTATTTGTGAAGAGAGAGAAGAGAGGCAAGCCATGGTGACGGACCAGGAGATAGCGAAAGGAGTAGAGACGGTGCTGCGCCAAGCAGACCCAAGCGCCGTTACTTCATTAAACGGTGTCGTACAGCAACTTGAAGCTAAATTAGGGTTAGATTTGTCACACAAAGCTGCTTTTATTCGTGACCAAATTGACCTTCTCCTCCGTTCCCACCCTATCACTACCACCGCCAGTGCTACCGCCCCCGCCTCCGTGACCACCACCGGGCATCCGCCACCACAACATCAAGCTTTTCAGTTCCAACAAGGGCAAGCTCTTAACTTAACCCCTAAAGACCATTTTGCCCTCCAATTTCAACAACAATTTCACCCTTCCCATTTTGCCATTCACCCTCACCACCAGCACCAGCACCATCCTCAACAACACCACCAGCACCAGGTTTTTTCTCAGGACCTTAACTTTAGGCAGCCACAAGCGGTGGTGACTCCCCCAGCTCCGCCACCTCAGCTGCAAGCACAGCAGCAGCATAGGCAGACACAGCATGTGCAAAATGCTGGGGTTGTTACTAATGAAGTGGCAAAAGAGAGGTAAACGTTGAGGGCTTTTTGTCTTTTTGTCGTTTTTAGGTTTTTTTCATGGCTCAATTTGAGGTTTTGAGGGTTTATTTGTTCTATTTTACTCGTTGCAGCTTTTTTTTTTTAAAAAAAATTTATGTGTTTTTTTTTTTTTTTAATTCGAGGGTAAATTATAGAAGTAAGTGATTAGTTTATAGGGTTTATAACTTCCATCTGTTTTTGGTTAGTAAGATTTATTATAAAGTTTGAGTCTTTGTAGTTACTAAAAAGACAGTTAAAAATATTTTAACTGTCACTTTTCTTGGTTAAATAGTGACCCAATTGGAGGTTTATTTTAAATTTGTTGCCGGGTAGAAAAATCCATTATTTGGGCATTTGTTAGCTTATGGTTAGTGTGCAAGTCTCTATTTCTGGTTATTTTTAGCTGATGATTAGTGTGCAAGTTCCGGCCGTTGTTGATTTTGTTTGATCGGAGCTTGAAGCTGTTTTGAAATGCAAAATCATGCAGCCGTTTATAGTATGTGGTTGAACTTGAGATTGAACTTGTGTTCGTATTTTACTATTTTGCAGCAGTGCTCCAGTTGGATCCAAAAGAAGAGGTGGACCTGGTGGGTTAAACAAAGTATGTGGTGTTTCACCTGAACTTCAGGCCATTGTTGGTGAGCCAGCGCTGCCAAGGACTGAGGTATATGCTGTTGGTCAGGCGCATTTCTTAGTTTGGCTGGGTAGCTTTGCTGTTCATGGAGTAATTCTTTGTTGTTTCTAAGAATGGTGGTTTGTGTTTGTGCAGATTGTGAAGCAATTGTGGCAATACATAAGGAAAAACAACCTCCAGGATCCAAGTAACAAGAGGAAGATAATTTGCGATGATGCTTTACGTGTGGTTTTTGAGACAGACTGCACTGACATGTTTAAGATGAATAAGTTACTGGCTAAACATATAATCCCGCTTCAACCATCAAGTATGTTCTATGATAATTACAGTAAGCATGTTGTTGTTGGTGTTGTTGTTCTGCAGTGACTTTGAGATGGTTAAAATTTTCTTCTTGTTAATGTTTGTTCAGAGGAATCCAGTCAAGCTAAGCGAGCAAAGGTGGATGTTGAGACCCCAACTGAAAATACTGAACCTGGTGCATCACTTGTGGGAATATCTGAAAGACTTGCTGAGTTTTTGGGGACTACTGAGAGGGAAATGACCCAAACAGAAGCATCCAGACGTGTTTGGGAGTACATAAAGCTAAAACAGTTGGAGGTGGGTAATGAGTGTAGATATCCATCTCTTTCCCCATGCACTTTCCATATTAGCTCGTTAATTAATTTTCTAGAATGAAAATTTTGTTTTGGATAAATCTCTTTTATTATATACTGTTTTTTCCCAATAAACCTTAATTTTTATTTTAGGTAAGTTAGCTGGAATTTAAAAGTTCCATGGTTTTCATGTGTCTTTAGGATCCGTTAAATTCAATGGCGATACAATGTGATACAAAGCTTCGTGATCTTCTTGGATGTGAAAGCATATCTGCAGTGGGGGTAGGAGAGGTGTTAGCACGGCATCATTTATTCAAACGGTCATGATGTTCCGTGATGATGACTGGTTAGTATGATCCACAATCTTTAGTATTGTCGTGTCTCCTGTTTTTGTGTTTTAGGTGGTGATTTGATTACCCTGCTGCTTATTTATAAATCTTCACCCGAGTAGTTTAGCTTTAGAAGTTCTGTTGTTGCTGAATCCCCCTTGCTGTCATCCTTTGGGTTTAAAACCTTTTTGGTGTGCCTGCTATCTTTTCTGTTCTTCATATGTTGATTAATTTACTTGCAGTCTGATGCATACCAAACAGGTAATCAGACTAGTTTTTTTCTTGTTACATGCAGGTGCATGGAACAATGACCATCTGCTCACTTCTGATAGTAGAACAGATAGCGAAGAAGCTTATTTTGTTTTTCCGATCGTTTATTTTTTGTTGTGTCCTTTGTGAATTAACGTGGTTAGATGAAATGGTGATTACTCGACTCTGATCAGAATGAAAATGTAACAACCGTCACTGACTCTGGATGTAGCAGGTTTTCGTGCTAATTTTATTGTCAGTTTGACTTCCCGATGCCTAACCCTCGTAGCAGAATGAAGGAAACCGCAGTGGAATTGTAAAATCCTGTTAACTTGAAAAAGACCAATATGTGTATCCTGTTATATAGCCTGTTGTTTTCTACTGCAAGTAGCATCGTTTCCTCTTTTGTTTGTGATCTGCATGGAATTACTTCCATGGAGGCAGGTGCAGGTTAAGTAAGCTCTGTTGCACTACTGAATGGTGGAAATCATGTAGCTATTTATTTGTTCTCATCACCATAAAATTTATCCAGCTTTGGATACCCCCCAGAATCTTGATTTTGATCAACACAATGGAGATCATACGAGCATCATGGGACAAACTTCTGATACTGGATAATGAGCAGTCTAATTTGGTGAAGTTGATGAGTTAAAATTAAGAACTGAATGCCTGTGAAAGTCCAGACCATTGTTATTAGAGCTGGCCCGCCAGGCCATGTTGATGTGAGACTTGAGCTGGGCTAGGTATAAAAAAACTAGGTAGGGATTGATTTGGTTGAGGGTTACAATCATTTATTTTTCAATAATTGATATTGTTTTAATTGATTCATCTCACATGATTAAAGCCTTGATCTAGGTTATGGACTGATCAGGCTTAATAACTTTGGTCCATTAACATGAAAATAAAGACCAGAACAAGGTAGGTTTCAGGGTCAAGAGAATTTAAGTTAAGATACTTAGATAAATTGACAAAATAGAGGTATCTTGAACAGCATATTGTGTTTTCTGCTGATTTCTCAGGTTTTCAATTCTGTAAGCCCATAATAAGAGAATGCCATCTAGTTTGGACTCGAAAGTGACCAGAAGGAGGGCACTGGGCAGTGACTACAAGTAATTAGAGCCACCAAACAACGTATAAAAATTCAAGAAGCGCACTAGGACTTGAATAGTTTTGTTGTAAATGAACCTTGGCTATTGCAATGTATACCAGATTCAGAGCAAGCTGTCAGCTAGCTACATACTGTGTTAAGCAATGATAGCAGAACCTCATGGAAAGTTACAGAAACTGAACGATAGTATTTGAAATCTTTCCATCCAAATGTCTGTTCATATATGTGTAGTCAAAGTAATCAATCCTAAATTCTACAATGCAAGTAGTTGAACCTCTAGCAACTAATCCAAGATCCTGAAAATAAGTTTCTTGTGTGTTCTACAGAGATATCCAGATATGCATGTTAAGCAATAAAGAAAAAAATTTAGATAAAGATTGAATAGGTGAAAATCTAACGAGTCAGACTGCCGAGTCTGGTGATGTTTCATATAACTCGAAATAACAAAGATTGAACAGTATCTTAGTCAGGTGAATTCAAGATTTCTGCAGAAAAATCAGTGCTATCAATGCTCGCACGATGTTGTTCATTAGTATAACATTTGCAATCCATCATCCAATCCAGATATGTAAACGTGAGGGGTGCACAGAAAAGTATATCAGAACCAGTCTAATATCGCAATAATATTTCGCACCACACGCTCAGTATTAGTAATATCAAGATCAAGCAAGCTGTGATATAATGCAAGCAAGAGTTTGAACTAGTTAGTCTTTACATTTTGGAAAGAATTATAGCTAAGGTTTTTTAATATGTTCAAGCATGATAAGGTGATGGAGATCTCAAAAGACAGAAGGCGGGACTACTGTATTCATATTGCCCCCACCAAACCCCGGCCGGGGAAAACAAAAACATGAAAAAGAAACACTAACTGAAAATGTTCTGTAACCCTTGTTTCTTCCCAGCTTCAAAGCTTCACATTCATTTGGTTTTGCCTACAGTTTGAGCTTGAATCCTGATGAAAGGAAGTCATCCCTGAAAAGTACAAAGCCACAACAGGGTAGGCTCAAATCTCTAATGAAAATGCTAAGATTGGATTATCCATGATACAATATATTGCATTAGTAATTACATCACCAGTTATTCTAGTAACCTCAGATACTAAAGTTCAACTGAAAAATGCAAACATTTAGCAATTCAATCATCAATCCCAAGACTCCAAGAAAAACAAGATCAAGCAATACCTCTTCTTCTTCATTCTTCTTTTGCTCTTTCGTCGGCTGCTGACTGTTAACAACTCTGTCATTACCATCAGGAGGAACAAGGGAATTCAAACATAAAATTGCTTCCAAGCGCTCTTTCTTCCTTCCTTGAATCACAACATCCACAACCCTTCTAGTTTCCATGCCATACCAAACAAGTCTTTTCTCATCCAATTCTAACAAAACTTCTCTACCTCTCCTAGAGTAACCCAACGGCCTTACTGAATCATAAGACAACACATTTCTCGAAATAGAGAACACCTTACTCCAAGACTCCTTAACCCCATATTCTTTCATAATCCAAACGTCAGCACTCCAATCTCTAAATTTAGCAAACACACAAAAAAAACTGCCCAACACACCAAGATCAATGTCAATCACAATATTACCCCCATAATCAGGTTGTGGCACCTCTCTAAACTCATCCAATCCAAGATCAAAGCCAACAATTCTATCCCTCCAACTACCAAACCACTTAGCAATCCAATGCAATGATCCATGAACGTAAACACCCATTTTATCATTCGTAAACAGCATAGCATAAGGGATCTTAATAACCCAACACAAATCTTTCTTTGCACTATAAATTGTCATTTCTGATTCTTTGAAACTAGTAAAACCTATTCCAAGAAACTTGGCAATACTCACAACCTTATAGTCATTAGAAACTGCATCGTAACCAAACCCATATCCGCTTCCCCAAACCCAATGCTCATCTGGTGCCGAACTAACAGAAAGTTCAAATCTATGTCGAACAAGAGAGTACAGTATCCCTTTATGTTCTCGCGTTGATTGATTAAGTATAACAACGTCACCATCATCATTGCTTAAACACACCAAACCATTACAAGAACCCATTAAACGAACATCTTGCCATCCTATTGAAATAAATGGCTGGTCTTGCAAGTTTAATAGGTCACCAGGAGAAAGATCGTCGAAGTTTATGGGATTAAGGCCTCCTTCTCCAAGAATAAGAAGGGTGTCGTTAGTGTTGGTTTTGATTGACAGGCTCATATGGGTGTTGATAAAACCACTGCTGTCTATTAAAGAACGCCATTCTTTTGACACGCTCCTGAAGCATAGGAGAGTCTTGATGTCAAGAATGGAGAGAATTCTAGTTATGATATCAAATGGGATATGGCTGGACATTGATTTGGGTTTGATTTTGAGAATTCTTTAATGGTAATCGTAACTGACACAAGGAGTTTGATGAAAGGTCGGACTGAAAAAATGGCAAAACGCAAAAGCTCACCGGGAATTCTTGCTGCTAATGGTATTTTTGATAAGAAGACAGAGCAAGTTCATAAGAGTACATGACCTTTCTGCATGGGACTTGCCAGGCTTGTACCCAATAACGAGAGAAGCTAACTTGACCCCAAAGAAAGAAGAGTTAATGACCTAGTCCCTGTAGTTTAAAACAACTAATTAGCTAGTCCTTGTGGTTTTGAAAACTCTTATACTTTAAATTTCATTTATAACTTAGTCCTTGCCTAAAGTTTATGTGTTTTTTTTTTTTTATATACTTTTTTTGTTTCCTTTTTTTCAAAAATAAAACATAAAAAAGAAAGGTAGGTAATATGGAGGGAAGATTTAACTAGGAAAGAAGGAATTTTTGAAATGTTTTTATAGCTGGATTAAAGATGGTAAACACTGATTAAAAGATTGTTTAATTAATTTTCATATTACACTGACAAAATAATTAGTATTAATAGATTTATATAGTTTAAGTCATAGTTATAAAATCTAGACTGAAAGATTGACCCGAGACCTATTTGAATTGGAGACTTGATTTGATTCAGATTGAAAAAAGAAGAAGAAAATAATGACTTCATCTCATCTGATAAAAAATCTGATACGACTCAGGATCTTGAAAGAGATGCCCAACTCCAATCCTTCACGCGATGTCTGTTAATCAATCAGCATTCAGCATCTCCTATAGTCTGAGAGACGCAAAATATCACATTTCGAGCAAGAAGATTCTTGATTCATCCCCTTGCATCAACTTACATGATAGTGGCAATTCAAAGGTGTTATGTACCAATTTTCCAGTGGGTATGTGCTGTAAATCATAGGAAAATTATTGTAATTACGGACAATTAGACTATGCCAATAATCAAATACTAATAATTATTGTAAATGGATTAAAGGCATAAAATACTTTGAGCAACAACAAATATGGTGATGTTTATCAAATAACGCAAAATTATTGTTTGAAAAAAGAGGGAAAACTCAAGAAAAGGAAGATTGATAGGTTCGGAAAGTTCTGAAAGGTGTTTGTTATTTTATTATTTAATTGATTGAGTGTTTAAGACATTTTGGCTATTTGTATAGCTTTACTTCAAACTCCGGACTCAACTCTGGAACCTGGCTGAGTTGCTGACTTTAGGAGTGATTCTGTCGCATAGAATGTCTCTTATTTCTAGACTTCTCTTCTCCTCTTCCTTTCAGGGTTGTTTCTTTATCTTCCAGTCCAATTTTTGCTGAGAAAAATCCCTCTGCTTGCCGACTTACAAGCTTTGAATTGGATACTTCAAAATAGATTTTGAAGTTAGATTTACATTTATGAGGTCTAATATGCCTGTCGGCATGTTGTGAAATCCATGTGAAGGCCAAATTCCGATGACATAGTGAAGAAGACGACTTTGAATGACGTGTCATCCCATGAGTGACGCTTTGTTCATCTCTCTTTCCGCATAACCTGGGCTGTATAGTGGCCCAGGAGTACTTAGGTCTGATTTGGTGCAAGCTAGAATAATAACTGAGCACTTACGGATTGGATTGAGCTTTTATATGAATAAGTAAACAAATTTAAATATCAGTACTCAGGTCTGGTTGGTCTCGTAGGGTTACTGGGGCACAAGGAAAAACAGTGTCAAAATCAACTCAATAAAGATAACCACCATCTCCTCCCTTCTTCTTGGATAAAAAGGGTTTCGTTCATGTGGGTTTTGACAAAATCATATTTGTCTTTATTAAAGAACGCCATTGTTTTGGCTCGTATCTGAGTCGGATTTGAGAAGTTTGTGGCAATAAGAATTGGTACCGGTATTAAGAGATCATTTGGGAGTTGTAAGAGGTGTCTAAAAACTCTAAGGAAGCTGAGGTGCGAGCAGTTATAAAAGTTTTTGAATTGTGTTCTTCAAGGGATGATTTTAATGAAAAATCTTTTAGTGGAATCCGACCTAGCTTCCATGGTAAATTGGATGACTAAACCTTGTTCTAGATTTTGAAAATTCCATGATTTATCCATTAAAGCCTCTCGGGTTTCTTCTGTTTTGGGTAATGTTTTCTTCTGTCACACCCTTCAAGAAGCAAATTTCATGGTCGATTCCCTTGCAAAACCAGGGGTGAATAGAATGGAGGAGTTTATGGCCTGGAAAACGTACAGTTACCGATAATAGAGACAAGTTTTCCCATGCTGGATTTATTTTTCGTAGCACTGGGATTTAATTTCTTTTTTTTTTCTTTGATTTCCAATTATGAACTATGCCTAAAAGGCAAGTCGGGTTTGGAATAGGCTACCTCGTTTTTTTGTGCTTAAATTAGTGAAAAACATTTTAAATAATCAGCTGATACAGAAATTTGGTTAATTTATAATTTTAAAAATAAAAAGTTAATATATATATATATATATATATATATATATATATATATATATAATGCTGTTCAAATATATTTGACTAGTGATATATATAGTTTAATATTTTTTTTGTTTTTGTTTTGAAGGACAATTAAGTTATTTAACTGTAAAGAATAAAATAACCAATTTATTTCTGATCTATTTAATAATGATTAATTAATGTATCATAAAAAACTATATTATCTTTACAAAAATTAATTGATTTTATTTGCAAAATAATCATTACAGTATCGTTGCTATATTGAATATATAAACCATGCCTTTTAGTGTTCCTTACTAGATTTAATACCTGCGCTTCACAGCAGGGAATCTTTGGAGACGTTGATATCTTCAATTGATGTGGAAAAGAGTAGAAGTTCACAAGAGTAAAAGTGATTTTTGCTAGATATGACCTCCTCTAGGGTCTGAAGTCAGTCTTTTATTGTTCACAACAAAGCTTTTTCAAGTTTATTTCATAAATCAGTCATGAATTTAAACAACTCCAAAAATAATTAGGTTTTTAACCAACATTTAATGAATTTTAAGGATGAACATGCGCACTATTTAAAGCTGAATTAATTTATTTTTTATAAATTTATATATAAAGCAATATATACCATTAAGTAAATGGTGACCGAATAAAAAGAAAGATTATAAAAAGTAACTAAGAAAAAGGAGAAAAAAACAAAAGACCAAACATTAGTCCTGTTAAAGATACATTAAAGATTTTAAAAAGATGAGATCTGTGTAACTAAAATCTTTAACCAGAAAGTCAGATGCTGAAAGGTAGAATATTGACTTAAATTAGGTGGCACAAACAATCACCACCGTAATCCTAAGAAGATTATTATTTCACCACCTTACCACCCGGTGGAACTGCTTCTTTCTTTAAGCAACACCAGGTCCGTCCTAAAGCCTTGATGGCAACTGGGGTAGGTATGATCAACTTTGCCTTTATACGTACGCAGGTCCATATCCTCCTCCGCCAATTTTATTTGATGGTGAGAATTTGTCAGTGGCTTCTTCAATAGTACTGTATATCGCACACCATTTTGTTCCAAAGCATTCAAATTAAGCACAATTCTTCTCCTTTATCTCTCGCTCGGCTTTCGGCTAAGCTTATTGCCCTTTTATGCTTCCATCTCTGCTTGTTCAGCTGCTTTAATGGTAACTTTGCACTTAGCCTTCTCCAACCCTGTATTGGCAAGAGCTGCCTCTCCTGCGAGCTTGGCTACCTTAAATTTATGAACCTCGTCAATCTTCTATCGATTGAGTTCAGTAGAGCCTGGATCAAGAACATTCAGCATCCAAATATTTGAACCAATTTAAAAAACATGTCATTTGTTAATGGTTCATTAAGTTATGGTGTCTCATATCATTCTCATTATAATCTATCAATTAAGTTCCTTCCTGACATTCAACAGCCAACTGAGTCCATGTTCAAATGCAAGATTGAGTTCAATGACAACTAACTTCTTTCAATTTTTTTTTTTGAAGATTTAAAGTAAGCAATGAACAAGGAGTTCGAGATAATGGATATTAGTCTCATATTCTACTATTAGATTGACATCAAATAAGGAGAATATAAAATCTTTATGAATCAAGAAAAGTTTTCAAAGGAGGTTATCAAGCGAAGTTCAGGATGGATGATTGTGTAAAAGTAAATATTTTAGTTGAGTGTGGAATAAAGATGTTAAAGAATAATGAGGGAGAGAAGATAAACTTTACAACATTCAAATGCCTAGTTAGGAGTTTGAGATATTTAACATGCACTTGTTCGAATATTCTTTTTGTAGTGGGACTTGTAAGTAGGTTTATAAAGACACCTATTACTTATGACACACTTTAAAGCTTTGAAGCAAATTCTTCGGTATATCAAAGGTATTGTTGATTTTAGCTTATTCTATGATTTTTCTAATACCTTTAAACTTGTGGGTTATATTGATAGTGATTGAGCTGGAGATATGAATGATAGAAAGAACACTACAAGTTTTGTTTTCTACATGGGAGATATAACATTCACACGAAGTTTAAAGAAGCAATCTATAGTCATTTTGTCAACATGTAAAGCTGAATATATAGCTACTATATCATATGTTTGTCATTCCATATAACTAAGGAGATTATTGAAGGAATTGCGAATGCTACAAGAGAAGCCTGCTGAAATTTATGTGGACAACTCATCAGCTATTGCATTAACAAAGAATCCAATATTTCATGATAGAAGTAAGCATATTGACATAAGATTTTATTATTTAAAAGATTGCATTGCAAATAAGAAAGTTGAAGTCAAGTATGTGAGGACTCAAGACCAAGTCGCGAATATTTTCACAAAACTACTCAAATATGACGTGTTTGCCAAAATAAGAGACATATTGAGATTTATAAGGAAATCAAGTTTAAGAGGAGATGTTGAAAGTAAACTAGATTTCAGTTTTTTTAAAGAATAGAGAAACCGGTTGATTGAATGAATTAAATAAATTGGTTGAACGGTTAAGTCGGCAAGATGCTTTTCTTATTCAGAATAGTTTTTTCAAAGATTTTATTATTTAAAAGATTGCATTGCAAATAAGGAAGTTGAAGTCAAATATGTGAGGACTCAAGACCAAGTTGCGAATATTTTCACAAAACTACTCAAATATGACATGTTTGCCAAAATAAGAGACATATTGAGAGTTATAAGAAAATTAAATTTAAAAGAAGATGTTGAAAAAAAACCAGATTTCAGTTTTTTTAAAGAATAGAGAAACCAATTGACTGAATGAATTAAATAAATTGGTTGAATGGTTAAGTCGGCAAGATACTTTTCTTATTCAGAATAGTTTTTTCTATTGTAAATTTAATTTTTTTATAATCTAAGATTTTATGTCTATATATATAGGCTTGTAATACGAGGTATTATTAATTAATATAGAGAGTGAAATCAAAGAGAGAAACACTTCAATAAAGTTAACCTTCCTTTTATTTTTATTCTTCTTCTTTAGTTTTGGTCCTCGACGGTCCATCCGCGACCTGATGTTAATTGATACAGTCATAAAATAAAAAGAAAGGAAAAAAATCAGTTTTGTTTGTAGGTTTGGGCAACAACTCGCTAGAAGTCATGAGAAATTGAAATTGAAATACTGTGTAAATACACAGTAAAAGCTATCACATGTTTCATTGTTTTTAAGAGAACAATTAGCTTTTTTTTTTTAATTTTAATTTAATTTAATATAAATATATATCCATCCTCTCCTGTCAAGCAACAACGTTATCTAAAATTTATAGCTGAGGTAAGAAGGTAACCAAAAGAGTCTAAACCAAAAGAGTGACAGGAAAAGCAACTTAGTAGCCCTTAATTAAAATGCTTTTACTTTTGGGCTGACCCCATATGCCATGAAGCTTTTTTCTTTATTAAAACAATAAAGAAATAAAAGAGGAATAACGTTACACTCCAAGCTTGCTCATCTCCATTCATTCTTTTGGTTACCTCAGCTATAAATTTTAGATGACGTTGTTGCTTGACAGGACAGGAAGGGATTAATCTGTGCTCATGAGAATCATAAACTGAAAGCCTTATATTCCATTTCTCATTTTAATTTTTAATGATGATTCTTATATACAGAGTAGTTAAAAAGTATCTTCACGTTTTAGCTTGTGCAGAGAGCAAAGTGTTTTATTCTTTCCTGAGAATAACCTTTGATTTCATGATAATAAGTAAAGTGCAGAGACCAATTCCCATTCAAGTTGGTAGCGCAACAATAAATTAGCTTGTGCAGAGAGCGAGCGGTTTGTGGCACGAGGGACTAGACACACAAAATCCCACCTGAACTGCTCTTTGCATTCAGATACATTTTGGCTGTAAATTAAGGTATGTGTTGCATGCGTCTCCCTTTCGTTTCTTCATTTCTCTCCAAGTCTCTGAACTTAAATTTGAAAGTTGTTTTCTTCCTTATGCAGTATTATATTTGAAAGTCCATTGATGGTAGAAATTAATTGGTCTTGCATGTGCTAGGGACTGTAATATAAAATTATTCTTAAGCGTCATCCACCTAATTTATGAAATAATTCCCTGTAAGGTCTCATGAATTGTTTTACATATAATACTTTAAACTAAAGCATGATCTCGATTATGCAGAACAATTCTTAGTCCTTTCTCACTCCAATCAATTCTTAGTCCTTTCTCTCTCAATATATATATATGGTATTGACTGTATTTATATTTTAATCAATTTGTTGTCGTAGTGACACTTTTTCCGGAACATGAATAAAGGGAGGTCTTATTACATTTGATTTATATGAACTACTACGAAATATGTTGTAAATGCATAAGTTGATTATTAGCTAGAATTTTGTTTAACTGATTAATATATCTTTAAGTAAAGTTCATGTCTGGCTTATAATGAAGGGGAGCAAACATGGATGTGGATGGTTTATCTGTACGTGTTGTCGCATTGTGGAACGACTGGCAGCTTCGCTCAATGATTTTGCTAAGTCTCTGGCTGCAAATTTTCCTCACCATCGCTGGCGGTCGACGAAAGTATACAGCCGGAATCTGGCTTGGGACGCTGGTTTGGCTAGCATATACGTCAGCTGACCCGTTGGCAACTCTTTCATTGGGTACAATTACTCGCAATCAAGGGGGTTCCAATTGTACCCCTAAAAAGGAAAGCATCACCCCGGCATTTTGGTCATCGATGCTCCTTGTCCACCTTGGTGGCCCTTACACCTTTACTGCCTATGCAGTAGAGGACAACGAACTGTGGTCGAGGCATGTGCTTCAGCTATTAACGCAACTTTCGATGTCCTTTTATGCATCATTGAGGTCATGGTGGAGCATGGATCCGCTCAGATATTTAGCCATTCCTATCTTTATTGCCGGAATCATGAAATATGGGGAGAGGGTTTTGGTTCTTTGGTTAGCAAGCTCCAACAAGTTTAGAGACTCCGCAAACGAAGAAAGGAAGCTTCTACGAGAGCAATTAGATAACAAAATTCCACGCGATGACTTCGATAACATGGATGCAACAAGGTGCGATAAAGTTTTGGGATTTGATCGCATAAGACCAGAGGCAAAACATCTCCATGAAGCTCATTTCTTATTCCGAATTTTGAAGTTACTATATGGAGATTACCTTGTTACATATCCAACTCATATGAGCAGCTATAATATCTTGAAGAGGAAGTCTGCTGCCAAAGCATTCGAGTTGATAGAAGTGGAGTTGGGTTTCATGTTTGATATCCTTTTCACCAAGGCGATGACTGGGGTTGGCTGGCGGCCTCGCCTCTTTCTCCGCTCCATCAACTTTCTACTCTCTGTCTCCGCATTACTTGCATTCTGGATAATGCCCAGAAACTCCAAAGCCTATTCCGAAATTGATATCACTATATCATACTTGTTGCTAGGAGGAGCTGTTGTTCTTGATATATACTCAGTCATTTGGATGCTTCTCTCTGATTGGACTATGCTTTGGCTTAGCAAGAAAAGGGAGCCATTGGCGGAGTCTATTTGTCAATTTATTTATTCTTCTCGGTGGCTGTCGTCTCTTATTCATAAAAAAAGGTGGAAAGAATCTATGAACCAACATGCCATACATAAGCATATTGAGCAAAGTGTACCAATGGGAAATCTTATCAGCAAGGGTCACAACTTTCGGAGATGGAAAGAGGATGTGGATTGTTATTTAAAGGAATTGATCTTCGAACGTCTCTTAGATATGCGTTCAAGATACAGTCGCCAAGATGATCAAAGGATGATATTGGCAGAGAGAGGTGATCATGCACTTAGAAGTAACGGATGCTCTGAAAAATTTGGTTGGTCTGTGGTTGATATAGACTTTCATGAAAGCTTCCTATTATGGCACATTGCCACTTGGTTTTGTCACGTAGGCCATACTGAATCTCCTCATGTTAAAGTAAGCAGATCTTTAGCTAGTTACATGTTGTATCTTCGGAGTGATATGCCGTTTATGCTACCTAAAGAGATGGGTGAAGCAAAGTACATGTCAACCAGCGTAGAAGCCACTTTTCAAGTTGAAGAGGGACAAACCGAAGGGTCAGTGCTATCTGATGGTCGCAACCTCGCCAGTGCATTGGACTTGCTGGAGACAGAGGATGGGTGGTCAGATGAAACAAAATGGGAAATGATATCTCAAGTGTGGGTGGAGATGCTAACTTTTGCTGCGATTCATTGTGGATGGAAAGAGCATGCAAAAGCACTTAGTCAAGGAGGAGAGCTACTTACCTTTGTGGCCGTTCTTATGTCTCATCTTGGCATTAGTGAGCAGTGTATCTACAAGTAAATAATTACTTGGTACTTTGCATATGTTATTATTCCTTCTTCTTTTATTTTTCATTTGTTTATTTTGATAATAAGATTTTTACATGTTTGTGATTGATACGTTATTATATGTACAAAGGGTTGAATTCTCGGTTTCTTAAATTATTATGTTTATATATTATTTATATGACAACACGTTAGTTCAAAGATATCCTTTCTCTTAAGACAAAATCCATATATGTTCATATATTATTTATATGATAACACGTTAGTTCAAAGATATCCTTTCTCTTAAGACAAAATTAAAAAAACAGAAGAAGATCGTTAAAATCGTCAATAAGCTCAAGTTTTCCTAAACGTAGTCATGAACTTTTATTTCTTGTAGCATTAGATGGAGATTTTCTCCTTGATTTAGGGGTAAGAGAAAAAAGGATAAAGTTTTACATGAATTATATATTTTCTTGAGAGGATGGGAAGTGATTTGTGCTCATGATGAAGATTTAGCTTGTGACAATCGAAAGCAATTTATTCCAGTGGTCCTTTTATTTTGTAGCAATGATCGTGATGAGAGCAGGTGTTTATAATATCCTTTCATATTGATGATAAGAAGTAAAGTATTTTTACAAATTCATATTCTTGCAGCATCTTTAATATACATGAAGCAGATTTTTGCGGAACCAGAAGTAAAAAATACACAAAATCAACCTGGTTGCACAACCAGTAAATTAGCCCGCCGTATAAAATTGCAGAACTCAGAGAGGAAATATGTGAATACTGTCTTGTATATTTCATTCCTTTAGTGTGCATGTACAGAGGGTTTAAATAAATGATAATTTAAATAAATGATAATGCTAACTGTTGTCCTACACGTGTATGTATATCTGATAGTTCAAAATTTAAACAGCAGATACAATCTTGTTTGAATTTGAACTTTGAATATTAGATAGCTAAGTTCCTGCAGATTTGGTGGTTGTTGCAGCATGCTCTTGCTCTTTGACTTGTTCTTCTACACGCCGGAACACCTCTTTCCATAATCTTCAGGTACGTTTTGGCTGTAAAGGTACTTAGATTATAATATAAAACTAGCTATTCGTAAGCATTACTGAGCTTATAAAACAATTCTTTAGAATCTTACTTAACTTTGTAAGAGGATCAAGAATGATTTTATATTAAATATTTTAAAGCATGATTTGTGTTGTGTAGAAGAATTCTACGTCAATTCGATACTTTTCTCTTATTGTAAGCTCTTTTCTTTTATACTTTATTATTGCTTTCATTTGTTTATTGTTTAATTGAGATTTTACTTTATTCAACGTGATTCATGTGAATTGCTGCGAAAGATGTTGTGAATGAATAATTTGGTATGCTGTCCATGCATTATGTGATTACTACGAGCCTGCTATTCTGTTTAATTCATTAATGTATTTTTAATGCTAGCTGGTGGTAATAGTTAACTAGGAAGGAGGTAGCCACGGATAGAGCTGGCTTATGGCAAGGGTTACTTGGCCAACAACTCAAGTTGTTCCTAATAAATAAAATATATTTATTAATTATACTTTATAAAATAAAAATTGTCACTACTTAACAACTGCTAAATTTCAAGCACAAAATAAAAACTGCTCAAGACCTCATCACTTGTCAGATATATATAAAAATAAAAAAAAAAATTCTTAAATATTTTAAAAGGCTCTATTTATAGTTTTGTCTAAGGCCTCGAAGAGAGAACATTAATTTCTAGTTCAAATCCTATCATTTACATTTTTCAACTCACATATAAATACGTGATTGATTAGAAATTTTAAGTGAAGAGCTTTTCCTTATAGTTTGGTTCTTAGAAGTGGCCACCCATCCATGGATCACATCTAAAAATGTGTCCATGATAAAAATGATAAGAAAAGAAAAGAAAAAAGAATACAGTTCATATCTGATCAGCGTTGAAGGCAAGGAAAGATGAGCGCCTTGAAGTTTTCTGAACGTGTTATCGAATTGTGGAATGAATGGGATTACAAATAAGAATTTCACCATCTTTGTAAGAAAGTAAACCATTACAAGAACCAACTAAAAACCCAGCACATTCTTGTTTTGATGTTGTAACACATGGTTGGTCTTGTAGGGTTATTGGGGACACCAGAATGTCAAAATCAACGGAATAAAGATATAACCACCGCCTCCTTTTTTCTTGGATAAAAAGAGTTTTGTTTGTGCTGGTTTTGACATATTCGTTCATACCTGTCTAATAAAGAACACGCATCTGTAGCGGTGCAGAGTTTTGATGTTTAGTTTGGAGAGGATTTCGGTGATGATCATTTCAATTGGGGTGTAGCTTGCCTTTGTGTTTTGACTTCCGATGACTCCTTAGGCTCACCCATATCCTAAGGAGCTTTTTTCTTGATTAAAAATAAAATAAAATGAGAAATAATGTTATACTCCAAGCTTGCTGATCCCCAGTCACTCTCCTGATTGTCTTCTTAAAATAAAGTTATACTCCAATCTATAAATCTTACATGGCACTGTTGCTTGAGAGGAGAGGAGGGAGTTTCTGCTCACGAAAATCATACGCTTTACATAAAGTTTAAGCTTGTGTAAATGAAAGCAATGCATTTCATTTGTCATTTTAATTTTTAATGATGACTCTTATATACATATCTTACAGTCTTGGCTTGTGCAGAGAGCAAAGTGTTTTATTCTTTCTTAAGAATAACATTTGATTTCATGATACAAAGTAAAGAACATTTACTGATTCATAGTATTAATATGCATGAAGCACCAGGGACTAAGCACACAAAATTCAAGTTGGTAGCACAACAGTAAATCACTCAACCTGAACTCCACTTTGCATAATCTTCAGAAACATTTTGGCTGTAAAGGTATGAGTTGCATGTGTCTTCCCTTAATATTTCTCCCCAGGTGTCTTAACTTAAATCTGAAGCTTCTTTTTTCTTCTTTATGCAGTATTATATTTAAAAGTTGATTGTCATAGATATAGTTGAAATAAAATTCATAATAGAAATACATCTTGCATGTGTTAGCTTATATCAAAGAGCGTTTCTTGATTTTTTCCTAACAAGTAGAAAAAAAGGCATTGCTTGGAATCTTAATTATGCTTATTGTATATGTTATTAACTGTACTGTATATTTTATTCAATCCGTCGTGATGACACGTGTTTCAAAACAGGAATAAAGGGAGCTCACTTGGCTGCTCAAATACCACTTGTAGGAAGATTAATGCTGAAACTTATTCTGAACAACAATGACAAAGTGCAAAACTGAAGAACAGAAAGAAATTGAGAGAAAAGTATACTTTTTTAGATTTTCTCTTTGAATTTTTCTCTGCTATCATCTATTATCTCCTCCTTATAACTCTAATTACAAGCTTATTTATAGACCTAAAATCCTAGAAATTGAACTGAATAAGAAATTTATTCTAACTAGAAAATTAATTATGCCGACTTAATCTGGAAATCTCTGGGTGCCTCTGATTGCAAGAAATCTTAGTTTAAATTTATTGTCAACACTTCTCGGTGGCTGTCGTTTCTTATTCATAAAAAAAGGTGGAAAGAATCTATGAACCAACATGCCATACATAAGCAAATTGAGCAAAGAATACCACTGGGAAATCTTTTCAGCAAGGGTCACAACTTTCGGAGATGGAAAGAGGATGTGGATTGTGATTTAGAGGAATTGATCTTCAAACGTCTTGTTGTAACCCAATTTTGGATCCACCGTGATTTTCTCAAATGTTATTTTATTTCTATTATTATTTATAAAAATCCCAAAAAAATTAAGAAAAAGAAAAATTCAAAAATATATTTTTCTCGAGTCAACCGCATCTTTCCATAAGAACCGATTCCACCGGGTCAATACAGGTCAAACCATGTCGGCCAAGTAAAAAATGAGTTTTCGG
>Ga0325405_1001834_pt1 | contig 21832 bp, 16 predicted proteins | sample PopdelMetagenome_21_FD_205663 | JGI IMG/M metagenome (GOLD analysis project Ga0325405, IMG submission 205663) | Populus deltoides microbial communities from Bellville, Georgia, United States - Xylem-Control-R2 | ecosystem: Host-associated > Plants > Phyllosphere > Stem > Wood/Secondary xylem...
AGCCTTAAACTTATTCGTCTGATTTCAGCACTCGGTTTTATCTCTCCATTTCTTTCTTTCTGCCTTTAAAAATGGACTGCTAACATTAACAACACATGAATCAGTTGATGCAAACCTTAAATTTATTTTTATCGAAGAAGAGAGCTAAATGGCAAGCAGAGTCTTTGGGAATTGAGATCTATCGTACGTCTATGCTACGAAAACACTGTCCAATGAAGTTGGGAGACAGACTTCTCCTGTGTAAGCCCATCAAGGCATCAACACTGATTCATATTTCCAATGAACTAACCAGGTCAAGTGTAGTAGGATCAGGCTTATTGGATCATCAATGTCTTCAGCCGCCTGATTGTCACCTGACTTGATATTGTTTGGCAGGGCCTGGTCTAACATTTTTTAGCTGAGTTTCAAAGAGATGAAAACCGTGCAAGAAAACTGGGTATAAGTTATGGCCAGAGACTAGACAAAATCCATTTCAGTGTGCGAGCCTAACCCACTCAGTAATGGGTATAGGCTCAAGCTTAAATATTAAAGATGCCATCGGAAGCCATGCATAGCCTGATTTTATATTCATGCATCATATAAATTTCTCCGTTGTCGAAGATATATTATATCTTTCATGTTTTTGAGTTATTGTTTAACGAATTATTAGTGACGTGAAAAAACTTCACACGTAAATATATATATATATATATATATATATATATATTTTTTTTTTTTTTTTGGTTACGTTCTGAGCATTGCATGAGTTGTTCTTGTAAAAACAAGTAAATCCATCATGACTTTCTCATACTTAAAGTTAATACTTGTACGTGGGGATCAGAAACAATATTTAGAAAAGAAAAATATAAGTACTTAAACATTCATACTAAACATGCATTTAAACTCTCAATTGATGACATGTATACTTGTAATCAATTATTTTAAGTTTAAATGAAAATAAAAAAAATATTTACTTGGTGAAATAATTTAAAATAACAATTTTTTATTTTGTTAATAACGAATTCTCTGTTCTCGACACTTTATTGCTCATAAATAACAGAAATGTTTGTAATATATTTTTCAAAATTTCAACAACATCATTTTGATTTAGACACGCTATTTAACTAGGTTTTTGTATTAAAGTAAAATAACACAATTATCGTTTAACAAGGTGAACACAAGCTCTAGGATTTAGAAAGAAACATCAAGTATAAAAAATAAAGGAAAATACTAATAATAAAGTGAGTGTAAAATTCTAGAAAAAATTTGTTTGAAACTCTTCATTCATCATTTTTTATAGTTGATTTTACGAATTAAAAAGTTAAAGAACTAATTATGGCAGCAATCAATATTAACTCTCACCATTTTTTTTAATTAACCATCATAAATAAAAAATTAAATATGAATATAGTGGTTATAAATCTAATTTTTTATGAGCTAAAAAAATTGTTTATATTTGCAACAAAAACTTAATAGAATGTTAATATTTATGAGTTGAATTAGACAAACATTAAGCTAAAAGAAATAATTATTCAAGAACCAAGTTCAAATTCAAATTCTAGTTGACAAAAAAAATCTTTTATGACTCAAAGTATTATTTTACAACAAACTCAAACTCAGGTTTAGGCCCAAGCCTAAACACAACCTAGCCAATGCGCACGAGTTTAAACTAAAACCCATTTTACTTGTGACCTTTTCACTTTAAATGCATTGGTGCCTGCTGGGTTTAATTTAATTTGAACTTTACAACTTTTCACTTTATAAATATTGAAACAATTTTGTTTCTTTTACATGTAAGATGATGTTATTTTATAGAATTTCGAGTTTCACAACACTTCAACCAATAATTATTTAAGATCAATTTTTCATCCACTTGTATTTTGTTTAAAACATATTAACATTTTATATTAAAAAATTTACACTAGAGATTAAATTTTAATGAATGTTTTTTTAAAAAAAAGGCGGATATAAATTTTAATTTGATCTCAAATATACTTATTAACCATATTTTAACAAAATTTCCAACACTTTTCACAATCAATTAGTAAGTTGTTGATGGTACTTTAATAATCTTGTCATTTTCAGTACTTTTAGCATTTCGTGGAATACTATATTAATGTTTTCTGTTTTATTTATTTGAATCCTTTTCTTAGTCCTCTTAGCATCATATAAATTTCCCCTCCTCACCTTTTTCCTCACCGGTAATAAAATTTGTCCACATGGGTGAGTTGGTGACTAATTCTAATGATCATAAATAGTGTAAAAGAAATAATTTTAGTTAATTAATATTCTAGGGGCGTCAATACTCGATAGAATTTTATACATGATAGTGCTAACTTATGTTTGATGGACATCATTGATCATTTTATGTGGCGAACATGTTTTGGAGTTTTCATGATTTTACCTTGAATTTCTAGGAATTAGAAAGAAAAGGTAAGTCATCAAAGAGTTTGATATAATAATGGTCAAGGATCATTGATTATAATTATAACAGCTGGTTATGGGTCAGGCTACGTAGTTAACCATCCAACCAACGGTGAATAATATTTATTTTTTAACAAAATTTTTAAATTAAAATATACCAAAATCATTCTTTTGTTTAATTTTTTTTATTTTCAATATCAGTATATCAAAATTATATATTATTAAAAAAAAACTAAAACTTGTGCCCTCAATACTGTTGCACCAAACTCATGGAACTGTGGATTGCAACAGTCGTTTAATCCAACAGTTCCACAAATGTTTTGGATTAATGGCTTCCCGACGCTTTTTGATGTTATCAGGGGATTTGTTCTTTTCCATGGTATGTTGGCTGGTTGCTTCTCCTGGTCAGTTGGCTGTTGTGTTGTCTCCTGGGTGCACTTTAGATTGGCTTGAGTTCTCTGGCTCTTTTGCCACCGTCTGTGAGGGCTAGCTTGGCTGACCTTTATGGTCTTTGTTCAGCTATTATTTACATCTTGCTGCATCATGGGAGCAGTATGTTGTGGCTCCACTTTTGCTGCAACTTGAGAGCCATTGTTCTGCGCCATGTGAGGGATTGGTTGTGGCTCTACTTTTTGCTGCAACTTCAGAATCACTGTATTAAATGGACGGGACAACTGCATCATTACTCGCAAACAATTGGCTTGACTTTGGGTGTCTATCCAGCATTGGGAGAGCTGTTGGCATTTTTTTTTGGGATGGCATCAGCTTTATTTGATATAAGGGATTGCATTCTAATCTTTATTCTGCCTACACGCCAGGTTTGTTGTTTTTTAACTCAAACCAAATTTCGATTTTCCCTGTTCCTTTTTAGTTTGCATGGATTGGAAAGACTCCGTTTCCTTTCTTTGTGTCTTTTTTCTAGGGGTCTTTTTGGTTTTAATTTCTTGCCAATTGTTTCCCGGGGCTACTTACTTTTTTGTTCCTCATGTTGCTTCCTTCAGGTCTTCTCATCTTCGTGCGTAATCTGTCTGCCATTTTGTTCCGCTATATGTTTTGTTCTTTGGTGCTCCCATTTTCTTCTCATGAGGTTAGTTGATAATTTAGCCACACTTTTGCTTTGCTGCTTAAGGTATGGGTGCCGCTGTGCATTTGATATATGTCCTCTGCAATTGCCTTTGTTTTCCCTTCAAGATTTAGAAGGGATGTAATTTTTTGCATGGATTTACATTTTTCTCTTTTGTTGTTGCCAACCTGCCTTGCTTTTTTTGGCCTTTTTAACCGTGTTGACCAGCTTTAAGCTTCTTCATTGCCTTATTGCCTTTTGCTTTTTTGCTTTTTCTTTTTTGTTTACATTGCATTTTAATCATTTTTTTTTTATATTTCCATCTATTTTTTTTGCAGCTTTGTTAGACCTTTCTAATATTCTCTTCGTTTGGGCGATCGCTTTTGTTGGTGTCTTAAGCCACCATCTTTTAGAACTGATGCTGATTTCTCACAGCAGCCACAACTGATATCCTCGAGGTAGCCATGCATGAATAGTCCTGCGCCATCACAAACAAAAAGGCAACTACTGTTAGAAGATGGGACGCCTTTGCACAGGCCACGACCTGCTCTTTTCTCTCATTTTATGAATGCTACTTTTCAGTTTCAAAATTGTCAGTTGTCTCTCTTCATTTTATGACTAACAATTACATAACTAATTGGTTTAGTTTTGACTTGCAGCTCTGCAACGGCTGTTGCGACTGACCCTCCAAGTGGATCCATATCACTTGATCATGGTGCCATCTCCGACGCAAATGATCCAGTAACCAAACGCCATCGTCCTTTTAAACACGTTAGTGATGGGGTAATTTTGCTTTTAATTATCGTCATCAAATCTGCTGTGATGGTTCGCTGCTAACACTCTGCTAACACAAACAAAGACTTTTGCCTTCCTAACTCTTTCATGCAATGGCTTTTGATAGATTTTTCACTAACAGTTTTGCCTACACGTGTCTTTATAATGTTTGATTTCTTCGTCCATTGACTCAGATCAACATGAACACGAGCTCAAAATCCATGTTTTCAAATGTGTTAGAGATGCCAGCTTCATTGATCACAGGTTTACATGTGTGCAGGCCTAATATTTCCTCTGTCCATAAACAATGCCTACATGATTTTCCATATTTTCCACAGTTCCGCAGCAAGGCTTCCTGTGCAGCCTCTCCGTTTAAACCTTTTGATTGTCTCCAACACATAAATTCCTAGCTTTTGGTTTTTTTCGTGCATTATGTCTTATAATTATAAACATGCTTTTGATTAGTTAACACAAGGTATCGAGGATAAAAGTACCAAAGCACAGCTGCTTAGTGTGCTTCAACAAAATGTTTTTATTCTTTCAAGCAGTTATGTTGTGGCTGCCATTTCCAACTCAGATAGCATAGTCAAGCAATGAAAATTATGTTGTGAACGAAGCAGTTTAGGCAGATTCTGTCAGTGATTAATTACTAATTAGCAAATCATTCCATGTGTTGGGATCCATATCTTTCATGATGTTTTGGGATCTTGGATTAGCAAATCATTCCATGCATGTGTTGTTTTGAATTTAAAATATGATTAACGAAACATTCTATTCCCTCTAATTACATAGATGTTTGCTCTTATAATATCTCTATGCTTTCAAAATTTTGCTCGCAATTTGTTCCGTTGACAACGCCTTAGCTTTCTTTCGCACCTTCTATACTTGGTGGCTTATTTCGTGCCGGTTGACAATTTCTACACCTTACACATTTGATACTACGCAAGCCTACGGCAGCGCGCGTGCAATGTATCTTCTTAAAAACTAAAATGCATTCATTTAAATATGTTTGTTATTTTGATAGTTTTTATGGTTTTAAAAAAATATTTTTAATTATAATTTTTAAAAATATGTGTTTAATTTATATTATTATGAAATAATTTTTTATATTTAAAATAAATGAAAAGTAAATTCATATAAATGGAAAGCAAAATATTATCAAATCAATATTTAGAATATAATTACGTGTAAAAAACCGATAAAAAAATTATTTACCTAATTAATTTTTTTTTTAATGTGGTTGAGCAATGGATAAAAGCTACCATAATTAATAATGCTGAACTTTGTTACTTTTTTAATTATAATTTTTTAATGTATAACAAAACAAAAGTTATCTTACCCTAAAATACTTTAGCACCACCTTCCAACAAACCATCATATTAAATTATACAGCTTAAAATCAATGTAGATATATTATTATTTTAAATCTTGTTTGTTTTAAAGCTGTGATCGTGATTTTTAAAAAAATCATATTTTTGTTTTAAAGAAAATTTTTAATATTTTACATTTTTTTTGATTTATTAATGCTCAAAATAAATGTTTTTTCAAAAACTATCTTACACGTAAACCCAAAAAGAGAAATAAAAAAAAGAAAAGAAATGAACAGAAAATACAAAGCCAAACCCAACAAGGCTCCTGCCATTGGAGATTCCCCTCTCCTATTACAAAAAGCTAAGCCAAACAAGAAATAAAAAATAAAAAATCGGATTCTCTCTTCGATTCCCTCTCCATCATAAGAAAACATCAACAAAAACACCAATTCCCTTACTAAACACCAGTTTTTAGATCTCAGATCCATCAGGTAATCTCAAAGGTCCCCTCTCTTTCTGTTCACTTGTCTCCTTTTCCATGTCCTCCCCTGAATTTCTTCTCTTCCTCTTCAAATCGCTCTTTTCACTGATTAATCAAACCCTAACTTCCACTCTCTTTTCCACGTAATCAAACAGTTTATCGATTCTTCATTTCAGCGATTATTGATTTTTTTTTTTAAATTTTGGATTAGTTAATGCGGTTATGTTTTAATGATGATGATGAAGGTTAGGGTTTGATTTTATCGATGGAGAGTTTAGCGCAGCTAGAAGCATTGTGCGAGAGGTTATATAACTCACAAGATTCTGCAGAGAGAGCACACGCTGAGAATACGTTGAAATGCTTTTCAGTGAATACAGATTACATTTCGCAATGCCAGTACATTCTTGACAATGCGTCTACGCCTTACTCGTTGATGCTCGCCAGTTCTAGTTTGTTGAAGCAAGTCACTGATCACAGCCTCTCATTGCAGCTCCGTCTTGATATCAGTAATATATTTTAGTTTGTTTTTGTTTTGATCAGTTTTTTTTTTAATTGTTACCTGGATTGAATTTTTCTGTGTTTGTTTTGTGGTAGGGAATTACTTGATCAACTATTTGGCTACGAGAGGACCGTTGCCGCATTTTGTTAACGCGTCTTTGATCCTACTTCTCTGTCGTGTTACGAAGTTTGGATGGTTTGATGATGATAAATTTAGAGAAGTAGTTAAGGAGGCTACTGATTTCTTGAGTCAGGTTGGATGTTATGCGTTTCCGTGTGTTATTGCTCTCTCATGTTTTCATGTATATGGATATTATCATTTTTTTTTGTGAAGTGCTAGAGACGTGGATGATACCAATGTGAGTTTTTCTTTGGTATATTTAATTTTGGTTGTTTTTTGAATTTTTACGTGTACTTACTCATGGTAGTATTAATGAAGCAAAACCAGCCCGTAGCTTTGGCTTTGCCGAGGTGTTTTCTAAGATAATTTTATTGCTCTTAAATTCACATGTAATAAACAAAACCAATTTATAGCCTTACCCTTGTCTATGTTTTGCTATGATAATTTCCTTGCCTCTAAATTGGCATGTAATAAGTGAAACCAACTCGTTGCTTTACCCTTGCCAAGTTGCTGCTACTTATGATATCTTGGCTCCTGAAATGGCAAGTAATTTAAGATGAAATCATTATGTTGTTTCTATGTTTGTGGTATTTTATACAAGTTTATTTAGTCAAGTGCGATGTTTTTTTTTTATTCTATGGTTTTACGTGCAATTGCAGAATGTGTATTGCTGAGATGTTTGCACGTTGGTTTTCCTCACATTTTAGTTTGTATGGTTTTGTCTCTTAAAGGATCATTATGGCTATTTTTATATTTTCATGGAATGCTAGGAGTGTGGACGATACCTATGCAAGTCTTTTGTTTTTTTTTTGTTTGAATTTTGATGTGTATTTACTTATTTTGATAGTATTGAAGATGTAAAACCAACTCGTAGCTTTAGCTTTGATGAGGTGGTGTTACTGATAACATCTTTGCTCTTAAATTGACAAGTAATTTAAGACTAAATCAAATTATGTATTTTTTTGTGAGATAAACCTCAACTCAAAGGTTATAATTAAGAAAGTTTCAAATTGTAGGACTAAAATGTAAAGTTTCTAAAATTTTCAGGGTTGCCATGGTCCTTATTTTTATTTTTATTTCAGTGAGCTTGTTCCAAATGGCCATCTTCAGTGTTATGGCAAAGATGAAGAATAAATATCGGAAGGAGTTGATTAGATAATGTTTTTCTAATTGCAAGCACAAGTCCTAGTACTTTACCTGGTTAATTATTCCTTTGGTGTTTAAATAAAATTTTGTCTTTCTATCCTTTATTGGACTGCCTTTTCATTCTTAATTAACATCACCCCTTAAATTGCCATGTGCCACTCTTCCATCTAGCAAACTAAGCTCTAAATGCTGCTTATGAGATTTCAAAGTGTTTCATTACAGCTTTTCTCATACTACATATTGATTCTTTTGTCCTATATCATGCATTAATTGGTGACCTGCAGTTATTGATTATGTCATTTAGAAGTGCACTGTTATTGATGAGGTGTGTTTGTAAACATTTATTATTATCATTGTTGATATTATTATTTACTTCTCTCCTTTGTATAGGCATCATCAAATCACTATGAAATTGGTTTGAAGATATTGAATCAGCTTGTGTCTGAAATGAATCAGGTTGGTTTCTTGCACTTGTCAAAGTTTCTCAATAGTATGGTGCTAGTTGCTATCTTGTTCATAACAATTAAATGTACTTTATGTTCTCGTGATGATTCCTAGAAATAATGCATGTATGATGCTCAAAACTATTTACAACATTATCATTCTATTTCCATTTTTATGAGAAGCAAAAATGGAAGCAATTACGAATGCTTTGCTTGAGATTGATATGCAACATGAATGCTTATTTTCTAAAATTATGTAATCTATCCACTCAGCTGCCACATGATGGGTTCTTAAAGGTTAACTCAAACTGATATGTAAAGCATGGGAATCCAAAGTGGCTTTTATACCCAATTGTAAAGGGGGCAATGCCCTTTAATAATTTTGCAGTAGTTATGCAAGTGACAAATGAAATGCATTGAGAAATTTGAATGGCTAGTAGGCTGCTTGTTGAGGTTGAATCATGCTTTGACTGATATCTTTGTCTGGGATTCCTCGTGACATCTTTGTTTCACTTTTGATTCTTAACCATCTGGAAATTGGATGGGATTTCTTGTGGTTTATATGGAGGATAGGAGAAGAGATCACCTAGTTGGTTAGGAGTTTGTTGTTGGTCTAACAGTGTAATGGGATGGGTCTTGGTTATTTAGTTTAAAAGAAAATTGGGATTTGTGCGATTCTCCATGGAACAAGGTTATTTATGAATACGTGCTTCACTCAAATAATGAGGATCCAAGGCAAAAGCATGAATCACTCAAAACGAGTTTGGAAATTCCTCGTCAGTACCTTTCTTTTCTTTTCTTTTTCCTCCAGCAAAATATAATGTTTGGAAATGGGAGAATCAATAGGAAATAGAATCTTATTCTTTCTATTTGGTTCCTGTCTCTATTGCCTTTTTGGATTGCATGATGCTCCTGTAGAATGCGTAAAGCTTCTTGTAGGCAATTTTATATGAAAATAAATGATCCAATATCACGTGGTTTGTGCTCTCATAAATAATACTGTTCTGAGAGATATTTGGATCTCCTCATTTAACTTCGTATCTCTAATTCTCGTAGTTTTTTCTCTTGTTCGAACAATGTGTTAGATTCTAGATGGTTTTTTTAAAACTAATTTTACTTCGTCTAGCTCGGATGCCTATTGTATTGGTCTATTGTCAACTGTGCCCAACTAGCAGAGGCAGGTCAAGGCTTTTTCAAACTACATAGACTCCATAGTACTTTGCTAAAGGACACTTAGAGTTTAATGATTCATTGGATATAAGGAGGCTCCATAAGCCTTTTAAGCTTCCAACATCTTCAATAAAATTATGAGGGTAGGGCTCTAAAAATAAAAATAAAAATAAATAAAAGGAGAAGGAATATGAGGGTAAGTTTTAGTACCTTACATCATGCATCAAAGCGGAGCTTCATGCTTCATTCATGTGGTTAAAAATATGAAGAAATGTAACTGCATTTCATCATTGAATTACTCCATACATCATTGTTTTGGGGACAAGTGAATCTCATCATTTCATGTACTTATATATACTGCATTATATATAGATAACTGGTAAGCCTCTTATATACTTGTAGTGAATGAATGACCCTTGACATCTCCAGGCCTGTTAGAGTTTTATTACAATTCTTATTCTTGTACTTAATAGATCTCATTCATTCATTGTAAAATGCCTTTCCACAATATGCTACGTGAAGGTTTCATATAGATCACCCTTACCACTATTACAAGACATAAATAACTTGCCTTTGCTGTTTGAATGTGACTCTTCTCTCTCTACCATCACTTAGTTGTTGTTGTCGTTGTTAGTATTGCTCATTACCACCACCACCACCACCATCATTGCTGTTGTTTTCCGATGACTGACATGTGCTTGTGCATTTCTTGATGCTTAAATTCTCAGCCAAATACAGGGTTGTCGTCAACACATCATCGAAGGGTAGCCTGCTCCTTCAGGGATCAGTCACTTTTTCAAATATTCCAAATTTCTTTAACATCATTGGGTCAACTGAAAAATGATGGTAATGGTTTAATGTTCTTATCCCCCCACCCACCACCTGTGTGCCTGTTGTAGCTTTTTCTTTATTAGTCCTTCTGATATTTTACAATATGTCTGGTACAGTTACAGGTCGATTGCAAGAGTTGGCACTTTCTCTTTCGCTAAAATGTTTATCTTTTGATTTTGTTGGGACATCAATTGATGAAAGTTCAGAGGAGTTTGGTACTATTCAGGTTTTGATTACTTATTCTAGTAATGTATGATCTTTTCTTAATTGTAAAATTTCCTTACACTTGAATGTGCTATATATGTTATATATGGATTGGATTGTTACAAGCAAACATATGTAATTCTGTAGATTCCGACATCCTGGAGGTCTGTTTTAGAGGATCCTTCTACATTGCAGATCTTTTTTGATTATTATGCTATTACAACATCTCCTTGTTCAAAAGAGGTCAGTTGATGTGTCGCTTATGATCACACATTATAAATTTTTATGATTCACCATCGTAGTATTGACCATGCACTTAAAGTCCTATAATATTTTTCCTCACTTGCTTCATTATGCATTGGCATGCATGCTTTAGCTGGTCTACAACATAAGTTTAAAATCTTGGTACATTGAATCTATCTTTGTGAAGAAGATCTTGAATTTGTCAATGTGTGCATTTTGAAGCTTAAGATAAGGTAGGATATAGGTCAAAGGAAAAGAGAGTTGGGTAGGGATGGAAGAGCTCTATTGTGCTTGCTCCTCCCTACTAAGAAAAAGAGAGCAAGGCATGCATGAGAAGGATTCACTGCTTTGTGACTCTTTTAACGGATTAAAAAACATTATTTCTCCCCTCCTTATCAGTCACGTTCAATTACATCGAGCCTACTTTTTGAACTTCGGTTTTCTGCTCTTCAAGGTAGAGAAGGACTTGCATCAACTAGGGACTGGCTTCGCGAGACCATTTTGGTCCACACTGGAGAACTCGTGTTTAGGATCTTTTGGGCCTTGGTTTCTTTTGGGTCATGGTTGTGTAAATTGAGGTGGAGTTGGATGCATGGAGATTGTGCCTTTTTTGTTGATGCTCCTCAAAAAAGATATTTAGGGTTGCATTCTGTTGGCTATTTTTGTTGAGGGAAATAGATTATTTGATTTTGAGGTGAATTTTGTTTAGGATTTGCTGACAATTTCCTTGTGGCTTGGAGGAAGATTTTAAATTTCTATCGTGTGGATTCACCTGTTGTGTTTGGATGGAGAATGCTAGAATTTAAGCATTGGTTCTGTTCTTTGCATCTTTGTGATGTAGCGCTTTAGGTGCCTTAATGGGTGTTGTTCTTGCTTATATTTAGCAGGATTGGTGTCTCTTCTATATTGAGTTTGGTTTCTTCATCGTCTTTGTTGCTTCGGAGGATTTCTTATTTATTAACTCATCTTGTGCATTCTTCCCATGCTAATAGTACATTCTCTTATGAAAATATTTTTTTTTGCTGAGGGAAGAAAAGGAGATTCGAGGGAAGAGTCTTTGCTTACATCTTTTACATCCTTGAAAGATGTTTGGTCTTAAGCCTATGAATTATTGGCAAACATGGCAACTTTTACTAATTAGGAGGACATCTTAACTGTGCTAATTGTTTTTGCATGTAGTTCATCTGATCCTGTATAATAGTGGTACTTGTCCTGTATCGTAGTGGTACTTTTAGTGCTTTGTCAATGCAAATTCACACTTCCAATGTTAAAAAAATGTTGGATGTAGTGCTGTTGTCATAGGATCAAGGCCATCAGGAAGAGCATTAATCCAAAAAAATAAGAAACTGACAAATATTGTCATGTATGTAAATGTAAATGAATAATGGAGAATTTATGTAAATTCACACTTCTAACATGTGCAGGCTTGTTTTTGTTGGATGTTGAAATTCAGACTTAATTTTTTTGTCCATTTGTTATTTGTCTGTTTGAGATGTGGATTTATGTGTTTCTATGCTTTGTTACTCTTCATTGCTGGGGGCTCTTATTGGTTTTCTTTTTAGGCACTGGAATGCCTGGTCCGATTAGCATCAGTACGGCGCTCTTTGTTCACAAATGATGCTGCTCGTTCCAAGTTTTTGGCCCATTTGATGACAGGAACCAAGGAAATTCTTCAAACAGGACAGGGTGCTGTTACCTTCTTCTTTTTCCTTGTAGTATATGGTTATGTGATTGTACCCTGTGATTATTCAAATACAATGCATATGCATTTCTTTTGTTTTGGTTTTGGTTTCTATGCTGTTTAACTTCTTTTTCTTTGTTTTGTTTTGTTTTGTTTTGTTTTGGAGGATTCTTATTCTCCTTCAAGATGTATTTCTTTCAAGGATATCTTAATATAATAAATTATATCTTAAAAGAATTCAAATAAAATGCACTTGCATTTCTGTGTGGGTTTTTTTCTTCAATTGTTTATCATATTGAATCATTTTGGTCACTTTCTTCCTATTTTTGTTTTCTCCATTTTCCTTCTTCAGAATGAGTTTGAGCGTGGACAATAGATCACTGTTAAAGGTGGCATGCATAGGACCTCTGGAGTGAAAGTTCTGTAATTGTTGTTGGTGTTAAGTGGTTGCAATCTGTTTGTTTAGAGATTTTAATCATGCTTGCTTAGCGAAAACTTCTTGTTGAACAGTTTCATTGTCTTTTTCTCCTTTCACTTCCAATTCTGAAGGGGTTTTGGAGGCCCCTGAATGAATGTGTCAATTTAGAAGTGTGTATGTTCTAAATTGTCTATCCTGTTTTGGGTTTTGCAATCACCAGCTATTCATTTTTTTATTTCCCAACTTTTAAAATTGTTGCCCCCCCCCCCCCCCAGTTTGCTTCTCATTTACTGATTTTAGTGGGACATGGTCATTATTAGGTCTTGCTGATCATGACAATTACCATGAGTATTGTCGCCTTCTTGGACGCTTCAGAGTGAATTATCAGGTAATTTATTGTATAGTCACATTTTTTACACTGATCTTTTATTTCTATGTTTTGTTTTCTTGTTACATTTTCCCATGCTATTGGTTTACAGCTTCATTTGCATGGGCATATTCACATGTCTGTAGGGACTGCCACTTGATGTTATATAACTGCAAATTTATGCATGTGCATGGGTAGAGTTTCTGCTGCTTTAATTATTTTAATTAATTTTACTCTTTGTAACCCCATTTTAATTCCTCTTTATTAAAATGCTTTTCTTTCACTGAAAAAAATCTGTTGGTGACATGTATTCATAGCATTGCATGATGCTTTTTAATTACATACAAGTATACAACTACAAACCTGACTCCATTTGATACACAAAATTTACTGCAGTTGTCAGAGCTTGTGAATGTAGAAGGCTACAGTGATTGGATACAGTTGGTGGCAGAGTTCACTTTAAAGTCTTTGCAGTCCTGGCAGGTGGGTTGGTGTTTATTTTCCTATTGTGATTTAAAAATTAGTCATATCTAGCCTTCGTGATAAATAACTGCATCTATGTTTAATAATGGAATGCCTCTTCCTTGCAACAATAAGTATATCATGCTTAAGTGCCTGAAACAACATGCTTTGGATCCATACTGCATTTTCGCAACTTATCTGCTGATTAAGTTCATGTCTTACCAGTGGGCCAGCAGCAGTGTATACTATCTTCTAGGGTTGTGGTCCAGATTGGTGACATCTGTACCATATTTGAAGGGAGAGGCACCAAGTTTGCTTGATGAATTTGTGCCTAAAATTACTGAAGGCTTTATAACATCAAGATTTAATTCTGTGCAGGTCTGCTTTGTCTTCATGATTGATATTTCTCTTTAAATTATACATAAAATGTTGAATTCCTATTTGGCACTCCTTTTTCATGTAGGCTGGATTTGCTGACGATGACGATCCATTGGATAATGTTGAGCTTCTTCAAGATCAGCTAGATTGCTTTCCTTATCTTTGCAGATTCCAGGTCTAGTTTCTATATATAATATAATATGTGATAGCCTCCCTGTTACTTATCCCGCCTGGAGTTTTCTAGATTTAGAAGTCCCTGATGATACTAATTTTAGTTTCCTGAATTACACGTGTGCCAAACTCGTGATTGTACCAGCCCATTAAGGCTTGGAGTCTGTTATGATTATTCTTATTTCTTTTTTTTGCAGTACCAAACAAGTAGTTTATATATAATAACCACAATGGAGCCTATTCTGCAAGCATACACGGTATGATAAGTGTATTGGATGATGTATTCTTCGGATGTTGAATATTTATGGACACTCAATATGATAAAAAAAAATTTAAAAATTATTTTTGAATGGAATACACAGGAAATAGCACTACGACAGAGTGCTGATAACAGTGAGCTTGCTGTTATTGAGGCAAAACTTTCTTGGATTGTTCATATCATTGCTGCTATTCTTAAAATAAAACAATCCACTGGCTGTAGGTAATTTTTTTTTCATTTTTGTTTTGTGCATTTTGTGATAGGAATAACATGCATATGTGCTTGCAATTATCAATGTATTTGTTACATTTATCTCATGCAGCGTGGAGTCTCAAGAAGTGCTTGATGCAGAACTTTCAGCTCGTGTTTTGCAATTAATAAATGTTACTGACAGTGGGATACATAGCCAGGTATACCAACAATAATGGCCTGTAATGTGAAATGGAATAGTGTCAAATTGCTTATCTTTTCTCTCATTTTCCTTTTAAACAGTATATGAGATATGCTGAGTCTTTTCTGCATTCATACAGCATTGATATGTGATCTTTAATTATTTCTGCATAATGCCATCAATTTGAATATCAGTTTATTTCCTTGTCTGTGTAAACATCTTTTTGTTTAAATCATTTGAATTTATGTTTATCAATTTGCAAATATAATTTCGATTATCCATCTTGTTTGTTCTTTTATGGTTTGTGCACATAAAAAAATTGATTAAGCTGGTTGGAGCTATGTTTCTGAGATGCAAGAGAATTCTATTTAGTTATTGTTAATTGAGGTGATTTGAAATGTAATGTATGCTAGAACTAAGTTGGTTGGAGCTTTGTTTTCGAGATGCAAGGGAATTCTACTTTGTTATTATTAATTGAGTTGATTTGAAGTGTCATACATGCTAGAAGCAATGTGACCCACATCTTATCTTCTAGTTTTTGAGAATTATTGCTGAGTCAGAACTGGGTAGCTTCATGGACGCTGACATGTTAGGTTCTTCAGCATAGGTCTTCTGGGCATAACATCTTACAAACTAGCAGAAGGCCACATTGGTAGGATAGATTCTGGGAAAAATAGCATCATTGGATGTTGACTTGTTTTAACCTTTTTTTCTTAAAAAAAAGTCTTGACACTTTTGCTTCTATAAAATTTTATAGAGGCACATTCTTAGAAGAGATTTACATCAAAGACCAATTTATCGATGATAAAACTGCTAATATACTGACAATTATTAACTCCTCTTACAAGCAGCTGATAGTCTCTTCCTTGACTTCTTTAAACCTTGCCTGGCACCATTTTCGATTTGACTTGAATCTGTCACTTTTTTCCCTTTTTCATTTTAATGTGCTCATGGCATTATATTCATTGCATTTAAGTTTAATGCCCAGACAAGTGCTTTGGCATAGATAATGTTCTTTTATGTTTGCTTATTGTCAAAACTTTGCCTTGGGAACTTTGTCTCAGGGCCTGAAATTTTCGCATTTCTTCATATCAGAGATCTCATGTTACAAATTGATGCTATAGCTTATTGGAGGTTAAAATGCGTCATTATTGGCTATGCTGGCATTTCAATTTGTTATTTGTTTGCTGTCATGTAGTTTGGGCATATGGGGAGATGGGTTATTGTAGTATCATTATAGAATTACTCTGGCATCTTTAACAGTAGGGAAATTGGAAGAATTCTTTTGCACATGTTCTCAAAGAGGCTATGGAATCTGGATAACATGGTTCACCACTTATTTCATGAACCTTGGCAACAATATTGCGTCTATGTTCATTCCCGAGCTTAAAGTTAATACTGAATGGCTTTGTTTTGTCACTCTAGGTTAATGTAGCGGGAATCCATTAGATGTTAAATATACTGTTATGTTTATCCATTTGGGTTATCATTTGCTTACTAACACTTGATATGCTGAAGGTTTTCTTTGTAACTCTTGTTACTAACACTCAAATAATTTGCATAGCTTCATATCTGCCTTTTTGTTTGCTTTTGTTCTTTTAAGAGAAGAAGGGTCTTTGTATTTTTTTCCTCAAAGGCTTTGAAAACATGCTTATGTAATTGTTGCTCTAAAAAGTCCTTTCCCTCTCTGTGGTCATGCTTTTTTTGTTCCATTATATCTGAACTAGGTTCCACCAATTTCTCAATAACAACTTTGGCACTGATTTTATTAGTATACTCATTGCCCTTGTATTTAACAGAGGTATGGTGAATTAAGCAAGCAAAGACTTGATCGAGCAATTCTTACCTTCTTTCAGCATTTCCGTAAGTCTTATGTTGGTGATCAGGCTGTGCACTCATCGAAGGTAATGAGTTTTTTTTGTCTTCATTCTAAGCTTTGCAAGTGTCAATATTCTTAAGTCTTTCTTTTTGTGCTGCAGCAGCTATATGCTCGTTTGTCTGAACTTCTTGGACTCGGTGATCATCTACTATTATTGAATGTGATTGTTTCAAAAATCGCTACAAATTTAAAGTGTTATACAGAGGTGAATGCTTCATTCTGTATTGTTCTTTGATTCCTGTTCAGTATGTTTTTCAGAAAGTTTTTGTCATACCTTCATTTGTGCTTGGTTTAGAGTGAGGAGGTCATTAATCATACATTAAGCTTGTTCTTGGAGCTGGCATCTGGGTTAGTATACTGCTTCCTTTTTTGGCTAAAAGTAGTATAGCATATTGTTATGTTTTCACGAAGTTTAATTTCATCCACAATGATTGCTTGTTTGACTGATCATTTTTCATTTATTTATTTGGTTACTTTTTTTTTGTTTAGATATATGACTGGAAAGCTGCTTTTGAAGCTGGATGCTGTCAAATTTATAGTTGCCAACCATACTGTAATTACAATTCTGGCATAAATTTTTTGCTTACCCGCTCTTCTTTTAGTTTGTTCTTTGAAATAATGATGTGTTATTAATATTAAGTATTCTTTTTGAATTTTTAGAGGGACCGCTTTCCTTTCTTAGAAGAATATAGAAGCTCTCGTAGCAGAACAACCTTCTATTATACTATTGGCTGGTTAATATTCATGGAGGACAGTCCTGTGAGATTCAAGTCTTCGATGGAACCGCTTTTACAAGTACTTTCCCGCACTCACTCAGAAGGAAAGAAAAGCTTTTTCGTAGAATTTCATTGATTACCTAAATAATATTTATGGTGTCTTAGGTGTTTATAAGGTTGGAATCAACTCCTGATTCGATGTTTCGGACTGATGTGGTGAAGTATGCGCTAATTGGGTTAATGAGGGATCTTAGAGGAATTGCTATGGCCACAAACAGGTTAGTATAGGTTTTGGGTACGAGGTTGTTTATTTATGAACTGTTAGGTTTCATGCCCATTTTTTAACCATTTTTCAGTCGAAGAACATATGGGCTTTTATTTGATTGGCTGTATCCTGCTCACATGCCGCTTCTCTTGAAAGGCATTTCACATTGGACAGACACACCAGAGGTATGAACATATGAGAGAGATTCAAAATCTTAGGAGCCATGTTTTATCATGATTTATTTTATTTTCAACTAAAAGAGCGTTGTTGAGAACCTTATAATGGAACCTTTTGCGCTGTCTTCTATTCAAATTTTACTCAAAATTGTAATATGTTTTCTGAGCCACTGGCAACTTTATCTTATGCAATAACGTGCTGAAAGAGAGCAAATGAAATGTGACTTTACCAATCTTATCCATGTATTATAGATCATTGGTCTAATTTCTCTAGTTCCCAATATAGAAACATCATTATTTGATTTGGTGCTGCAGGTCACCACCCCTCTATTAAAATTCACTGCTGAATTTGTGTTGAACAAGGCCCAACGTTTAACTTTTGATTCGTCGTCTCCTAATGGCATTCTTCTTTTCCGGGAAGTCAGCAAATTAATTGTAGCCTATGGAACAAGGATATTATCTCTTCCAAATGTTGCTGACATATATGGCTACAAATACAAGGGAATATGGATTTGCCTAACTATTCTGTCAAGAGGTTAATATAAGACCCCTTTATTTTTGTTAATTGAAGAATTTGTATGCTGAGATTGTTGAAAGTTGCTTGGATTTACTTGCCTTTTACCATAAGTTTGTTGCTGGTCATTTGTATTTTACCTGATGAATATTAATATACAAACCATTCTTGGAGAAGTTTTCAAGGTCCGTTGGGCTGAAGAATCATACATGCACTCGCCTAAAAACATGTTTATTGAAACAAGACAAAGGATTTTCATCTAGCCCTTTATCAATTTGCTTGAAAATAACTCTTCTAACTATCAAACTGCGTTATATCAGTTTAATGTAGTTGTCTAATGAATTTGGGTGAATTTGTACAAGTAATCGTACTTTGGTTCATTTGCTTATTGTTTTGTGGCATATATAACTTATATTCTTTGCTGCAAATGTGTATTTTTTATATTTGAATAGTAGGGATGGCAACAAGTTGAGCCATATACTGTTAATTTGTTTCCTTACTGGTCCAATGGTCACTGAATATGAACTTTATAATAAGTATATATCTTATGTGTTGATATTCTTGTATTTGCCACTTATTGGCAGCTCTTGCGGGAAACTATGTCAACTTTGGCGTGTTTGAACTGTATGGTGATAGAGCACTCTCTGATGTACTTGATATTGCTCTAAAGATGACACTGTCAATTCCTCTGGCTGATATTTTGGCATTTCGAAAGGTGTGTAGGACTTCTTGGCTTTCACTCACATTCTATCGATATTTTCCTGCCTCATATATGCCTCTATGTTCCCTATTGTTTATTGATTTGTGTTTGTTTTCTTTTACTCTTCAAGGTTTAGTTTAGTATACACTATATTTTGTGTGTTTGCATGTCTTTTTCTGTTAAGGACATAGGGGCATAGTTTTAAAACCCGACTTAGGACAAGGCTCGGGTCAACCCTGGTTGTCCGGATTAACCTAAAAAAATTATTTGCATATATTAATATTACAAGCTGCTAAATGTCTTGTTTTTTATAAATAGTAAACTGGAAGTAACCCACCCTAACAATGACCCAAACTTCCCCACTTCCAAACCAAACCAATCCAAACTTAAATAAATAAGCAGCAAGCAGGCAACAAAATTCATTGTACCTACCCAATCATCTCCACTCCCAAAAATACTAAATATAAAAAAAAGAACTAATTATTTCTTTATTTTAAATTCATATAGTATTTCCATTTGCAGTCTCAAAATCAAAATTTCCATTTTTCAGTTTCATTTGGTAAAATGGAGCTGTTAATTTTTCTATTAGTACAAGAGGGTTGGGAATAAAATTCACATGCATTTGATGAGAGTCTACTGTGAAAAAGGATTTGGAGATTTATATTGGAGAGAGATCATATCTGAAGAAATGTTTATTGAGCATATTTTGGAATTAATGGGAAACCTTCTGGTGTGGGGGTGTGGAAATTTGTTAGGAAGTAGTGGAGACTTTATGTTTAATGTGGGCTTTCTTATGGGTAATGCTTTTTTACTCCTTTTTGGTATGATTCTGTGTCAAATTACCAGCAAAGGTGCATTTCCTGGATCTCTCTTTGTCAAGTAGGGATGGGGCGGCTTTAGTTAAGCAGGATAGTTTGGGAGTTGAGTTTGTAGACCTTTTCTGATATGCTTAATGCATGAATAGAGATTCATAGTGCTGGTTTAACTTGTTGGAAGGGGTATTTAGATGCATACTTGTTTGGGAGACCAATAGTCTTACAAAATGTTATTGATGGAGAAAAATGGGGATGAAAGATCCCACTAAGATGAACTGGGGAATAATGGAACTAATTTTCTTTCAAGTTTTTTTTCCGTGTAGGTGAATCCATTTTATTGATGCTGCCTGGTTAAATTGTGACTGTTGATAAGTAGAAAAGGTTAATCCATTTTATCCATGCAATTTGCAGTTGAACTTGTTTGTTGCTTTGTTCTTGAATATATTTGTGGAAGCTGGCAGAGTTGTGTTGTCATTTTGGTTGTTTTAGACTTTGTGAGGTCAGTGTGTTTGCAGCAGGAATATCTGTTATATAGAATTAAACCGCTGAACATTTCTGGCTCAAATATTTTAAATTTTGATTCAATTGGATTGGAATAGTATATTATTTTTGCACTAATTTAGCCTGGGATCACCCTCCTCCTCAATGTTGTCATTGTTTGATGATCAGGCAGACATTTCTTGCACACAAAAGTATTTGCAAATTTAGATGACATGGAGTGACGTGATACATTATTTTATGTGTACCTATTGTACTTGGTGATTGTCAGGCACCTCTGTGGTTGATGCAGACAACAAATCAAGCAAAGTTCCTGTATTTTTATGTGATTTTAAAGACAGTAATTTCCTGATTGACTGGAATTTCATGAGTTTAGGCCTTATTTTAAATATTGGAGTTATTTGGGTCTTCCTATCCGGAATAGGAGTGGTTATGTTTTTTTGTTTCAGAGTCTTGAATCCTTGTTAGAATAGGTATGCAACTATGGCATAGCTTTAAGATGAGTACATCGAGTCTATGAATACATTTGTTTGTAGTGCTTTGTTTTTAGAAAGAGTTTAATTAATTTTCCAGGAATTATGCTTTATTTTAGGCGTGACCCCTAAGAACCCTAGGCTTGATGCTGTCCTTCCAGGGTGTGGTTCCTAGAAACCATGCTAGCGTGACTCTATTGTGCCCATATGGACATGTTTGCATGTGCTTTCATTTTTCCTTCTTTTTCCAAAACTCTTCGATTTTATTATTTGTCATCTAAATTTTATGCTTTATGTACCAATTTTGGCTGATGCATGATGTGTAGCTTTTCATTTGGTGTTGCTTGATTCTCATGTCAATTTGGCTACTGCTATGTTTTTCCACTAATAATAGTAAGTTTGTGTCTTTGTATGTTTCTTTGCAGCTTACAAGGGCTTACTTTGCATTCTTGGAGGTTCTATTCAGCAGCCACATTGTGTTCATATTCAATCTGGATACAAACACCTTCATGCATATTGTTGGTTCCCTGGAATCAGGTCTTAAAGGTCTTGATACAAATATCTCATCACAGGTATGTCATGCCAATACTGCAGATCGCATCACTCTTCTCACTAACTTCCCTTGTCATTTATGCATGGTGATTTGTCATGCCAAGCTCACCTGGCATATCTGAATGTGATGCCATGTATATTTGATTTGTTTTGCTGATTCCCTGCATTTAAAATAGAAAGATGAACTTTTCAGTGTGCATCTGCTGTCGACAATTTGGCTGCTTTCTATTTCAACAACATTACAATGGGGGAGCCACCCACTTCACCTGCTGTAATTAATCTTGCTCGTCATATTGCAGATTGCCCCAATTTGTTTCCTGAGGTTAGTCAGACTATTCTATATTATAGTACACCTCCCTAATATTATTTGCAAGTCTTGTGTGGCTAAAAATGGCTTACATAAAGTTTCGTCTTCTGAAGTGTTCTTGAT
>Ga0325405_1001837_pt1 | contig 21796 bp, 10 predicted proteins | sample PopdelMetagenome_21_FD_205663 | JGI IMG/M metagenome (GOLD analysis project Ga0325405, IMG submission 205663) | Populus deltoides microbial communities from Bellville, Georgia, United States - Xylem-Control-R2 | ecosystem: Host-associated > Plants > Phyllosphere > Stem > Wood/Secondary xylem...
GTTTTAGAAGGATGCAAGAAGTTATACATGTTATAAAATTTAGGAAGTAAACTATAATATTCCAAACTATAATGAGTCAGTGAAAAATGGATCATACTATAAGATATTAAAGGTAGTTTTCCTTCTTTTTTTTTGACAAAATAGCAAATATTAAAAACGATTCCAGTTGTCTTCTTGTTTGAAATCAACATAAGATTTTAGGAAAATAAAAATTAAATCCTCCATTATAATCTATATGAATTGTGTTCTAGAATAATAAGTTTTATTAATTAAATTTCTATAGCATTTCACAATTTTGAATACAATCTTTTATCTAAAACTGACACAAATCTTTAAAAGAATATATATGCTGACAAAATTCTTTAACGAAATATGGAGATGGGATACAATTGAGAATCCCAGATATCTTAAGATCCAAATCAAAAACTATTTATCTTGGATAGTTAATTTAGAGATTTTTTTGTGGCTATATTTGCAGGTTGCACCACTTCCTTTTCTTCATAATTATGGTGGAGGTGTCATTCATCTCTGACCAATGAAGAAGATCCAATACTGTAAAGTCATGGTCTGCTACTAGATTTCTCCCTTTTTAGTGTTGTTTTGGTTTTTCTTCTTTTTTCTCTCAGTTTCGTTTATATTTATAGGTGTCACGAGTGGCTATACTATTATGGATGTTATGTGAAAGCTTATGGTGGTTGGAATGGTGGTGTGGTGGTCGGAATCACGCAAAAGAGGTGCAGAGCGTGGCTAGGTTTCTTGGTTTTGTTTTGGGTTTTGGTGAGAGAGGGAGGGGGTACTTTTTCTCTCTCTAAATTTCAACCTTCTCTCTCTCCCCCCCCCTCTCTCTCTCTCTCTTTCTATTTTATTCTTTAATGATATCTAGGGTTAAGGTGAAAAATATAAGCCTTTTCTTAAAAGAGATAAGGTTCAATTTATACTACTCCCCTTGTTTTACATTTTAGCCAATTGTTTATTTTTCTCCCTTTTAATTTTACATTTTCTCATATTTTGCATTTTGTATTATTTTTCTTGAAAAATATATCTTAACATCAATTCGATAAGAAAATTAATCAAGAACCATGCAATAGATGAGTTAATGGTCGAAATGCATCTAAATTAACATGTTTTTGGGTTTTCTTCTTTTTCAAGTTTCTTTTTTGTATTTTTAAATTTTGAATTTTTTCAAAAAGATGTTTGGAATTATGAAATGAACGCAAATGCATTAGAAACATATATATATTAATTTTGATTTTTTTAAAGAGGAAAAATATTAGAAAATCATAAAATGAATGTGTGATCGACTAAAATGCATCGAAAACACTTTTTTTGAAATATATTTTGAAAAAGGAGTCAAAATTATGTTATGTCAAAATTACTATAGGGGATTACAATTTTAAAATTAGAAAAAATCAAGTTGGAACTTGATTAAATAAATTTCTAAAATTATTCTGAAATAATATATGTAAAGTTATTTAAGAGGCAAATTGATATTTTATCATTTATAAGGTTATTAGGTTTTTTCTATAAATAAAATGTTATGCCTTATATATTCATGTGTGAGTTGTGTAAGCTATAACAAAATATACAATACAATGAAACACAAAAAAAAAAAAGTTGTCACTTAAAGGCATCACAATCCCTCTCAATTTAAGATATTTCTCGCTTGTAGTTTTTGTGGATTGTTGTTAGATGCCAGACACTTAGACAATTTATGGTTTGTGACAATTTAGTCTTGAAAAAGTTGATCAAACCTAAAAAAAAGATTTAATCTTTGCCAAATTCTAAACAACCCTAAATTATCAAATATGATCTTTGGGACTTCTAAAAAAAATTTAAATTATCATTTTTGCTACGTCCAAGACTTTCAGAAAACCCAACATGATGGAAGTTATAATATTTTGTTCTCTATTTTTGGAAATGAGGGTGTTTTCATCTAGTTACACTCATTTCTTCTAGTTAAATATGATTTTTTGATGCCTATTTCACTTTGAAAAGAGTTTAGTCGAGAAGAGTATATAGTCATTCTTATAAAAAAATAGTTATAAAATCAACTAATACGGGTCTCAATGATAATAGGTTCGAGTAGATTTTTCATGTTCTGCATTTCCTCATTAAACTTCTAGTGCTCTCATCTTCTCATTGTGTTATGATGGAGAGCTTAGTTATGCTCTTTTTAGATGATATGTTTATGCTAAAATGGGTGATAAGTTTGAGGTAGAGATCATAAAAATTAAGGATAGAGCCAAACCCGAGCATATCCGTGAAACATTATTTGAAGGACTTTACATTTAACATCATTGTCTTGGGTTATAAGATTCAAGATGATTTATACATTTTAGATGTTTTTATAGGTACATAAGGCTATCATAGTTTCTAAGTTGGTCTTGACATATATGTAGTAAGCTTATAACATTTGGTCATTAAAAACACTTAATTGATTATCTAGCCAACAAAAATAACAACAGTTTCAATCGCTTACTTTAAATAACTAATTTTATATTAATAAGTCCTAACATATTTTAGGATAAAACAACTTGCATACATTTAAAAGCAAATAGTACATCTTAGATTACGATGGAGACAACAAATAAAGTAACACCGACTTTGTCATGGAATTAAATAAAACTAGTGTGTCTTTATGACTAATTTCTTCCAATAAAGTTAAAGGAATATCCTTCTTCAAGATGAAATACAATAGGAAAGGCTTTAAACAACGTAAAAAAAACAAATTAAATTTGACACACTGAAGCACATTCAGTGTCAACTCAATGACAATAATAAGCACAAAATGTCGGTGATTAAGGCCCATGTCTAAGCAACACAACCTTGGCCATGACAGCATCCTAACGATGAAGAGCTCGGTTTTTTTTTTGTGTTTCAAAAGGGTTTTGAAATTTTTTTCTTTGCATCAAATTAATTTGTTTTTAGTTTTTTCAGATTGTTTTAATGTACTAATGTCAAAAATATTTTTTAAAAAATTATTTTGATATATTTCCGAGCGAAAAACACTTTAAAAAGCAATCACTATCTCACTCTCAAACATATATATATATATATATATATATATATATATATATATATATATATATATATATATATAGCCTTGGTGCCTGCTCTTTGCTATGAACTGAACTTTTTTTTGCACAAAAAATAATGTTTAGATGCCAAAATAAGGTAAAAAAAAAAGTCTTAGTCCATTTAAGTTAGCATGATAAATCTGTAACCATGATAATCAGGACTAAGCTAGCTTAGAATATCTCATCAAACCCCCGGTCCAAAACATAAGATTGAAATAATATGATAAATAAAAGAGGATTATAAAGCCTTTTTTTTTTAAAAAAAAGTTGTTGATTTTTCAAACTCGTGACCAGAGTCATTAGACCTGAATCACCTAATCTAGAAGAATTATGAAGTTAAATTCTCAATTAATGAATAAAATTAAAAAAAATAATTATACAAAGAAATAAAAAAAAAACAACAATTAAATGTCTTTTGATACCATATTCAGTTCCTCCTCGTGAGTGATAAAATTTTATTCAAAGTGAGTAAATGTGTATCCTCAGAGTATTAGGTTATTTGTATTTATGTCTTTTTGGTTTTGTACATAAATTATCATTTGTTTGAATAAACTGTATCCACTCCATATTCTACCCACAACTTCTAGAGAGTCTGACTGGTCCAAAATCCATTCAAGAGAGGAGGACCAAACAGTTAGCCCAAGAGGAATTTCTAGCCATTTTATTTTCCAGGCTGAGAAAATATTTTAGTCGGCCCAAAGAAAACTCCTTGCAGCGACAAAATTGACAAGCATGCCCACACCCCTGAGAAACCCTAGAACCAGGAGGAGAAACTGAGAGGAGGAGAAAGAAGAATCAATAAACAGAAAAGGCCAAGGCAGTTTCAAATGGCACTTCTCGCGTCTTCAACATTGCCCTCAAGTCCACAATATCAGGCATCCTTTCTTTGCACTGTATTTTTACTCCTACTCATTATGCTATCTATGTGGGTCAATGGTTTTGCCGTTCAAATGTCAATAGCCATGGGAGAAAAAGGAATTAATTGTTGCTGTTAGTGATCTATGTAATTACAGTTTTACTAGTAAATTTGGAGTTTAATTGTGTTGGACCTTTGTTTATGGCGTAATAGAGGCAGGCTACGGTCGTTATGTGAAGAAAAAAAAAATTGAAAAATGAAAACCGTGATTGAAAATGTACAGATAAGAAATTGAGGCATGTTTTTTTCTCCAGATTTTGGTCGGAGTAATGAACCTGGCTTGCCTTGTAGTGTGACTGGCCCAGGTTGATTCAACACCACTATGAAGAAAAATGTTGAATTTGTGATTTTGAACGGTGTGCAAATGGGGTCTAATCGAAATTCTTCAATTTAAATGAAACAGTCTTCAATCTGCACATATGCATGCATCTTTTTCTTCTTTAAAACCTTTCATGGTGGAATTATGAGTTGTTGTAGTATCCAGAAAATTTGTGCATGGCATGATCTTTGGCCCTTTTTACAGATTAAAGTGTTGAGGAAAAAACCCTGTCGATTACGTTGGTGCTTACTGTCACATGCACCTCACCAAATCTCTCCAACATGTTCGATGAAAGTCACAAAGGCCCATTTTGGTGAACCAAGTAAGGTCAAGCTGCAATTGAATATTGTCAAGGAGAGGTTGTGGCATGCCATCCCCGACTCCGCAAAGGAATTTCCCTGGAGAAAAGCTGAGGATTTGCTGCTTAAGCGATTACTGCTAGTTGGACAGAAGGCATTCAAGTGGTCCCTTGTAATACTTTTCTTGCTTAGTTTTCTAGCCGATGTTATGTATTCCATCTCTAGAAACCGGGAATTGATGATTCCTTTCGGTCTTCTTGCTGGCTGCTTGATGATGGACTTCTTGAAAGAGATATCAATGGAAGTCTTTCAAGCGCCAGAGGTAAATTCCACCTTGTGTTCTTTCCCTGTGTTTTTTCAGTTCGTTTTCAAGGATAAATGGATATACTTGTTGCTTTGTTTAAATGTTTTTTTGTTTTGCCTCTTGAACAGAAAAGAGGGCTGAACTTGCCGCTTCTGGGTATCAGCTGCTGCTTCATCCTTGTGAAGGTCATGTCAACATATTTTACGCCATTTCTTTTGCATGTTGCAAATGGTGGGTTGATGCAAGTTTTGTGGCTTTGGGGTGATTCACTGAAAGAAAACAGTCAATGTAATGAAGAGAATATCTCCGCTGGCCAAAATACTTAATTAGCCATGGCTGCAGAGGAATAAACAAGGTCCAGTTCATGAACAGGATATTTTGTTCCCAGTTGTATCCTCAGAGCTATGCATGCAAATAGTTAGCTTGTTCTGCACGTGACATTGCTTTATAATGTGCTACCTGGCATGTTCCATAGACAGTATGTTGTTGTCAGTTTCACGAAAAACATCGGGTTATATTTTATAGCATAGACCCAGGAAAATGTGGGATCACCTAAAATGACATGGAGAGATGGTCTTGTACAGATCTTCTAGAGTAAACTTTAATCCGTTACTGATTGTGAACGGAAGTTCAGGTAGCAGATGCCCAACTTTGTACAACCATTGAAGTGCTGTTTCAAATTCTCGCATGCCAAAACATTGCCGGTTAATTCTACGTTACACATGACATGATACAAGTATACAACAGTCACAGCATAGTAAGAAACCTCCAGAGGCTGTGATTTTGAACCTCGTCAATTATCATATCCTGTTGTTTATACTCTGATGGGACAGAGAACATCGGGAAAGAAGAAGGGCAGCCAAGAAAGTGGAGAGAAACCAATCAATGGTCCACGTCTGCAACTGAAAAATAGTCCTTGGCAACGGGTCACCGTTTAAAGTACAAATAAGGCAGGCTTTTCCACTATTCACTTCTACTTTACATTCAGTGGCGTACATGAACTGCAGATCCTGAAGATGGAAAGACTCGATGCTATATACCTATAGAGTGCAACATTTTCCTGCCGGACGTCCTGTATCTTATGTACAGATTCTAAATGGCACTTAATGGAAGGAATTGTAAAGCCACACTTGTTGGCGAGAGATTTATATATGTTATATAGGAATTTGCAGGTATAGTTACAGTAGAACACAAACAACAGAATAACTTATCCTATCTATCTTGCTATATTATATCCTACCATTAAGGAGGATAACATGATGTGATGCATTTCTTATCATCCGCCAGCAAGCTGATTGTGGGATACGAACACAAAGCTTGGAGCGAAAGAACGTGAATAATGATTGAGAGAGACTATTAGTGAAAATGTCAGCAATTTGCAAGAGAAATGGCATAAATTGGGGCTGTATAATCCCTGATGTTGCTAGGTCACGAATAAAGTGGTAGTCAAGAGCGATGTATTTTAATCTTTTGTGAGAAACTAAATTGAGAGTGAAAAAAATCACAATCTTGTTATCACTTTGTTATCACAAAGGAGTAATGACTTGTGTGATAAAGAAACGGTGAGCTTGTGTGATAAGGAAACGGTAAGGTCACAAAGAAGATGAGTTATCCAAACAACTTCAGAAGTTATGTGAGCCAAGACGTGATGCTCAGATTCATAACTAGAATGAGAAACAATAGGTTGTTTCTTAGCACTTCATGAGATGAGATTGTCACCCAAAAATATTGCGTAACTAGAGGTGGATCGACACGTGTCAAGGCAACCAACCCAATCAATGTCAGAGTAGGCAGTGAGACTAGTGGGTGAAGAATGAGAGAAGGAGAGATCATAATGAAAAGTGCCTTTGACATACTGAAGGATACGTTTGAAGGCTTGAAAGTGAGGTACCATGGGAGATTGCATATACCATAGTTATTAAACCCAGCCCGGGGGTTGACCCGACCAAGGGGCCAGGTCCCGGGTTTCAGGGGTCAACTCGGGTCAACCCGGATTAACCCGAAAAAATTAAAAAAAATAAAGTTTTAATATTTCTTATGAAAAAATCCATGTAAATATAGATTATACATATTATGAAGTTTAAAAGAATATTTAAAAAATTTTTTTATCCCACATTAAAAAGATATTATGTTAAGCTTTTAAGTTAAAGTATTTAAACTAAAAAAGTTTTTTATCCCACATTGAAAAAACATAACTTTTTCCTTGGGAACATGGAGTATATACATGAAAGGGCTTCAAATCCCACATTAAAAAGATACTATGTTATCCTTTTAAGTTGAAGTATTTAAATCAAAAGGTTTTTTATCCCACATTGAAAAAACATGGTTTTTTTCATGGGAACATAATGTATATATATGAAAGGGCTTCAAACCCCACATTGAAAAGATACTATGTTATCATTTTAAGTTGAAGTATTTAAACCAAAAGGTTTTTTATCCCACATTGAAAAAATATAGTTTTTTTCATGGGAACATAGTGTATATATATGAAAGGGCTTCAAATCCCACATTGAAAAAATATTATGTTATTCTTTTAAGTTGAAGTATTTAAACCAAAAGGTTTTTTTATCTCACATTGAAAAAACATGACTTTTTTCTTGGGAACATAGAGTATATATACTAATGTGTTTCAAATCCCACATTTGAAAAAAAAACCGGGTCCCGGGTCGACCCACCGGGTCGCCCGGGTTTGGCCAGGCTGTTGCCACAGCCGGTCTTTTGTTAAACCCGGACCGGTCCAGCCACCGGGTCGACTGGGTCCCGGGTCGACCCGCCGGGCCGGGCCGGGTTTAATAACTATGGCATATACTAACTTATAGAATTGACAATATAAGTAAGATCAAGACGATTGATAGTTAAATATTGCAAATCACCCCCCATGGAACAAAACAGTGTGGGATTAGTAAAGGCATCATCATCGCTGGATAATTGTTGTGAGACAACCATGAGAGTCATCGTTGGCTTGCAATCAAGCAGCTGAGCATGGGTAAGGATACCATGGGCTCTCTTGCTGATGAAATAAATAAAATTCACTTGTTTCTTCATGACCTAGGCTTTGAGTTTGCAAACTTCTTTTAACTATTCAACTATCCTTTTCTCCTCTACCTACCTTTCAAGATCTGTCTCTAAGGCTGAAAGTTCTGAAATCTTTCAAAAGTCATTTGAAACACCTGCTCTCACATCTGCTACCTTCGCTGTCACTAAAGGCAACTTCCATCCAACACGAAATGAAGATTTTTGTAAGTTTCATGACAGGAAAGGAGGATCCTTCATTCTTGGATATGGCAAGGGTTGTGGTAATTCTTATTCACCCCGCTGTTAGATATGCCATAACATTGGACATATAACTGCACACTATCCTGATCGCTATGCAAAGGCTGCTACCCTTGCCAACATTCCTGAATCCTTCTCTCACTACTCTTTACTTAACACAACAGTTGATTGGTATATTGATACTAGAGCTGCTGGTGCATATATGATGTCAGACTCCTCTTAACTGGACAAGGTTCAATCTTATAATGGTAAGGATTGTGTAATAGTAGGCAATAAAGCTTCTTTGTCAATTACTCATGTTGGTACTTTTTCCCCTTCTCTAAACATTAAACTTTTGGATGTTTTAGTTGTTCCTCGGCTCAAAAAAATTTATTATCTGTTAGCAAATTAACTTCTGATTATCCCTTATCTATTACTTTCATTGATACATTGTTTCTCACATAGAATCGCAATACAAGAAAGGTGGTGGCACCCAGTCGTCGTCGTAATGATGGTCTTTATGTGCTAGATTATAGTCAATCCGCATTTGTTTCTTCTCTTAAAAATAATTCTTTGCGTGCCTTTTATGATTTCTAGCATGCACGTTTAGGTCATGTTTCACATTCTGTTATTTCATTATTAAGTAAGAAAGGGTTATTGTTCTCTTACTTTTTTATTGTCCACTCCCAACTTGTATGTTGCTTGTCAGGCTGTTAAAAGTCATAATCTACCTTTTAATGCTAATGTTCAACGTGCTTCCCATGTCTTGAACCTTATTCACTGTGATATATAGGGCCTTGCTCCTATTACGTCTTCATCTAATTTTTGTTATTACATTAAATTTGTCGATGATCACTCACATTTCATATGGTTTTATCCCATGACATTAAAATCTCAAGCCTTTATGATTTTTAAGCAATTTCAAACTCTTGTTAAGGTTCAGTTCTCATGCAAAAATAAAAATTTTCAAAGCGATGGGGGAGCTGAATTTACGAGCAATCACTCTCAATCCCATCTTCTTGATTCCAACATTCGTCACCAAATGTCTTGTCCCTACACTCCCCAGAATGGTCGCGCTGAATGTTGAATACAGGTTGAATTCTGAATCACTATAGTTGTTAGAAGGGGATTGCCTAAGATTGAATGATAGTAAATTACCACCTATCAGAAATGTGAGTTGCTCCGGAAATGACTTAAAGAAGCTCATTTCGTATATGAAAAGCATCCGTGAGGATGGGTTTTTGAAGAAATATAGGAGGAAAGTGGAAATCACAAAGTTGTCTGTGCATAATTCTGCAATTAAAGCCTTGATGTATTTTTGGGACCCCGAGTATCGGTGCTTCACTTTTAGGAATATAGACATTTGTCCTAGTCCAATCATCACAAACTTTATTTCACATCATCATATCTCAAGAAACAACTTTTCCAATCAATAAATGAATACAAGAAATATTAGAAGTTAGATTCATACATTCCAAATCTTCATGTACTGAAACGCACACGTAACATTATAAAAGTCTAATAACAAGTTCTTATCGTAAGTGATGCAAAAGAATAGTTCTTGACATTATTTATATGCTAAATTTTCCTTACAAAAGGATTGATATATCAAAATTACATATTTATTAATTACCAAAATTAAATCCTAGACATCTACTCATTATGATCATGGTTGTAAAGTACTTGAAATTAATTTAACATTAAGTATAAATTTAAAACATGAAATTAACATATAAACAATAAGGCAACTCTCAAGATATATTATAAACTCGAGTTGTCTTTCAATTATCTTTATAATCTTATCGAATAATCTTTTCTAAGGTATATGATATTTGTTTTCTAGACGTTTTCCAATTATTGTTATTAGTCATTACTAGTGTAATTCTCTTAATTTCACTCCCTATTTATTAGGCATTAACTTCATCATTTGTTAACTTGTTCTACTGCTCATCAGTAGACACCATTTTCATTGCAGAATAACTAGTTCAATAACCCATCACTAGGTAAAAGCTCCATTTCAGGATAGCTAGTTTCACTGTTCATTATTGGGTATTAGTTCCATTATCAGATAACTAGGTCTACTATCCATTACCAAACACTAGCTCCATTACAAGATAACTAGTTCATTGCTCATCACTGAGCACTAGCTTTATTACTGGATAGAGGTCCACTGTCCATTACCAGGCACCAACTCCATTACAGGATAACTAGTTTCATTGCCCATTACTAGGCACTAGCTCCATAACAAGATAACTGGTTCCACTCTAATTATATTGGAGAAGAAATATACCACATCTATTAAAACCATAACCACTTGATTTGACATAAAAGAATTATCAAAGTGTTAAGCACCTAATCGGGTCTGTGTTCGTGGTGTTATCCTTTGATGTTGTCCTAAACCGTCAGTCGTCTTATTCCAACAAGAAACATTATCATCATTACAACATGAACACCATTAGAAACTCATATTCAAATTTTCATTTGAAATAATATTAGTTCTCTATTAGCATAAAGGTTGACTGATTCACTTTGGCATAACCAAACAGTTGACCGATTATTACTTGAGTTTCATTGGTGTCCCTAATCGTCGACCGATTCAATTGACTAAATTAGATAGTAGCCAATTTCAATGTTCCTCCTATCAACAGATCATCCAAATCATTTAGCAATCTTAACCGGTTGACCAGTTTATGCAATTCATCAGATATCAAATTAAGTTGCAATTTCTTTTCTTTTGTAAAGTTCATAATTAAACCATTACCCATCATATCTCATGCTTAAAAATATAATTCAAACATCATATCATTAACTTAAATAATCATCCATTCAAAGTCAAATTTCCATCATGTATATTTCAACTAAAATGTAACATTTCACAATCTAAACACAACCAAGCTTGAAACAAAGTTCTCACCTCTTAAACACATGAAATTTAGAGGAAAAATATGGCAAAAACAAGTTTTCTACTTCCTATAATTTTTTCCTCCCAACCTGTCACTTGTGTTCTTCAATTTCCATGAAATCTCCAATTATTTGCTCAATTTCATCCTTAACCCCTCTTTTGATCCCTAATCACTCTTGTTCAGTGTTTAAATGGGTGAGTTTATGGTGGAAATCAAATAAAGATTAAAAAAAACTCTCTTCGAAAGTGTTTGAAATTGCGATATCAGTTGTTTTTCAAAGTGCTTTTCGCTAGGAAATGCATCTAATATTTTTTTTATTTTTCGAATAATTATTTTTGATATTATCACATCATAACGATCCAAAAACACAAAAAATATTTTTAAGCAAAAAAAAATTCAATTTTTTTTCTTCTAAAAGGGCGTTTCTACCGTAAAAACAAACAAGGTCTTCCTTTTTCTTGCACACAGTGCTTAACCATGACTGGTTTCCAAGAGACGCCATTCACAATTTAAATGCTCTCATTTTGTTTTATTATACTATTGCCCTAAACTTTTCATAATTACAACTTGGCCCCACTTAAAATTTTATGTTTTCTATTTTCCTAAATGTCCATTTTAAATTTGTTCTATTCTCACTATTTTTTTTTTTATCAAACTTTAACATATCACTAACTTGAAAAAAAAATTCAATATAAGGGTTTACACGTGAAGTCTATGCTCCTGTTCCTGACTGTAATCTAACTGTGGTAGTATCTCTTGTCAGCACAGGATAATTTTATCACCATAATTTTATTACAACCTTTGCATCCACACCTGGATCCCCATAATAATACCTTTTTATTATCTAAGCGCGCGCGCACACACACATATATATGGGAGATTAGGTATGGAACCCATGGTTCCTTTAATGCAATGTTCGGCAAAAAACCATTGGAAAAGGATAATGAAATTGATTTAATCTTAGGTGTGGTTATGTTAAGCTTGTGAAAGTGAGTTTAATTGTAATGATTTAGTGGTATAGGATTTGAAGGAAACCCTTGATTCCCTTTAAATATGGTTCGACCAAAATGGGCATGAAAAAAGGAAGGATATTAATATGAATTGTTTATGTAATTATCATATAAATATGTTTTTGAAACTAATTTTATTAAGTTGATGATGAAACATAAATAAAAGGAAAATTGAAAAAAGCAACCATGAGCAATTTTAATGGTCATTCAGCCAAGGTAGAAAATTAAATGGGGGATTAGGTATGTTAATTTGGTTTGCCATGGTGAATATAGGTGTGCGTCTACACACACACACACACACAAACACACACACCTATATTCATAAGAACACACAATCCATTTCAATCCATGTCAAAACCTCAAGTTAAGCTTGGATTGGATTTCCATACCTCTTAAACACAAAAAAACTTATGAAGAAGATGACAAGAATAACAAGTTTTCCATTCACCCCTTTCTCCCCCTCTTCTCCCTTAAAAATCACGCTCTCAAGCTATAAACACCCTAGAAACTCTTCAATATCTTAGCTTAGATCTCCTTCCAACACCTTTTCATCCTTTAATCTAAGTGTTTAGATGAGATTTTTCGAACAATTATGAAGAAAATTTGAGAAACCCTCTTTGTCTCTTGGCCAGCCACACTTGGCTTATTAAGAAAGCCAAGTATGATATTTATACTAGTCAATATCTAACAAATTATGATACTACCCCTCCTATATAATTTGGGTGTTTTTCATTTAACAAGGTATCATGTCTCATCAACCTTCTAAAATTAATCCATTTTATCATCAAGTTAAAGTTTTTTTTAACCGAACATTTACAATTCTATCCCTCTCTATATATAAAATGTTGATTTTATATTTTAAAATTAAAAACCAAATTAAATTAATAATATAATTAATTTTTCTAATTGGATTAGGATTGAATTAAAGTATTTAATTCATGATTTTTACTTTTATGCAATCCTAATTGGATTAGGATTGAAATAAATTCTTTAATTAAAATATTTTAGAAAAAATATTTTTCTAAATAAAGAGAGTTTTTAAGCCAAAAAGTTTTATTTCATTAATCATAAAATAGTTTAGGATATTAATAAGAATTTTAATATGATTAATTTTTTATTAAATTTTGAAAACTTTTTTTTCAAGAAAATTGTATTTAATAAAATTTATTGAGTTTGGAGAATTATCAAATTGGATTTGATTTAATATTTCTAAGTGTTAGAAATATTATCTTAAAATTTCACATAAAACCAATAATTAGAATTAGAGCATGCAATATATTTATTTATGCATATTAATGTGTTATGGATGGTTATGAACAATTAAAGACCAATGTGATTGTGTTTCTATGGTTGAATGGTTGTAATATTAAATAGGACATGTGTGTCCCGTTTTTTTATCTATTTTTCTTCTGGGTTGTAAAAATATTTTCTCATCTAATTTCCCTCGAACATAACTCGATGTTTCTTATTTAATTATGTAAATGTTATGTAATTTAAAAATAAAAAAATTTAGATAGAAAAAAAATATTTTGTAATCCAAGGTGAAGAAAGAATGATAGAAAAGGCTACAACTATGATGCTTATAAGGGATTTGTAAAGATTTGTAGCAACTACCTAGATTTTGACCACCTAATTACCTTTGATGGCTTGAGTAAACTAGTTTTGATATACCCATAATCATCCAATTAGAATGACATGCTAGAGGTGTATATTTATATGTAATTGTTATGCTTGATATATCACTAATGCTAGGGAATGAGACTTAATTAAGATAATAAATCTCTCTTAAATATATTAAGCACATGTTGAGAACATGATTTGTTTTCTTTTGATTTTATATGCATAAAACTACAATTCTATTTATAGATAATTTATTGAGCTACTCAAGGTTATTGTTAATCGAATATGTTTAATGCTATAAAATTATATTCTACTTAAATAACTTATATGATTTGGATGAGTTACTTATGATCATATAAGAATAGAGGTAGTAGTTAGAAAAAATATATATGATATTTTTAGACAAAGAGTTGTTATCTAACTAATCTAGAAATTACATAAAAATTTAATTAATAATTTATGTTATCTACTTAATTTAATTTATTTTAATTTGTTGAGTTACTTAAGATCATATAAATTAAATGAGATCTTAGTCCACTAAGAGATCTAAATGAGATTTCCTGAAGTAATAGTGAGAGCTTTTAATTTAAAAGAAAATAGTGGGAGATTAAATTATGATTAAAGACTTTATCTAAATTTGGTTATAAATATTTATGCATGAAATCAATATTCGCTATCTTTACATGAATAGGTTGATAGATTACCATGAGTAAAAATAAATATATCCCTACATAGCATACTTATTGCAAATAAATTAACGGAACTAAACTTCTTAGACTAGTATCGAAATGTGAGAATTGATCTTGAACAAGAGAGAATGTAATATGTTTTTGAAAATTTTATTCCTCTTGTCCTTGATGAGGACACTGATAACAAAGTTAGGGCTGGTTATCAACGTTATATTGATAATGATGAATAGGTTATATGTATGACGTTAGCCAACATGTCACTTGAACTTCAAATATAACATAAGAATATGGATGTCTATTTAATACTATTCATGTCAAAGAGTTGTTTGATGCACTAAAAGGTATGAAACCTCTAACAAATTATTCCCTTGTAAGATGACAAAGAGTTCCTCAGTGAACACCCATGTGTTGAGGGTGATTGATTATTTTTAGAAATCATGCCAATTAGGATTTGTCATGGATCATGAATTAAACATTGACTTGGTTTTGTAGTCTAAGCATAGAAGCCCACTTGGGGCATAAAGAATGACAAGGGTAATTTTCATTATTGCAGCATGGAAAGCCATTATTATAGAAGAAACTACAAAGATTATCTTGCAACCATGAAAGCTAAGAAGCTTATTAAGGCTTCCATTTCAATATGTTTATTTATTGAATAAAAGAAAAATAGACCTATATGTAGGAAATAGAGTAATGGTTTGCATTAACTTTGCTAAAAAGGCTGATATAAGAACTTGATAATTTTTTATTTTGTTCTAGCACTTTTTAAAAGCATTGTATCCATTTATGAATGGATTTAAATTTATTATTAAGGGAAAATTTTGTTCCTTTTATAATAATGTTATTTATTTTGAATCTGGTACTTATATAAATGATTTGTATATACTTGGTCTTAAAATTTCCAGGTTTAGTATAAATAGCAAGAAGCAAATATTAGATAATCAATATCCATATTATTTATGGCATTGTAGATTAGGTCATATTAATGAAATAAGAATCAATAAGTTATATAAAGAAGGATATTTGGTCCTTTTGATTATGAATCATATGAAACTTGTAAAGCTTGTTTTTTTGAGTAAATGACCAAATCCCCATTATTAAAAGAGTGAAAGATCTAATGAATTGTTAGATCTAATATATACATATGTATGTGGATCAATAATGATTCGTGCCATAGATGAATGTATATGTTTCATCATTAATGATCATAATGGATATGGTCATGTGTATTTGATGAAAGTCTGTATCATTTAAAAGGTTAAAAGAATTCAAAAATGAAGCTAAAATACAAATAAGAAAGAGTGTTAAGATACTTCGATCAAATTGAGGTGGCAAATACTTCAACCAAGATTTTCAAGATTATTTACAAGAGAGTAAGATTCTCTCATATTAGAAACCTCCAAGAATATCATAACATAATGAAGTTTCTAAAAGGAGAAATTACACCGTATTGAATATGGTGTAATCCATGATAAGCTATACAACCCTTTTACCTTCTTTCTAAGGCTATGCCTTATAAAGTACTACTTACTTTTTAAAAAGGATTCCATCAAATTATGTTGTTAAAATTTCATATGAAATATGGAATGGTTAAAGACCAATCTTATGATACTTAAATATTTGAGATGTGACGCTTATGTGAAGCATATTGTATCCAAAAAATTATGAGCTAAGTCGAATAAATGTAAGTTTATGAGATATCCAAAAAAAATATATTAGATATTATTTATATCATCATATTGAGCAAAAATTTTTGTCTCAAAACATACTACTTATATAAAAAAAGAATTTGTTATTGAAAGAAGTAGTGAGAGGAAAATAAAACTTGAAAAATTTCAAGAACCACAAATGAAACCTGAATCTGATGCACATTAGATGTTCAACCTAAAACTCAAGAAAAAGAAGAACTTCATAGATATGATAGGACACATTATACACCAATGAGATATGAATTTCTCATGAAAGCTGAAAAATGACGAGTTATTCATACTTGATGAGCCTACTAATTATATGAAACCAATATTTAATATTGATTCTAAGAAATGGCTTAAAGCCATGAAATCTAAAAGGATTCTATATACCAATAAGGTATTGACCTTAGTTGATCCATCTGAACGGATAAAGCTTATTAGATGTAAGTGGATCTTTAAGAGAAAGACTGACATGGATCACAATATATAAACATTCAAAGCTAAAATAGTTACCAAAGGTTATAGAAAAAGATAAATAGGTTGACTTCATGAAACCTTTTTATTGTTAACTATGTTAAATTCACAAGGATTTTACTTTCTATAGTTACATACCATGATTATGAGATTTGGCAAATAGATGTCAAAACTATACTCCTGAATGAAAATCTTCAAGAAGATGTGTATGTGACACAACCTGAAAGTTTTGAATATAAGAAATTTGCTAATAAAGTATGCAAGCTATAAAAAATCATTTATAGACTTTAATTAAGCTTTAAGGAGTTGGTATATCCATTTTAATGAGATAATCAAACAATTTGATTTCATCAAAAATATATTTGAGCTTTGTGTTTATAAAAAGGTTATTGTGAGTTGAGTCATTTTTCTAATATTATATATAGACAACATTTTATTAATAGGGAATTACATTTCTTTACTCCATTTAGTAAAGATATGGTTATCCAAGAATTTCTACATGAAGAATATAAGAGAAGCAATCTATATACTGGGAATAAATATCTATAGAGATAGATAAAAAAAGGTTGTTTGGTTTGTCCCAATCTACACACATAGACAAGATGCCAAAACAGTTTAGTATAGAAGAATCCAAAAGTGGATACTTGCCTATTTTATAAAGGAAATGACTCTATATATACTTTAGATATCAGATCCATAATGTATGCGATACTATGTACAAGATCAGATGTATCTAATCTAGGTGAAGGTCATTAAAAGATATTAAAAAAACATTCTTTAGTACTTGAGAAGAACTAACAATGTATTTTTGATCAATGAAGGAAATGAACTAATAGTTCATGGTTATATAGATGCTAGTTTTCAATCAGTTATTAAAAAATAGAAAATCTAGCATAGTTATATTTTACTCTAAATAATGGTGCTGTGAGTTGGAAGAATTTTAAATAAGAGACTTAAGAAGACTCTATAACTAAATTTTAGTACACATTTGTAATTGAGAGAATAAAAGAGGTTGTTTGGATCAAGAAATTCATCGCTAAACTAGGTGTGGTTCTTAGTATTATTGATCTAATAACCCTGCATTATGATAACAATGGAGCCATTGTATAAGCAAATGAACCAAGGTCTTATCAATGATTTAAAAATACACTTTGATAATTTCATTTGATTAGAAAATCATAGAAAGAAAAGATGTAAAGATACATCGAATACCCACTGAAGAGAATCTTATAGATCCTCTTATTAAGCCAATGTCCCAATAAAATCATTTTTGTCAAGTAGAGTGATATGATATTTGATACATGAGTAATTGATTTTAGTGCAAGTATTGTTAGTATATATGCCCTGTAACCAATCAGTTGGTTATACATGACATTGATTTTATTCATGTAAATATATTTAATTTTTAATAAAGGTTTTATTTATCTTTAATATTTATCAAATATTTGATTAATGAATCTAGAGTAAAGTTAAAGTCATTGGGACAAAAATACTTTGTAAAGGAAATTATTAAGTTGTTATAATTATGAGATTCTTATTGCATCAACGTATTGTTCTTAAATATTCTTAGTCAATGCTATATTATGAGTGGATATTGATTGAAGTCATTGAAATTAGTACATATTATGTTCTTTTCTTTACGAAAGGAAGCAATTATTCTCTTAAGCTGGTATGAGGGATACCTAGAACTAATATATAGGTGCTTGTTAGATGATATATACACTAAACCGACCTGTATGAGAATTTCATATGAAGAGATCACTTGTGTCTATGGAAAGACTCATGTGACGATTGTGTAAGTGATCCTTATACTTGAGACCACTACGTTATCTTATATATGGAATGTTATATTTCGATTCTGATATACCAATGATATTGAGTATAACATGAACTATATGAATGTATTTAAGTAATTAAAAGAGGTTTCATTATCCTAGGTGAATTAGAGAAAATGCTTTATCTATTTTCAAATAGTATTGATTGTAAATCCTTACACAATGTATTTCTTCAATCAATCAAGAGGAATACAGGTGGACTTTAATGTTGTCATCCATCTAGTCCCTATGCCATTGCTGGTTTTCCCCTACTAGGGTTACAGTTGCCCAACATGGGAAAAATCTAGTTGAGATGTCTGGCCTAGATGTTTATGTCTTAGCTCCCTGTCTCCCCTTAGTTATGTAAACAATCCTAGTCTTGTAGGGTTTATTCTTATGTAATGTTTTTCATTTTATTAACTTTATTTTTATATTTCATTTCTTGTGTAGTCTGTATAGATCCAATGTCTATAGTAAAAATATCACGCAGGTCTAAATCCTTAAAACTTTTTTTTAAAAAAGTTTGTATGGATCTAATGTTTATACTTAGAAGAATATATAGGCGAAAAATCCTTTAGAAAGTTAGTATGGTTCCAACGCTTATATTAACGCCTCTACACAGAAAAAAAATATAAAATTTCTAAGTTTGGCCATTAAAGTTTGAAGTTTGCCTAACCTTAGTAGGATTCACCCTTTTCCTTGAACTGAGAGCAAAACGAGGTTATGGGTATATCATTGCTTGGATGAATTCTTGATGACTTGGTGAGATGCCCCTAGGCATTTCATGAAGATTGGTATTATTGCATTAAGAAGATCAAGTCAAATACCTTGGAGAGTGTGGGCTATTACCCTAGGAATACCATGTCAATATTTTTCAAAACTAGTTGTGCAATCGTACTAGGGAGACCGAGTTAATCCCATCCTTAGGAAGTTCGGGTCTATTTCCCCTAAAGGTATCATATCGATTCCTACCAAGTTGAGTTGTGCAATCGCATTAGGGAGACAAAGCCAATCCCATCCTTGGTGAGTTTAGGGCTATTTCCCTGGGATATCGTGTTAATCCCCTAAGGTGAGTTGTGCAATTGCACTAAAAAGGCTGATACAATTCCATCCTTGGTGAGTTATACAATTGCACGAAGAAGACCGTGTTGATCCCTGTCAAAGTCAGTCATGCAATCACATTAGGAAGACCGAGTTAATCCTATCCTTCGTGAGTTTGGGGCTATTTTCCTTGATTGATTTCATGTAAATCTCATCTTTGAAGAGTTGTGCAATTACACTAGGTAGACCATGTCAATCCATTCCAAGGTAAATTGTGCAATCGCACTAAGGAGAATAAATCAATTCCTTCCTTGGTGAGTTTGCGGCTATTGCCTTGGATTGATTCCATGTCAATCACATCCTTCGAGAGTTGTGTAATTGTACCAAGAAAACCATATCAATCCCTTCCAAGGTAAATCATGTAATCACACTAAAGAGACCAAATTAATTCCTTTATTGGTGAGTTTGAGGCTATTGCCCTAGATTGATGTCATGTCAATCTCATCTTTGGAGAGTGGTGCAATTGCACTAGAGAGACCGTGTCAATCCCTTCCATGGTAAATTGTACAATCACATTAAGGAGACTAAGTCAATCTCATCCTTGAAAGGTTAATGAGAGGTCCTTAGACATCGCCTGGAGAAAATGAAAACATCATTATTTTGAATAAATAAGTTTTTTTTATATAAAAAACTTACATTCTTAATCATTAACTATGATACATTTTTATTGCACTTTAAGGTATAATTAACTTGATGACCTGGGTATCCAACTTCTATTGAGATCATGGTCTCAGTTCTTTAGGTGAGGAGAATTTAGAGTTTCTCTAGTATATTTCTTCTAGGTAGTTGACTTGTTTCCCCTTGGATAGTTTCTAAAAAGACTTCACATGTTTTACGGCCTGAACCGATATTTTATTTGTACTTGTTGAAAACTTTTAAGCTCTCGAGGTTTTAACAACATTCATGAAGTTAGCAAAAAGTATGGCCTGGATTTGTTTGTCTCACCAAGTCCCCGGGTAAATAGGAGAAACTATGTTCTAACTTAAAATAACAAAAATGTTGTATATCCTTCTGATTCTTTTATAAATAGTGCACATCTAGTATTCGTAATATATCATTCCTTCCAAGATGATTTGGAATATTTTTCATCATTAAAGTAATTTTTCATGTTGAAAGAACTTTATTGATATCATTAACAAGATCATAATCTCTTGGTTCTAGCAATCTGGTTCATTCTCTCATTAAAAATCAGTTATGAAATAATAATTGATGGCTTTTTTTTTTATCATTTCTAGTAGATGACGCCAATAATGATGTGACAAAAAATCTAAGGAGCCTAGGAGCAAAGTTTATGTGTTGTAATCAATTAATCTTTTGGTTCTAGCAATCTAGTTCATTTCTTTTTTTGTAGATGACTGGTATATTCTAAATAAAGGTCTTTTTTTTTGTATATTTGGAGACTCTCAGATACTTAAGTAAGTATCTTTTTTAAGAGAGAAATACAATAATATTTTAGAGAGATAGACTTTCAAAATATATATGTTAAAAATATTGAGAATGAAGAGATTGTAAACTTGATGCTTAAAGGATTCATGAGGTATATATACCCCATGAGCCTTGTTTTTTTTATAGACATAATGAACTTGAAAGTAATTTTCTTCTAATAGTATTAATGAGTAATAAATATCTATTACACATAATTAATATTGATAGAAAAATGATAAGCCCTTATAAGACAAAGAGTAATTATATAAGGATGTTGAGAGATGAGTATCCTTGATCTTAACATTTTATGTTAAGATTCATAAGAATAAATAAATAAGTCTTGTGGTCCAAAATGAAGTCTATTAAGATTGTTAGTTTTATATCCATTTGGGCTTGACATGATGTTGAGCCTAAAGATATTGGGTTTGGTAGTTCGTCAGACCTAAGTGTATATGGGCTCAAACATAACTAGTAACTCGCTAGATCCACATGTATCACACGCTGAGCCCAAAAATTTTGAGTTATCAATTTTTTATTTTTTATATACTCTTTTAAATATGAACTTTGACCAAAAAAAAATATTTATCCATCAAATTTTTTTTTTTCACTCTTAGCCTTGCTAGAATACAATAGCCATAACAAATCCAGATTCGTCGCGCGGACTCGCTATTTCTAAAAAAGTATACTAACGATATACCCGTAAAATTAAGTTAAATTTAGGTCCAAACATGACAAGTAATCGCTACACTTGGCAATTTATAGGCTGAGTTATTGTGCGAATTGACCTTTTGCTATCCTTTCCATAAGACATCACGACGAGCCATGGTCCAAGATCAGCCAGCGTCATAATTCACGAAAGTACACAGTTATGCTATTACAAAGCGGAAATATAAATCAATTGT
>Ga0325405_1001839_pt1 | contig 21792 bp, 10 predicted proteins | sample PopdelMetagenome_21_FD_205663 | JGI IMG/M metagenome (GOLD analysis project Ga0325405, IMG submission 205663) | Populus deltoides microbial communities from Bellville, Georgia, United States - Xylem-Control-R2 | ecosystem: Host-associated > Plants > Phyllosphere > Stem > Wood/Secondary xylem...
TCCTATACCGAACACTTGTTGGTAACATCAATGTAGCTGGAAAAACAAAGCAAGGAGGCTGATTGGGGAAAACTCGGTAAACCAATGCAGCAATTGTTATGGAAGTAGTATCATCCCATACCGCCACATCAACCACCGTAAGTAAATATCAAGTCACCAACTGTTGCGGCTGCATGCCAGCAAACTTAGAATTTACCTGCAATGCTTGATGTATCTTCCACCATGCAACCACCGCCAAGTGCCCCTCCAGATACGTGGAGCCTCGCATTTTCAAAGATCTAAACTGCAACATCGAGGACCAATTAACCATATCATAAAGACACTTGCATGTGGGCAAAATCCATCTGAATCCAAAGTGCAATTCAGTACATTATACAAATAGTTAGCTGGAATTAAAATATGAATAAACTTCGCCTTTGCTGAATGTTTATTTTCCTATCAAAACTCAGCTGATGACTAAAAGCACTGGTTAAACTGGAAAAAAGGATTTAATAATCTAGTTTATTTGAGCTTCCTGCGTTAGAGCCAGGATAAATACTCCGAAGGATGGACACTGCAACTGGCACAATAACAATAAGTGCAGCTTGCAGTTCCGAGCTGTTTGTCTTGATGGAGATCTGGCCGCTTCGCTTGATGTTCATCCCAACACGGATTGCCATTTTAGAATTCCTTCCAACAGAGAATTGACACTGTAAATTGGCCATCAGACCCAAATCACCCCTCCACTTCATCAAGGACAGACCTAATGTGGATTGGTCCTGTTCTATAGGAAAATCTTTACTCTTGAGGTGCACTTCAAGGTTTGCTCCATAGGCAGTATCACCACCGGATCTCACAGTGCCAGCATTTCCTACCAAAGCCAAGCGCTTTCCAACTGCAATCTGATCCTCAATCTTGAGTCCAGTGACTACATTTTCACCTAGTAGAGTAATTGATATCCCAGCTGATGTTTTGTTCAATTTAAACTTTTTGAGTTTGGTCTCACTTCTCAAGATATAAGCAAGCTGCCTTCCAATAGTCTGGATGTCGAATCCTGCCATAGTTGATCCGTTTTCTCCATGCTTTGCACAAATTGAAGAATCTAATTGGATATTGAAGTCTTTCTTATCTTTTGTGATCTGAACCGTAAATGCACCAGGAAACCGACCAGCAACAGCAAGATTACTTTCAATGCTAACACCATCATATCCGCAATCATGGTCCCACCCCTGGGCATCCAAAACTGGCCTAACAAGAAACTGGGATGCAGGCTCCAAAACTCTGTACCTGTATGAAGGATTGTCACTGTCAAATGAGTGTGGGAGAACAAAGTCAGGCAAAGGAACCGGCACTGGTGTTGGACCTTCATCTTCCTGGTCCACATCTTCCCCAATGTCATGATAATCATTTCTGCTATTCTTGCCTCTCTTCTTTATCTCCTTCAACCTTTTCAACTCATCCCTCCACTCCTTCTTTTGAAGGAGTTTCACCCGATAATCATACTCCTCAAAATAAGCTTTCCTTTGCTCTTTGCTGAGCTTCTGAACCTGAGATTTCCTCAGAGGCTTGAACGGTGGAAGCTGGTCATATTCATCCTCATCTTCTCCATCAGAATCAGAGAGATCAACCAAGTCCATATCTGAATCAATGTCTTCTCCACTCAGGTCAGTAGGGAGTTTTAGATGAGGGCGAGACTGCAATAGAGAAGACACCATGTGGGGTAGAGGTAAAGCGCGAAGCCGTAAACCAAAAGGTTTCTTGTCGTCAATAACATCTTCAGGCTTGGATACAGAACTTGCTTCTGACAAAACCTTCAGTGAGTAACACAACAGTAACAATTGGGGTCTCCAACTTTGTCCATTCGGGAGAACATTTTCTCTGTTTTCGTTCTTCTGGCACAAAGAATGGTTCTCAACGAGAGACACTGGACGCTTCATACTTGGATGCATCAGATGCGGATCACCAACAGATTGGATGATTGCTTGCTGAATAACACGAGATCGTTGAGCAACATATACCTCAAAACCTAGGGATGACCCAGACGGTCCATCAGGAGGAGGAGAAGCTGCGTGTGTCAGAGTTACAATTGCACCATTCCATATTGATGAAGTTAGAGTTCTGGAAAGCGATCTTAACAGCAGCAAATCATTGCGATCTCTATCATGGGTGTCTAGCCTGTCAACATAGAGTACAGCATCAGGAGGAAACTTGTTTATAGACTTTTTTATAGAAGCTAATATTTTCCGGTTGGTAGCTTCTTCCTTTACAGAGGACCTGAGACCTGGTGTGTCAATGATTCTAATTTTAACTCTATTGATTGTTCCAACTATCTCATTCACCCTAGTTGTGGCAGGCGCAAATGCATTGATCTCAACTCTCTTCTCACCAAAAATAGAATTAATGGTAGCACTCTTTCCCACTCCAGTTTTTCCGAGAACCAAAATGTTTAAAGAGAAGTCTAAATCATCTTTGCCCTCTGCTTCAAGCTGCATGGCCATACTCTAAGCATTTTCAAGGCTAAACACTCGACTAAAACGTTTCCCTTCACCTGGGTCCAGCCGATGGAGCACTGATTCAACTATAGAATCTTCAGGAGACTGTCCTAGTCGCTGGACAAGCCTCAAGAACTTCACCCTTATGTTATGTATCTTCTCTAAAATCTTCTCTTCTTCTTCACTTAAAGTGCACTTTAGCACATCTGGTGGGGGAGCAGGTCTCTTAGAGTGAAATGGGAAACCTGAACCAGCAGGCCTTTCAAGAGAAAATAATCCAGAACCATCAACCGAGCTTATTGCTATCCTGCCTCCATCCAATTCAACACCAGTTGCTGCTTTCAAAAGAGCTGCCAATGCATCATAATCAAATAATTGTTTTCCTACTGGCTCTTTAACAACGTCCGCTTCTTCATCTGAGTCTGTATCTTCATCCGAGTCCATAGTAATTTGTCCATCTATCGTCTGTGGATGATCATGATAAGCTTCAATCACTGGAGGAGAAGAGAAGGCTAAATTTTGTGGTAATCCATTCATGATGTGCTTGGTTGTACCAGAGCCACCAAAAATTAACTCTTCAGTACGATCGTCAGAAAGTAAGCCTTCTTGTCCTCCTATTATTTCTGAATCAAGGTTTGCTTCATCTTTGATATCATAGGAAGTTGTATAGCTTTCTCGCAGATCTTCCATTCTATCACCTTCAGAGGTTTCAGGAGATTCATCTTTCACCAACAAGTTGATGGGCTGAATAACTGTAACAGCATGACTATTGTCCTCGACCAAATTAACTGAACTAGAGTCATTAACAGAACCATTCATCACAACTGCATCTTTAGGACCCAAAACAACATTATCAGGTCCTTCATCCCTCTCCATTAACAACCCAGATTGGTTGTCAACAGAAGAAGAATTACTCTGAACCAATAACTCATCTTCCTTTTCTTCTTCAGTTCCCAGAGCTTTAACTCGAAGCACAGTATCTTCTCTCTCTTGAACCCCAAAACTAGGAACTTTGACAACATCTGAAAGCCTTCCATCTTCCACTCCATTCATCATTCCCTCATCGCCAGCCACCTCATATAATTCATCATCGTCCATTGACAACTGAGCAATAGGCCTAATTCCATTCGAATTCGCATTGTCCAATTCAACAACAGAGCCAAATTCATCAGTCACACTACTCTCCTCCTCCTCCGCAAGAACTAAACTTTCTTCATCTGGGTCACCCGCAAATGGCCAAGAAACTCGATACCTTCCACCGAAACCACCCTCTTCGCTGTTTTCCTCATCTGGGTCACCTAAAAAAGGCCTCTCGGATGCAGTGTCAAAATCTTCTTCACCACTCGCAAACTCATTATCAACACAACTACTACCACTAATGTTGCTTTCAGAGCTGTCAGTTTTATAACCATCAGATTGAAAACCATCAACCGTAACAGGAGCTCGGATAGGGAAAAAACCCGTAGATGATAGTAGTGAAGTGGTGGTCCCTTGTGTTGCTGCAACAGGGACATACGTCTTTGAGGCCATGGCTTCACGTTCTTGTTTTTATCTTTAAACTCAGTATAACAACACACATAAATGCCAGAGCAAGGGAAAAGGTTAGGCCTTTTCTTTAGTATGGTGCTAGGGTTGTGTTGGTAGAGAGAAACCAAGGAGATGAATCAAGGGAGAGAAGGAGATAGGGTTTTTTTGTATTTGGATACAGAAGACATGTAGAGTACCTAAGTAAGTACATGAGAAGGATATCGGTTGTCTCTTCTGATGCTTTTCTTTGGTTTTTGGAGTTGAAGCATTGGGCAAGGGTTTGGTGCGACAACTGAGAGAGATACACTCGAGGTGGAACTGCGGAGGCCCTAGCAAGTTATGCGGTCATTATGCAATTGAATTCTCTCAATAAAAAATTTGAACTGCAATTTTTTTCTTTTATTTTCTAGTAAACTGTTAGAAATTAAAAAAATTATTATTGGTTGAGTTAATTTAGTGCCAATTGACAACGGATAACAGCCCGGTACTTCAGGGAAATTGCAGGGATTTTTTTTATTACTGTGTAAGCATGCATTTTTATCTCCTTAGCGAGGAAGACAATAATATTGAACTACGATGGGTTGGGCGTGAACTACGATGGGTTGGGCGTGCCATGCGTGGGCTGGTTGCTAGCTACCGTGATGGGCTTATCCCCAGAAAAAGTTAAGTTAATATCGAGTGAACCAGTAGCCCACGTATCTACTACTAAACTGATAAATACAGATACTACAGATGATCTTAGCCAAGAGGCCGGGAAGTTATAATACGTTTGTTCCTCTGCTTCCCATTTTATAGCACAGGTCCACGACCACCGTGTCATACTTATTAGATGTGGGAATTTAAAACCTCAAAACACAGCACAGGCAGGCACTAGGCGAGATATTCCTTCAGGGCATTAGTCAAAAGCAACTGGGCATCTGTTCGTTCTTGACCAAAGGTTCTGTGGCAGATCTTGACAAGCTATGTTAACATTGAGATTTTGCTTACGCATGCTGTCATCTTCAGGCAGCTGAGAGTTGGTGGTTTGGGTTTCAGAAATGGTGTTGAACATGATTTCTATTGGGTATTACTGCTAATGTCCATGAAAGGTTGCTTGGGTTGCCAATGAGAGGGTGTGTTCTGTGGAGCCATGCCTTCGAGGAGCGGAACAATTCTCTGAGAAGGTAACCAGCGATTGGGAGAAAATTAATCAATGAAGGATCATCACCAAGATATTTAAAAAAATTATTAGGACTTCCAAGCCCAATTGGCTGCACACACAACATACCATGATGCTCTGAAAAGTGCTTATCATAAAAACAAAACAGATACCATTAAGCATTAAGCTAGTGTAGATTTACCTCATTCAACATCATTTTCAGCCATGCTCACGACCCCTCCCGAGTTTCATTCCTTGAAGAAAGAATTATTGGAAATACAAATTTTTTTCAAGATAAATTTTATAAGAAAACTCTTTTAAAAATTCTTAAGTTTTTTTTATGTACACTTAAAGTTTATAAAGAATAAAGTTTTGTTGGATCAAGCTTAAAGAAAATCAAATTTTATTTATTGATAAAAAAAATTGTGCTGATTCAAAATATAATGGTTACATGTGACTTTGACATGCAATTCTTGTTTGTTTGGGTTGGATAAGAAAGTAGTGTGATGATGCACAAAAAAAATTTTTAGACAATTAATAATTTTAATATCAAATTTTTAAAATTATCGAAAGATAATATCATAAAAAAATTAATGTTATTGTAACTATTGTTATGGTTAATCTTTCATTGAGAAATAACTTACAAATTCATTATTTGTTATCGTAAGGAAATACTACATAGTAGATCCCTAATATCTAAATAAGTATGGATTTTTAGGTTCTTATAAAAGTGAAAAATATCACATGCTATATTTTTTTTCGAAGAGGGCAATCAAAAACTCAGGAAGAAGTATTCAATGGTGCACACTCATGAATACATTGTATGATAAAACATTCATTGGAGTCTATGGAAAAAGAGATGGAGAATTTTACAAAACATGTTCGCGTATCTTTATAAAATGTAAGTTCATATTGTAGTGGCATCAATAACACCACATAACTATATTAGAAGAAAATTGTAAGAAGATATTGCATTTGCAAAATGTGATCACCATGAAATCTTATCGTATATTTACATTCCTTTTATATATAAATTATAAAAAAATATGAGTAAATACAAGCTTTTATTCAAATGTCTAAAAATTAGTTTTATTAAATTTAGTCTAGTTAAATAAGTCAACACAGTGATTCATTTACCTCAGACCTAACTCAAATTTGATTTCCAATTAAATTGGGTTGTAATTGATCTTATGAAACCCAACAGTTCAACTAACTCATGATAGAGTCAAACACAATTGAATTTTTAATTTTTAAAACAATGTTATTTTTATTTTTAAAAAATTAAAATAATAAAATTTTAGATTAATTTACTTGACTTAAAACCTCAAACTAAATTTATTAACCTTTCTAAAAACGAAGCATTTGGTAAGATTTTAGGAGGCTTTGAACATTTTTTAAAAATAATTATTTGGGCTGGGCTACTTTCTAGTCTTGCCTGCTTTCGGGCCTAAAAAACAATTGGACCTACCATTTTTCAAAGACAAAATTCAGCACCAAACAATGCCCCTATAAGCTTTGAAACTCAAAAATCGCAAAATGCCCCTCCTCCATCACCTCTGCCATGGCGGGGACGCCTTGCGCCACCTTCAATTTCCTCTCAATCTCCACAATCTCAATTCCAGACGCCACCCCTCACAGATTTCGTCTGAAACCACTCCTCTGCTCCACTACTTCCACTTCATTCCCATCAAAACGCATAAAGAGGAAAAACCACTTACGTCCCAAAATCCTAAAAACCCTAACTAAACCCTTCCCTACCACACCTCTACCCCAAATAGAAACAAACCCAATTCAGAACGACACCTTTTACGACACCCCTTTGAAGGAAACCCTATCAAGTGAAGAATTAGAGGCTGACAAAGTTGATGAATTTAATGTCTCAGAGACTGTTAGCTCAGCAGTAGAACACAGTGGCAGTGTTGGTAAATTATCTGTGAAGCCTATCTTGAAATATAGCGGTTATTTTCTTGGGGTTTTGTTGTTTCAAACAATTTGTGCTGTTTGGTTATTTGGAAATACTGATTCTGATGGAAAAGAAAGGAATTTTAACGAGAAAGGGAATGTTTTATTGGATGTGAATGGAAATGAGGTTTATGTTAATGAGAGTGAATTGGAAGAGAAAATCAGTGAAATTAAGGTAATGGCGAGAGAAGCGAGAAAGAGGGAGAGGAGGGAGTTAATTGAGGGTGATAAAGGGAGTGAGCTTGAGAAGGAGATTGGTGCGCGATTGGTTAAGTTGGAGAAGAGGTTGAACTCGAAGAGAGAGAAGTTGCCGGATTCGTTCATGGAGTATTTGGGGTTGTTTGGGGATTTTGAGGATGCTTATGGTGAGGATGCTTCGGATTCAAAAGAGGAAAATAAGACGTTGACGTTTAAAAAGAAGTTAAGGTTTAAGAGTCCGTCAATGGATGCGAGGAGTGCTCCAAAAGGTTTTTCGGGTTTGAAGGATGATAGTGGTTCTAATATAAGTGATCTGAATGGTGTGTCTAGAAAAACTGATGTGAGGTATTTGAAAAAGGACACCGGAGGGAAAGATGGGAACGTGCAGTTGAATTCAGTGAAAAATGTGGGAAACAAATTTGAGAAGAAAAGGGCGAATTTGCGAAAGGAAATGGGATTTGGTAATGTTCTTAAAACTCTGATGAATGTGTGATTTTTTTATGCTTTTGATTGAATATTTGTTAACGTCAATTAACTTTTGTGAATTTTCTTGGCAATAAGGAATTAATGATTGTATAATTAACCTTTTCGGCTTAGTTTTGGATGGTGCCAATTCCGGATGCACTATTCACTTCTGTTATCATTTGAATTTCAGATACATTTTGTTGTTAAAAGTTAAAACTGTCTGCAAACTTGGGGTGGTTGTAAAATCTTTCAGGCACTGTCCAGAAGATCAGGGAAGGAAGGTCTTCAAATGAAGTTCCAGATGCAGGAAAATCAAGAGATTTGGAGACCCTAAATTCTGAAAGCTCGACCAAAGAAAATCAGGAAACCACCATAAAGGTTGAAAGGCCTGCTGCTACATCGAGTAGAAATGGTAGCAGAGATCCTGGAAAGAGACCTTTGGCTAATAAATTTGGGGATAAACAATCAGACGTGCAGAAAAATTTGTGGTGGTCGAATCTTCCTTATGTTTTAGTAAGTAATTGACTCTGTGATCCTATCGTTTTATTAATTGTTTTTTTAAAGTATATTATTTCTCCTATGAGCAATTGGAAAAGCTACGAGAGTGAAAAAGTACAAGGCTTCCTTTCAAAAATTACTTTTTCTGTTAAATTGTTTGTGAATTAATGCTTCCAAATGCTTCTGCCAATTTGTATGCTAAACAGTAATATGTACAATTTCATTGTATTTTCTAAGCAATAACTCGATATGTGCCCAGGCTATCCTTATGCGTAGAGGTTCAGAACATGAGGAATCTGGTGGACTTTATGCTTTAAGAGTGGCTTCTCAGGCAGATCAGCACGGGGACTTTTCTTACACCATTGCTTTTGAGGACCGTGGCGATGCCAATAATTTCTGTTATTTACTTGAGTCCTTTTTTGAAGATTTAGGTGACTTCAGTGCTGATATTGTTCCTCTGCAAATAAAAGTAAGCAATCCAACCTGATCTCTTAAAGACATCAAGCTTTACCGAAACACTTTCTTGGAAACATCCCTCACAATGAGACAATTATCTGTATGACCAAACCAAGCCTGTAATGCTGTTGAGATTCCGTGGTTGCAATAATAATCCAACATGATTGCATTGCATTTGCTCTTGTATATTTTATATTTGATTAGATGCCTCTTAATCATTGCTCCAAGGACTTCTGTATGTGATTGACTTGCTATTATGAAATTTGAATTTTTGTAGGAACTTCATGATGCAGTGAAATCGCATTCCAAGAAGGTAATTGTTGTGAAGAGGGGGCAGCTTAAGCTCTATGCTGGTCAACCATTTTCTGAGGTGGAGATGGCTTTGTACTCTTTGCTTGAACAAGATTAAAGCGCCTAAATAAACTGGCTCTACTGAGAAGGCATACGAACCAAAGATGGATTCTTCTATGGATTTGTCTTACAATGGAAGCCAGTTCCAATCTGTGGGCGTATTCTAACGAGTTCCCTTTTGGAGTCGATGGCTTTGCATGCTTATAAGAAGTTACTGGTTGGAGTTAAAAACTTTGCGTGCCACTCGTCATCCAAATCGCTGGATGCATTCCTACCACTGGCCATTCTAACCAGAAATTCCCAACCTGGCTTATTGTCCCCTTGTTGGTTGTCTTAAATTGGAGCTCAAAAAGAAGATACTTTTCCCGTGGTTTGCATGCCTCTTTTGTCTGTAAATCAATCAAAGTTTGAGATAGGACCATTCAATTTTCTATGGAAATTGACTTGTCATGTTGGCACTAAATCAGTGGAAACTATCATTATATTTTTCTTCTCCCTTTTTAGAGGATTCATTACTGCCCCATGACATGCCCGAATCTCGATAAGCATCCACTTTAACTCGTGTTTTTCTCTTCTTTTCTGTTTCTGCAAACAATTTGGTAGAGGGTACTTTTGCACCAATTTTGGCCACTTCAATGGTTTGCCGATAGCTACAGGGTATATTTTTATTTTTTCTTTATTTCAAATTAATATTATTTTTTTTAGTGTTTTGAATTTATATTAAAAATAATTTTTAAAAAATAAAAAATATTATTTTAATATATTTCTAAAAAAAACAATTTAGAAAGCAATATCATTCTTCATGTAAAAATCTGAAAGAAGCAGCGAACATCAGCTAATCTGGTATTCTGATTCCATATGAAAGAACAGTGGCTCGACGAGTCCATGACAAGCTGTGACTGTTTAGGAGGATGAAAACCCAAGGCTCCATGACCTTAAACAGCTACTAAAAGCGAGCAGAATAAAACTATTAACAATAATTCCATGAAAAGCTGTGACTATGATGAGAAGGAAAAGCAAAAACCCAAGCCTCCAAAACAACGACCCTTTTAAAACTATCAACAGCAAACAGAAGAAACTAGACCTATCATATTAGTCCGCCATTTTTTGGTATCTGAAGTTAAGACAACATCACCACCAGAATGACTACTAATGCATTCTGCGCTTCATCATCTTTTAACCATATGAATCTGTAAGATTAGTGACAAAATCCAATAGTGCTATATACCATCACATCTTCTATTTCTTCAACAAGCAAATGCAGAACTTAGAAAATGAACTCGAAACACCAGCCACATCACCAGAACACCTATAGCTAAAATAAGGTAAGCATGGAATTTACACAAAAACTCAAGGTCTGATTATCTTCTTCACGAGACCATAACCGTAGTTCTATTATCTCTGCTGATACAGTAAAAATTATGACAACAATGAATATTATGGAGAACTAGTAATTTTGACCATTGACTGAGCATGAATGGGTGGCAAACTGGATTGGCAAAAGTTTTGCCATGATTCCTGCTTCTGCTCCTCGTTTCTGGTATATGCTTCATATATAGAAGTCACAATGTTCCTTGCCGCTTCTCTTGCCTCGGGCAGCCTATCATTCAACAAATCTGCAGCCATTTGAACCAGCGAAACCAATCCAAACTCATTCATTCCTTCCAGTCCCTGAAATTTACCCACATAAATTCCCACCAATTAATATCATTCTCCCCTTTACAAGCTAAAACTTGGCAATATCAAACACAAAAGAAATAGCTTTATACAACTTTTACCATCTTGGAGACAGATTTAGAGATAGTTATGGCAGCTTTGGCCCTGACTTTGGGGTTGGAATGGCTAACATAAGGCCGGAGCTTGTTGAGCAAAGGCAGAGGAGTCATGGATTTCACCATTGCATTCAGTGCTCTATCTGCTTCTTCACACACAAACCTTTTGTCTTGAGAAGCTTTCAGTAGTAGTTGCAACAGCTGTGCAACCACATTAAAATCCAAACACATTAACCACAATTCTAAACAGAACCCTCATGAAAATAATAAAATTAAAATGCAAATTAGTTACGAATCGAAGAACAAAAGGTCCCCAGTCCTCACCAAGTTATCAAATGCATTAATAGTAGAGTCAAGCAACTGGTCACCAAAGACCTTGAAAATATCAGATGAAGCCATGATAGATGTCTTGCACAAAGCACTTCTTGGATTCTTCATAGCTTTCACCGCTACTAAAATTACTTTTTCCCTATAATAACATATTTAGCCACAACCGCATTATCAGAACACTTGAAAAACTGTCAAATATGCCAAAAAGATTCAAAAAAAAAAAACAATAATAATACATACAAGATTGGCAGCAAGAGCAACAAATGATAGAGTGCAAATCTCCTAACATCATTCAATGACTCGCAAACCTTTGTCCAATCCTTTGAATCTAACTCCTCTACTAAACCCTGAAGAAAATAAAGCAAAAAACACAAAAAAAAAACCAAATTTATTGATACACACACAAACAAAAACCCTCAAAGTCTAAAGTAAAATGGCATCTGGGTTTGGTCTAAAATTAAAGAAAAGATCCAAAAAAACATTTACATGGATCTTGGATTCAGGATCTGAAATGGGTTCAAGATTCTCAGACGAGATGTAATCAATAATCGGATCTACAGAAGGAGGCAATGATTCAGCTGTCTTGTTTTCTTCATTTACACCCAATTTGATAGTTTCTGGTGGCAGTAGAAGAGCGTTGTTAATGGGTTTCAGTGCCATTTTTGACCAAGTATGACTGTGAAAGAGAAACTGATATTTGCAATGAAGGAAAAAGGGGTTATTTATTTTTTTAAATGTGAGTATGATTGTGAGAGACAAATAAAGAAAGAGAAAGGTAGAGATTTTTTTTTTCCCGGTTTATCCTGAAATTGGTTCGGGGTTAGCATATTTGTTTTTATATTTTAAGATAGTTTTTAAAAAAAATTAATTTTTTTAGATTTTTTAAATTAATTTTTTTATATCGTTTTAATATTTTAATGTCAAAAATAAATTTAGAAAAATAAAAATATATATTATTTTAATATATTTTTAATTTAAAATATTTTAAAAAACAATCATTATCATGATATTAAACAGACTTTTAATAGTTAAAAAATTCAAATTTCAATACTGGTATCAATTTTATAAAACCGGCATGGCAAGTAGAGTTGATTCAGTAATCCGATAACTTGGGATTTAATCTAATTCAGGTTTCATATCAAATTTGATGGAAATTAAGCACACAGTCGATAAATCATTTAAATCTATGAATTAGTGGACATAATTAAAACTCAAGTGAGACCTAACTTGGCTAAGATAGTGTTTGACGTTGTGACAATAATTATTTTTTAAAATGTTTTTGGCTTGGAAATGCATCATAATAATGTTTTTTTTATTTTTTAAACTTATTTTTGATATTAGTACATTAAAACGATACAAAATCACCAAAAACAATTAATTTAAAGAAAAAAATCTTTTTTTTAAAGCATGGCCAACCACATCTAAAAAAATCTAAAACAATATTATTTAGTATTAACTCAAGTCAATCTTGGATGACTTACTCAACTTGTGATTGAGTAGCAGAAAATTTCTCATTTCTAATTCTTTTTATACCTACAATATTAATTATGTGTTTGGTAATATGGTATAAAATTCTTTTTAAATATGCCTTTTAATTTAAAATATATAAAAATAATATTTTTTTTAAAAAAATTAAATAATCATAATACCATTAGATCAAAACTATTTAAAAATATTAATTTAAAATTTATCAAACAAAAAACAAAAATTAAGAAGCGCGTGAGCTGGGCACGAGTCCTTGCCGGCGTATTGTTTTGTTGGATTTGTTTAGACGGTATCAGCCTATCAGGAAACCATGTGGTTCCTGTTATTATAAAAGAGGTCACTATCCACTCATAACCCAATGGCAATTTGTCATATAGAATTTAATTTTCTTCTGTTTTAATTTCTTGAACTCTGGACTACTTTTTTTTAAAAAAAAATTAAAATTGATTTAGTTTTTATTATCTTACATTTCTTATTTTGGACTATAAGTATAATATTATTTAGTTTTTTTTATAATATAATTTACTTTAAATATTGATTTGATTTATATCAGATCCACATTATTTTTAAATTCTTCAAGTCCTATCAAATATTCTATTCTCTAGCATTTTTTACATTTTTAGGCTATGTTTGTTTTCTGGAAAGTGGTTTTTAGAAAACTATTTTCCAAACTTTCCTGTGTTTGTTTGCCATTAGAAAAGTTGGTAAACGGAAAACACTTTCCAGTCAAAGAAAAATTTGATTTGGTTTCCACGAAATAATTTATGAAATGTTAATTATTATTATTTTAATTTCTTCATCTTTTTTTTTAGATTTGATTTCTATTATTTTGATTATTATTTATTTTATTTGAGATAATTTATGAAATTATATTTTTTTTCAATTTCATTCCCATTCAACTTTTTAATTTGTAAGATTTATTCTTCATTATTTAATAAACTTGAGAAAAATAAAACATTAATAAGTTATTTTCCAGCTTATTTTCTATGACATAACCAAATACTGGAAAATATTTTCCAACTTATTTTTCATTACACTACCAAACATCAAAATATAATTCACTTTCCTGGAATTCACTTTAAAAAAAAACCTAGTTTCCAGCAAACAATCAGTATGTTAGTACTTTACTTTTAAATCCTATTCCCTTAGTATTTTATGTCTAGATTTTTAAATGCAGCCTAATTCTGTGTGAAATCTATAATACAATTATTAGCTAACAAATGGAGAATAAAACACTTGCGACGGCAATTTGCAAAATAAGAAAAAGAAACGAAAGAAACCGATTTACGACCGAGATAGCCAAAAGTCGCAACCCCTCTTGACATGCATGCCTAGCGGTAATTTCTTAATCAACTCGTGATTCTTCACGTGTTTAATAAAATTAATTAATTGCTTATAAATATTAAAATTAAAAAGTATAATTTTTTCTCTTTATGATCTTAATTAAACAAAAATAAAAACAATTAGATCAATCATCAAAGAAATTTAGAAAATTTGAAACAAGGATAACAAAGTCGTCTTTCAAATTAAAACCCCCATCGAGAATTCTTTGACCAAAATATATGTTTTTTCTAGACAACATCTCATAATAAATATAAAAGCGATTGTGATAATTTCTATTAATATATTAAAAATACAAAAATATAGACAACTCGCGAGTTGTTGTGAGAAATATCATGGTAGTTTTATTAAATTTGACCGAGGCTATACGAAGATTGAGTTTCAAACTAAATCGAATGGTAGTTGACTTGATATTATCTAAATATGACTCAATTAAAACCCGGTTTGGTTTTAAAAAAAAAATTTAAGAAAACATTTTAATATATTAAAACTTTATAAATTTATTAAAATTTCTCACTACATGTGAAAAAATATATCGTAGGAAGAAATATTATATATATATATATATATATATATATATATATATATATATATATATATATATATATAGAGGCTATTTTTTACGGAAAAATAAAAACCATGTAAATATTATATAACTTGACTTGATTACACTTAATAATTTTATTGGCTAAAAAAATGATATGATTTAGAATTTATTGATATATTAGGTACCTATTAAGGGGGAAAAAAAAGAAGGAATGAGGAATAGAAACTTAATTAAGATTATCGAATGGGGACTTTTATGAGATGTTCTCAATTCTTTTTGAATTCATGCTATTGTCTTTATTAAAAAAAATTTCTTTTTAAATGAATTTTTATTAAAAATTATTGTATTGATATTGATAAATATATTTTTAACATTGTTTGCTTGGTAAAATTAGACTAAATTCTAAATCCACCTATAAGGAGGTCAAGGCTTGGGCTGGTCAAAATTCAAATGATTTTTTCTAATAGATTATATTAGTTAGGTGGCTCGCGTTATGGTACATACTCATTTTTTATTTTCATAGAACATTGGGTCCTCATGATGGCAGGATCCAAGGCTATTTAGGTCCTTCACATACAAGATCCAAGTCTATTTGGGCTATGCACAGTCAATGATATAAGACTATTTTGGGTTCTGCAGCATACGGGGCCCAAGAATAGTTAGGTCTTGGCGTGCCCAAGCACCACATGCGGGTTGGGGGTGTGGCCAGCTCCCAACTAGACAGCCCAAGCTCCACGTGTGCGCTGGAGAGTGTCCACCCAAAGGCTGGAGCCCAAGCGCCACGTGCACGCAAGGTGTGCCCAGCACTGAGGTAGACCCCAAACGCCACGTGGCGCAGGGGTGTGCCAGCCCCCACGCAGGGGTGCGCCACGTGTCCCCACGTGGTTTTTCTTTGATAGTAATAATAATTTTTTTAAAATTTATTAATGATGATAATAATAATAATAATAATTTTTTAATTTTACTTTTTAAATCAAATATTTGGTTGTTTTCAATATTAAGATATAAGTTTTTTCTAATTTAGTAATTATTTTATTGATAATATTGATTATTATAAAAATAATAATATTTATAACACAAAAAAAGTAAAAATTTTAATATTAATACTTTTGATTATAGAAAAAATAATAATATTCATAACCCAAATAATACTATTTTTAATACCAAGAATATTTAGAACATAAATAACAATATTTTTTATATTAAAACTTTGAATTATTATAAAAATAATAATATCTTTGAGATGAATACTTTGCATTCTAGGAAAAATAGTAATATTGACAATGCAAATTATAATATTTTTTATATTAATATTTAGAATTGCTGAATATTTTTAATAATACTATGCCGCAGACTCACTTTTTATTTTTATAAAAAATGCCATAAAAAATTATAATATAAATAATAATAATTTCTTTCAAATTTATTAATGATTTTATTAATAATATTAATTATAAAAATAATAATAATATTTTGAAATCTAGTACCCATAAATATTGAGTCTTGATAAAGGACCCAATAAAATTGGGTCTTTACGCTAGACCCATTGATCATGGGTCCTGACGACCAACTTATTCCCCTTGAGTCTGGAGGCATGACCCAAGCTTAACTTGTCGCCAACCAAAAGTCAGAGCCCAAGGGCCATGTGTGCGCTGGGGAGTGCCCAACCCAAAGGCAGAGCCCAAGCACCACGTGTGCGCAAGGTGTGCCCAGCCCTTAGGCAGGAGCCAAGCGCCACGTGTCCCCACGTGGTTTTTTTTCAATAATAATAATAATTTTTTAAATTTATTAATGATGATAATAATAAAAGTAATAGTAATTTTTAATTTTACCTTTCAAATCAAATATTTGGTTGTTTTTAATATTACGAATAAATTTTTTCTACTTCAGTAATTATTTTATTAATAATATTGATTATTATAAAATAATAATATTTATACCACAAAAAAGTAATGTTTTTTTATTAATATTTTTTATTATAGTAAAAATAATAATATTCATAACAAAAATAATACTATTTTTAATACCAAGATGATTAAAAACATAAATAACAATATTTTTTATATTAAACTTTGAATTATTATAAAAATAATAATATCTTTGAGATGAATACTTTGTATTCTAGGAAAAATAATAATATTGACAACGCAAATTATAATACTTTTTATATTAATACTTAGAATTATTGAATATTTTTAATAATACTATGACGCGGGCTCATTTTTTATTTTTATAAAAAATGCCATAAAAAATTATAATATAAATAATAATATTTTCTTTCAAATTTATTAATTATTTTATTAATAATATTAATTATAAAAAAAGTATTTCTAAAAGAAATAGTAATATTTAGAATACTAGGACTCATGAACATTGAGTTTTGATGAAGGACCCAATAAAATGGAGTCCTTACGCTAGACCCATTGATCATGGGTCAAGACGACTGACCACTTCCCCTTGAGTCCGGTGCCCTGACCCAAGCGTCACTTGTCCCCAACCTAACGCAACCCAAGCGCCACGTGTGCGCTAGGGAGTGCCCAAGCCAAATGTAGAGCCCAAGCGCCACGTGGGCACTGGGTGTGCCCAGCCCCCAGGTAGGAGTCAAGCGCCACGTGTCCCCACGTGGTTTTCTTCGATAATAATAATAATTTTTTAAAATTTATTAATGATGATAATAATAATACTAATAGTAATTTTTAATTTTACCTTTCAAATCAAATCTTTGGTTGTTTTCAATATTAAAAATAAATTTTTTCTAATTTAGTAATTATTTTATTAATAATATTGATTATTATAAAAATAATAATATTTATAACCTAAAAAAGTAAAATTTTTAATATTAATACTTTTGATTATAGTAAAAATAATAATATTCATAACCCAAATAATACTATTTTTAATACCAAGAATATTTAGAACATAAATAACAATATCTTTTTATATTAAAACTTTGAATTATTATAAAAATAATAATATTAGGACAAAAATAGTAATATCTTTGAGATGAATACTTTGTATTCTAGGAAAAATAATAATATTGACAACACAAATTATAATATTTTTTATATTAATACTTAGAATTGCTGAATATTTTTAATAATACTACGCCGCGAGCTCACTTTTTATTTTTATAAAAAATTATAATATAAATAATAATATTTTATTTCAAATTTATTAATTATTTTATTAATAATATTAATTATAAAAAAAATATTTCTAAAAGAAATAATAATATTTAGAATCCTAGGACCCATGAACATTGAGTCTTGATGAAGGACTCAATAGAATTGGGTCCTTATGCTAGACCCATTGATCATGGGTCCAGATGACCGACCTATTCCCCTTAAGTCCGAAGCCCTGGCCCAATCGCCACTTGTGCCCAACCCGACGCAACCTAAGCGCCACGTGTGCGCTGTGGAGTGCCCAAGCCAAAGGTGTATTTTCAACGATGGTCGGAGGAGAAAACTGTCAGCGACGAAAACTGTCCCGAAGTGTATTTTCCAAGAAATTTTCCTCCTGCGATATCTCTCAAACGGGGACTGATATAGAAGATCCCTCCGATGACAATGTACACGACATGGAGGAGAACAACATATCTAAATATCGTTTTGATCCAACGGTGGAAGATGGAGTTATAACTGTTGTATTTTTTGCCATCAATATGTCTTTTCTCCAGCCTCTCTCTAAACTCTCTCTTGCTCTTGCAAGTCACGCTGAGATAGAAAATAGAATGATATTTGTAGTGCTATCATCTTGTTAAATGCACATTTATCCCCACTTTTTTTTTTTTATCATTTGTACATAAACTCCTAACCTTCTGTTATTTGAATATTGACATCTCTTGGTCTTACATATTCATTTTGTCCCTACAAATATTTTTCTTTTCAACAATTTAGTCCTATATTCACTTTTCATTTCATTAATTTCACTATTTTTAACTTGATTTAGGTTTCTTTAATTTAATTTAATTCATTTTACTATTGGTTAAATTTATCATATTTTAATAACCCAGAAAAATTATAACCGGGGGTTTAAATTAATAACATGATTTTTCTCTAAAAATATTTTTTAAAACTATATGAGAAAAAAATAGATTATAAAAAAAGTCAAGTTCAATTAAAAAAAAAAAAAGACAACTCACCAAACTCGTAAACAAGGGCAACTTGAGTTACCTTGACAAACCCATAAACCACGTTAACCTCATATAAAGGTAAAATAAAAGGAAGCAAATTACAAAGCTAAATTCTCAACAATCTCAATTTTAAAAGATGAAATAGACAAAAAAAAAATCGTAACAAATGTTTTTTTTAAAGAAAGCTAAACACTGTGGATTATTAAAATAATTTGTGAACAATGGTTTTCTCCATATCCCTTAATTTTTCTTTCTTCATAAAGTTTAATAAAATAATTTGTCTCTAAAACTATTTTTTTAACTACATGAGAAAAAAATAGACTATAAAAAAGGCAAGATCAATAAAAAAAACCCACAAAATCCATAAAAAAAGATACCCCACGAAACTTATAAATCAGTGCAACCCGACTTACCTTGATAAACCTGCAAAACCATGTTAATCTTATAGAAAGGTAAAATAAAATAAAACAAATTATAAAGCTAAATTTTTTATTATTTTAATATTAAAAAATAAAATCTACAAAAATATATACGTAAAACAAAATCATAACAAAAATTTAAAGGAAAAAAAACACTTGGGTAAAATAAATTTCTAGTCCTTTCCGCGTATGTTCAAGCTTTTATTTTAATTAATGGTATTGGTTGCCTAATGGCGTTCACTTTTTTGTTCAGGAGTTGGATATATATATAGACACACACACACACTAAAATTGCTTAGTGTTTCACTGTGCACTACACAGTGCAGTCCACAGTGAAATACTGAGCTGTCTTTTTTTTTTCTTTCATTTTAATTTTTTTTTGTTTTTTTTTATGCCTTTAAGGGTTTTTTTTTTTTTGCTTTTTTCTTTGTGTTTTTTTCTTTAATGAATTTTTTTTGTTTAATTTAGTTTGTTAATGTTAATTTTTTTATTTAGTTATCAGACTTTCATAACACGGATCCCGGATTTGACAGGTTAACCTGGTTTGACGAGTTAACCAAGAATTTTGTTTTTTTGCTTTTTTTTAATTAATTTTTTTCATTTAGTTTAGTTTGTTAATGTTAAATTTCTTTCTATTTAATTATCAAACTTTCATGACGCGTATCCCGGGCTTGACAGTTTAACCCAGTTAATTCTGGGTTAACCTATCAATTTTTTTTTCTATTTAGTTATCAAACTTTTGATGATGCGAATCCCAGGTTTGACGGGTTAACCTGGTTTGAAGGGTTAATCCAGTTAATTCAGAATTTTTTCTTTTTCTTCATTAGTTTTTTTCTTCCTGTTGGTTTTTTTCTTTGTTTTTTTCTTTTAAATTAATCTATTTAATTATCACACTTTTATAACACGACCTTGCAGCTAGACCCACATCCATGGCTCTTAGGTCCGGTGTTACAGCCAGACTCACTTAAACTTGAGTCATGTAAGTTTAATTTTATTATTAATATTATAAATATTACTCTTGGGTTAAGCGTTGCAGCTAGACCTAAGGCTCTTGGGTATATCTTTGCATAAAGACTTAACACTCTTAGATCTTAACCTTTTTTGATATTTTTTATGAAAGAAAAAAAATTAACCCATGGAGTATGCATTTGTTTTTCCTTTCCTTTCCTTTTCTTTTTTAAGCCTTTTACTATGGACTGCACAGTGCAGTCCACATTTAAAAAGCTGATGCCTTTAGTTTTTTTTTTTTTGTCTTTTTTCATTGTTTTTTTGTTTTTTAATTTAGTTTGTTGGTATTAAATTTCTTTCTATTTAGTTATCAGACTTTTATGACACAAATCCCAGGTTTGACGGGTTAACCCAGTTTGACGGGTTAACCTAGTTGATTCAACTTTTTTTTTCTTTTTCTTCATTAGTTTTTTTTCTTCCTATAGGTTTTTTTTTCTCTTTGCTTTTTCCTTTTTAATTAATCTTTTTTTTTTTTAACTTAGTTCATTAATATTAAATCTTTTTTCTATTTAGTTATCACATTTTCATGATACGAATCTCAGGTTTAACGGGTTAACCTGATTTGGCGGGTTAACCCGGTTGATTCAGATTTTTTTTTCTTTTTCCTCATTAGTTTTTTCCTTCTGATTTTAACTTTTAATATTGTATGCAGTTCACAGTGAAAAGGCTAATATGTTTAATTTTTTTTCTATTTAGTTATCAAACTTTCATGTATAAATGTTAAGTATGAGAAAAATGGTGTTGATAATAAGTAAATCAAAAGATGGTTTTCAATAATATTATTACCTCCCTGCACCCAGAAATTATATATAGGGAAGAATATTATATGAGGTAATCTATAACATGCATAAATGTCTATTGATATGCTAATGTACAATGATAGAATATTTCCCTTGATTTTCTGCATGATATCTTGCCTTATTGGTGACAGATTCTGCTTCCTTTTTAACAAAGTCCATCTTTGAACAATTTTAGGGGCCTAATTTTTTTTTTTAACGTGATGTATAAAATATTTTTTATAATTATTAATTTTAATTTGAAATTTGAATTCAGAAAATCAGGTAATAAAGTATATATTCTATTAAATTAATATCAAACCAATCTATGAATTTGCAATTCAAAGAGAGATTTTTTATTTACCTCTTGTTGGCTCCATTGATTGATTGAAAGCATGTGAGCACATTCATATGATTATTACCCTAAGATTTAAAGAATATGAGATAATATAATACTTATTCCATGTGATCACAAACATGTCATTTGCCCATCAAATTAGGTTTAATTATTGAAAAATGTGCACAGTACACTTATTCCACGGAACCATCAAGCCTTGATCCACATTTAGCAGTCCCACTGACAGAGGCATCACGTAAAGTCACACTTTGCAACGGATCCAGGATGACCGGCTCCGCCTTGGCACATTTCGCGACACAATTCAGGATAACATATTCTAGTTCTGAACAGTTTTTTACATCTTTTTTTTTTAGTTTTTTACATCTTTTTGCTTGGACGTCTTGAACCATTAGTGCATCTGCAAAAGCAAAATATAACTATTCATCACTTTCTTTTTCACTATTTTTCTGATATATATGCTTTTTATATCAAAATTAGATAACTTATAAAAAGTTCATTTTAAGATGTGAAATATATGACTAAAATATAAACATTGTTATATTTATATATTAGTTTCGA
>Ga0325405_1001843_pt1 | contig 21770 bp, 16 predicted proteins | sample PopdelMetagenome_21_FD_205663 | JGI IMG/M metagenome (GOLD analysis project Ga0325405, IMG submission 205663) | Populus deltoides microbial communities from Bellville, Georgia, United States - Xylem-Control-R2 | ecosystem: Host-associated > Plants > Phyllosphere > Stem > Wood/Secondary xylem...
GGAGTTTTCTTAAAAGAATATTGTGTTGATGCAATGCAAATAATCATTCATATGATTCATTTTTATAGTTATAAAATTATTTTGGCAATTCCTTCTACTTTTTAAATTAAAATAATTTTTTGATATAGTAATATGATTGAATGGTCAGGATTGGTCTCATCCAACCCGGCTGATAGAGATAAGTACTATTTTCATTTCTTAACTTGAAAATTAAAAGGAGAATATATTAAGCTCTCGAACAGTTTGCCATTGGCTAGCATGTTGTTTCGATTAGAAATTAGAGGAGTCATCCACGTTTACTCGTATGAGATCGGGATGCCTTTTCCAAATGCCAACCTGCATTTCATTATTATAAAATGAAGGGTTATTATGGGCTATCTGAATCCACTGGGCCAGTGTCCCGGTCAAATGGTCCAGAAGAAATTCGCCGTTGGGGCTCTGCAGGAAAGCTGACACCCGGTTGCGAAGCAAAAATTGTTGATCCTGATACAAGTGACAGCTTGCCTGGGAGAGCTTTGGATTAGAGGAGCCACGATAATGAAAGGTAAAACCTTGGATTTCAATTAGGAACATGCCGCGCAGCACGCACATGAACGACTTTATCTGTGAATGCATTTAAATATTTTGCCCGGTGATCAAAAGTAAAACTCTGCTTATTTTTATTTAGTGCCTTGAGCCTTATTGAGACTAAGATTTTGTGATGTCGCTGCAGGTTATGCTGGAGATCCTGGAGCAACTTCTGCTACCTTGGAACCAAATGGTTGGTTGAGGACTGGTGATATTTGTTATATTGACGAGGAAGGTTTTTTATTCGTGGTTGACAGGCTGAAGGAACTAATCAAATACAAGGGATATCAGGTAAACTCTGTAATATCGATCTCAGAGTTTCTGGCTTCAAAGCATATCAAGGAATAAGAATTAAGCATAAACTGAATTCTGCAAACAACTGGAATTACTATATATGCAGGTCGCTCCTGCTGAACTAGAGCAATTGCTTCAGTCCTATCCAGAGATAGCTGATGCCGCCGTGATACCGTAAGTTTTCACTCCTTCCAGTTTATGGGGGTCCTTTTTCCCTTTTCCCTTTTCCCTTTATCATGATTTAGAGTGAGCAATTGATTCTGTGCTGCATTTGTAGAGGGATTAAAGAATTTGCTGGATTCTTTTGCGCTGTCTACTAATCATGGTCCTCAATCAATAGATTCTGAATTCTGATATACTGAAGAATTTGCAGATACCCTGATGAGGAATCTGGTCAGGTGCCCATGGCTTTTCTGGTGAAACAGCCTCAGAGCAGCATCAACGAAAGAGGTGTAATGGATTTTGTTGCAAAGCAGGTGTTTTTATTCTCAATGCTTAAAACTATTTTCCTTTTTGAGCTTACTGTCTAGTAGGGTTGGTTTTGTAACATGAATTCATGGTTTGGGATGGATGGCAAGAACATCACAATGTGCTGCCATCAAATCCTGAAGGCATCATAGTAGGCTAGTAGCCAAAAGTTTTGTAGATACCGTTCCCAAATCTTCTCGGGGAGGGAGGGAGATGATGCATCTCCCAAACCTCAACATTATCTCTAGTTGAATGGAGCTATTATCTGCAGTCCTTCGGTGCTGTGTGCATGAATAGCATAGAGGTACAGAGGATGTGCAAATATCAATTGTCTGCCTCTGGTCTAATCTATTTATGCTCATCAAATCATTTATCCTGCCTGTATTAAAGATTCTAACCCATAAAAATGCTCTGCTGACATATTTTGCACAAGAGCAGGTCGCACCATACAAGAAAATAAGGCGCGTAGCCTTTGTCAGTTCCATACCAAGGAGCCCAGCTGGGAAATATTGAGGAGGGATTTAAGGAACATGGCTTTTCCAGCACTGCCTTCATCGAAGATGTAATTTGCAGCTGATTTCAAAATACTGGAAAAATATTTGGAAGTGCTGATCTTTGTCATCATATCCTCTAAGGATGAGTTATTAAATTAAATGCTTTTACAGCTGAAGACAGCAGACTGGTGACTGTAACATAATAACAGCCAGTAAACGAGGAGAACATTGTTTCCAGAGTAAAATACTCAAGCTTTTATATTTATTTATTTTTATTTAAGCATCGTAATGTTTAATAATTACTTAAATAAAAATTAATTTTCTTAATCACATTTTGTATTATTCTAAGTACCAATCGAACTCCCTTTGGAAGTTTAAACACCGAGATAAAAAAAAAAATACAGGAAATAAAATACAAACACTTGATTAAAAATAAAATGGAGAGCCACGCGTCCACATGACAAACACGTTATCATATCAGCATAAAATAAATGAAGCTTCACGGGAGCACTTGCGTTGGAAAAAAAAAATAATTAAAAAAGTTAAGCAACTCTTCTCTTAAAATCCCATCAACTTTTATATCAGAATTTACCATTTATCATGGGAAGAAATAACAAACGGCATGTCGTTTAGTCAGCCCATCACCGCCTGCCCTCCCTTCTCTCTCGATTCAACAGGCATTCACTCATGTCCAAAATCACCCAAACACTAAAAGAGAAATAAATCCCTGTTCTTTTTATAAAATTATTCCAACGATATGGACATTCTTTACGCTCAGATCCAAGCAGACCTCCGTTCAAATGACGCTCTCCGCCAGACTGGCGCACTTCTCCAAGCTCTCCAGCAATCCGCAGCCGGTCGCGATATTTCTATCCTCGCCAAATCCGCCGTTGAAGAGATCGTCGCCTCTCCTGCCTCCGCAGTCTGTAAGAAACTCGCTTTCGACTTAATCCGTTCCTCTCGCCTCACCGCCGATCTCTGGGACACTGTCCTATCCGGTATCCGCTCCGATCTCCACTTCCCTGATCCCGACGTCACTGCTGCTGCTATATCCATCCTCGCTGCATTGCCTTCTCATGCTCTCTCCAAGCTTATTACGGATTCCAACGCGGAAATATCTGGTTGTTTTGATTCGCAGAGTGATAATTTGAGATTCTCGATTACTGAAACCCTAGGCTGTGTTTTAGCACGTGATGATTTGGTTACGCTGTGTGAGAATAATGTGAATTTGTTAGATAAGGTCTCGAATTGGTGGGTGAGGATGGGGGGGAACATGTTGGATAAATCGGATGCGGTTTCGAAAGTTGCCTTTGAATCAGTTGGGAGGTTGTTTCAAGAGTTTGACTCGAAGAGGATGAGTCGGTTAGCGGGGGATAAGTTAGTTGATAGTGAGAATTCATTGGCGATTAGGTCGAATTGGGTCTCTTCAATGGTGGATTTTGTGTGGAAGAGAAGGAATGCGTTGATGTCGAGATCATTGATCTTACCAGTAGAGACTTTTAGGGCTACGGTTTTTCCACTTGTGTTTTCAGTGAAGGCAGTGGCATCTGGGAGTGTGGAGGTGATTAGGAAGCTTTCGAAAGCAGGAACAGGCAGTGGTGTTAATGGGAGTGTTGTGGACTCGAATGCAGAGAGGTTGGTTGGGGTTTCGGATGTGGTCACACACTTGGCGCCGTTTTTGGTGTCATCGTTGGATCCAGCTTTGATTTTTGAGGTGGGGATTAATATGTTGTACTTGGCTGATGTGCCTGGAGGGAAGCCAGAGTGGGCTTCACAGTCTATTATTGCAATTTTGACACTTTGGGATAGGCAAGAGTTTTCTTCTGCAAGGGAGAGTATTGTTAGAGCTGTTGTTACAAATCTGCACCTACTTGATCTTCATATGCAGGTAAGATTTTTATTCTTATATTTACTAATTCCGTATATTGGGAGCAATGAGGCAGAATAACATTGACTAGCGCTCAAAACACTGCGCTTAGTAGTTAGTAAGTAGTGCCCTGAAAAGAGTGCATTAAGTTTGCTTAGACTTCATTTGCTCTAATGGAAGCAATGTAGGATTAAGAAATGCATTGTTCAAGTGATGTGATTTTTTAACTACATTGTGGAATATTTTCTCTAAATGAGGTCAAAGACGATCCTCTGAGTAAAACCATTGAGTAATATCTTGTCTTTTGTCAACTAGTTTTGGTCATTCATTGATGTGGTAAATTTTAATGCTTGAAGGTTTCATTGTTTAAGAAGCTGCTGCTTATGGTGAGAAATCTGAGGGCTGAATCAGACCGTATGCATGCTTTAGCTTGCATTTGTAGAACAGCACTCTGTGTTGACCTTTTTGCTAAAGAAAGTGTTAGAAGAGGTCAGAAACCTCTTGCTGGCACTGATATAGCCTCTCTTTTCGAGGATGCAAGGATAAGAGATGATCTCAATAATGTGAGAAGTAAAAGCTTATTTAGGGAGGAGTTGGTGGCATCACTAGTGGAAAGTTGCTTTCAGTTGTCTCTACCTTTGCCTGAACAAAAGAGCTCAGGAATGGAGAGCAGAGTTATTGGAGCTTTGGCTTATGGAACTGGTTATGGTGCATTAAACTGGACAGAGCCAGCTTTGGAAGTTGTTGAAGTGTGCAGGCCTTGTGTCAAATGGGATTGTAATGGCAGGACATATGCAGTTGATTGCTATTTGAAGTTGCTTGTGAGGTTGTGCCATATATATGATACCAGGGGAGGAGTGAAAACTATTAAAGATGGTGCTTCTCAAGATCAAATCTTGAATGAGACGAGGTTGCAAAATTTGCAACGTGAACTTGTGAAAGATCTACGAGAGGTATGCACTTCTTTGAATATCATCCAAATTTGCTGAAAGCCTGAGGTGTTAGCCATGCTTGAATGTCACGTGAGTTGCAGTGCACTTTCCAGTTTATAACATTTAGTGATTTTGCAGCTGATAAGAGGGATAGTATTTCTTGCTAACAAATTGGTAAACTTGATCACTTATATGTGGACTAAACAACAGACTGGCTTTTGGCAACCATTGCCTAGACTTTTATGTTCCTTTGAATTTTGTGCAACACCATGCTTGTGTAAGCTTTCTGGTTATATGAGATAAAAAAGCTAATTGCTTGCTTGATGTTCATCAGTGACACCAGGCCTTTTATTAACAAATGTAATGCTAGATTAGCTAGCTCTTCTTCTGTGTATGCATCTTGATTTCAACTATCAGTTTTGTAGCTGGTTAGCAGTGCTTTTTATGTTACCCGTTTCATACTCTGTTGATGGTGCTTGAAAATTCTGTGGCATGGAATATTGAGTTCTCTATTCATGTTTGGAACTCCAAGTTCTTGATGGATCAACTATTGTTATTTGTGAGTGCTTTCTGCGACTGTCAGGAGCTAAAGAAACACTCATTTGGATAAATATGTAGTTAAAATCAACGTTATATGGTTGATATTTCTCGATGGATTTATTTTCCTCAATGTTAAACTCTCTCAATTCGTGTTTGTTTATTTCTTCCTTTCCTCCATTCTACTTTCATGTTCAAAATACTGATTTTATTCCAAGTTGACAAAGGTTCAATGATCATCTGCTATCTTACTTCTCTGTCAATTTAACAGGTAAACACCCCAAGAATATATGCCCGTCTTATTTGGGCTATTGCTGAACACATAAATCTAGAAGGTTTGGATCCACTTCTAGCTGATGATCCTGATGATCCACTGAACATTATTATATCAAATATCCACAAGGTTCTATTTAATGTTGATTCGCCTGCAAATACATCAAATAGGCTTCAAGATGTTCAGGCAGTTCTTTTAAGTGCTCAGAGATTGGGATCACGAAGCCTTAGGGCTGGCCAGTTACTGTCTAAAGAGCTTGAAGAGTTTAGAAACAATGGTTTGGCTGATTCGGTCAACAAGCACCAATGCCGCTTGATATTGCAGAGGATTAAATATGTTCAAAATCATCCTGATAGCAGGTGTGCATTTCTCCTCATTACCATAATTCTGAATTTGAGAGTGACAAAGTTCTGATATTATTTTTATTATTGAACCTGCTAGTGATATTGAATATTATAGCAACACGGTGTATGATGTTCTGTCTCTGAATCTTCCCTAGTTCGTATCTGTATCCAAGAATGTGCTTTCCATACATTATTTCCTCATGCTTTCTCCAGATTGAGCTGTAATGTGCTGCATCATTTTGATGACATTGAACTGGGTGAAACCCAGTTGGTTTTCCTGTATGTTGGATATGCATGTGTCTCTGCATCTTTCTACATTAGGCTTCTAGCTAGCTGAATTCTTTTATTCCTGTCCTTGTGATCAAAAGTGCCTTAATTCCCATAGTTTCACAGTTATTGAATCTTCCTTCACTTCTTTCTCCCATGGCACATTTTGGGCTTTTGCACACGTTTTCCCCATACGCTTTAATGAAATCAATCTTTCATAGCTGTTTTCTCAAGCCTTGCCAACTATTATTTCTTAAGGTATTCAAAGATGATGTTGGTACATGAGAAGACCTATGCATGTCTTCAAATGCAATTATTATTTCTTTTGAAGCACCATGCATACATTGATAGAAGCGCACAAAATTGTTTTCAAACGCAATTTTGTGCGCTTCTATCAATGTATGCATGGTGTATTTATTGGTACATGAGAAGACCTATGCATGTCTTCTCTTGTCCATGATATTCATGCGGTACAAGGAAGCCTAGGCTAGAAATGTCCCCTTTTTTCCCAATTTTTCTTTGGGAATCTTCTTTTACTCAAAAACTAAAAAAGGAAAAAGAAAGATATTTTGGGAATTCACAGGCTTAGGCATCTCCTCACCTTCTCCTTTCTTCTATTTTAGCAATTTGTTAATTATTGATTTGAAGCATAAGCTTTTGGTAGTAGTAAACTAGAAATAATTTTAGTTCATTTATTTTTCGATTTGTTTTCTACAGTTCTCACCGGCCTTTCTTCTTAAACACATGGTAATAATGTTGTTATGCGAGCTCATTTTTTAACCAAAAAAAGAAACGAAAGAAAGAGAAATTCGCTATGCATAGAATTGAGATATGACATTTCTCTCTCAGGTGGACTGGTGTTAGCGAAGCCAGAGGAGACTACCCATTTAGCCACCACAAACTTACTGTTCAGTTTTATGAAGCAGCTGCTGCTCAGGACAGAAAATTGGAAGGATTAGTTCACAGGGCTATTTTAGAGCTTTGGAGACCAGATCCAAGTGAATTAACTATTTTGTTGACAAAAGGAATTGACTCTCCACTGCTCAAGCTTCAGCCTACTGCACATACTTTGACTGGTAGTAGCGATCCTTGCTATGTTGAAGCTTATCACCTGGCAGACTCGGGCGATGGTAGGATCACTCTTCATCTAAAGGTTAGAGCTTTTTCATACTCATAACAGTCTTGGATTCTTCCATTGACCAATATAGCAGTTTTTTTCTGTATAATATAGCATAGAATGAATTGGTAATTAAAAGCTTGAAGTCAAGTACTTCAATATCATGACTCAGTAGCTCTCCTTATTCAAGTACTTCCACAACATGACACCATAGCTCTCCTTATCACTAAAATGAGGGATATTATGAACAAAATAAATGGAGTGGTGGATAAGAGTTAATATGTAACTAAAATTTCACTTTGTACAAATTCTTGGACCCAAATTAATGTTTAAAAGAACATGTCACTATCAGTTTGTTTCTCAGGAACTCTACTTGATAGAGCATTTGTGCTCACGCAACAATATTTGATTTAATGATTGCATTGTAGAAATTTCATGCATAATCCAATCTCGCCCCTGTCAATATTAGGGTTGAAAGTTTTAAGTTGTGTTTGGATCACTTGGTCTGTAGTTTGTGCTAATTGCAATTGATTGAGGAGTCAAACTTATTTGTATTCTAATAACATTTTCCAGCATAGCAACTTACTAATATTGCTGTTATTATATAAGCTAAGAACGCAATACCTTGGAGGTTAGTTTCTATACATCAGAGAAACCAAAAAAGAAGAAGTTAAAAGCATAGTAATCTCTCACATTTTTCCTATTCTGTAGATGTTGCTATGGAGATACATTCTTTTTTTTGTTGATCATACTCACTCTGAACTCTTTGCAGGTTTTAAATTTGACTGAACTTGAACTGGATAGGGTGGATATTCGAGTTGGGTTATCCGGTGGATTATATTTTATGGATGGATCTACTCAAGCTGTGCGACAGTTGCGTAATCTTGTTTCACAGGTATCTTTTTGTACCGTCTCAAATATTAGTTCTTCCTAAAATTGGCACTGTTTCTTTTCCGCGTGTGACTTTGCAATGCGGTTTTCTTATGCTCTTTTTATCATTTGATAGGCAATTTTTTTTTTATAAAAATATCAAAGCAAATTTATAAATGTTATTGATTGGGTGTTCATTTTGGAAGGATATGACCTTTTGCCGCTAAATACCTTCCTTCTGGGTATTTTTTTTGTTAACAGATGTTGTGTTCTAGTTGCTATTCATGTCCCACTTTTCATTGTTTATAACTGTTGTGTAGGAATGAAAGTCTTTCGACTATGTTTCTGAAAATTATGGTTCTGCTCGTAAATTTTATGGCACTGGGTGCTATTCCTCTTACGCCATTGTTAATACTGTTTGTTTTCAGTGTTCTTTTTTTATTGCAATACCTTCATTTTCAGAATCTTTGATCTGTGCAATTGATTCTGTGCATAGGATCCAGTACTTTGCAGTGTTACATTGGGTGTGTCCCATTTTGAGAGATGTGCCCTCTGGGTTCAAGTCTTATACTACCCATTCTATGGAAGGGGTGCAATAAATGATGGTGATTATGCTGAGGAGGATCAACAGATCATGAAACAGAAGAGAAGCTCGAGACCAGAACTAGGAGAACCTGTGATTTTGAGGTGCCAGCCTTACAAAATTCCGCTGACTGAACTTCTTTTGCCACATAAAATTTCGCCTGTTGAGTTCTTCCGCTTATGGCCTAGTTTACCAGCTGTAGTAGAGTATACTGGCACATACATTTATGAAGGAAGTGGCTTCAAGGCCACTGCTGCGCAGCAATATGGTTCTTCTCCTTTCCTCGGTGGACTAAAATCCTTGTCTTCCAAGCCTTTCCACAGAGTTTGTTCACACATCATCCGGACAGTGGCAGGGTTTCAGGTAGGACTCTCTATTGTTTGAGGTTTTAACTATTAGAGCTGAGTTTTGTCCACTAGAACTTGTCCCTTTCTCGTTGCTCATACTATACAACTCACCTCGGTTACATTTAATTCTAAATTGGCCAGTTTCTATTATATTTCACCAGCTTGAACTCGGAAAGAAGCCAATGTTATTGTACCTTGTGTAGTTTTTCTGAAACTATTTAATGTGTTCTGTCAAATAAAATTTGAAGTTCCCTATTGTGTGACAGCTTTGCTATGCTGCCAAAACTTGGTATGGAGGCTTCTTGGGCATGATGATATTTGGAGCCAGTGAAGTGAGCAGAAATGTTGATCTGGGTGACGAAACTACAACAATGATCTGCAAATTTGTTGTCCGAGCATCTGATGCGTCAATCACAAAGGAGATTGAAGCAGACTTGCAGAGCTGGTTGGATGACCTTGCTGATGGAGGTGTGGAGTACATGCCTGAAGATGAAGTGAAAGAGGCTGCTGCTGAAAGGCTTAGGATTTCAATGGAAAGAGTAGCCTTGTTTAAGGCAGCCCAACCACCACCCAAAACTCCCAAATCTGATGATGAAGAGGAGGAGGAGAAAGAGGATGACGAGGAAAAGAAAGAAAATGAGAATGATGGCGATAAGAAAGAGCACAAGGAAGATGGTAAAAAACCAAAAGGAACCCTGTCAAAATTAACCGCAGAGGAGGTTGAGCACATGGCTCTTCAAACAGCCGTGCTCCAAGAATGGCACGTTCTGTGTAAAGAAAGAAGCTCGACAGTGAATTAATGACAATCTTTTTCCATGATTGTGAAGAGAGTTAGATAGCATTCTTTTTACCTTTTAGAATTCTAGTTTTGACATCTGCAAAATTTGGTTACCGAGCGTCTTCTCATTTTTTATTCTCCCTTTCTTTTATGGGGATACCCCCTTGTACATCATCACGCGCCGGCCTGTCAGTGTTTCTGTTTGCTCTTTTCTGCTTTGAAACCCGGATTGTTTTGTACAACCTTTTCATTTTCGAGAAAAAAATTGTTTTGCAAGCTTTGGATTGAAAAAGAAGTGAAATTTGGTGTTGATGACTCGATTGGTGGAAGTGGCACCAGCACATTTACTTTCAGGTTTATCTTGTGCTAATACAGGCATCTTCTCAGTGGTTGTAATGATATGCCCATTTAGCAAAATTTGGAGCGCACTAACCCATGTTGAACGAATTGATTGAGGGCAAAGATTCAAGTCATGCTAGAGAAACAGGAGATAGCCTTGTCGGTTTTGCAAATGCTTTCCACAGATTATATGTTAGCTTCCACTCCATTCAAGAGAATTCAGTTCTGTTGATTTCTCATCCTGGCAACAAACACTAGGGAGAGGCGAACTCAACAGTGTATCTGGATTCCTGTCCACCCCAAACCTCAACATGAAAAATGTAAAGGATGAAGAGCATGCAGGATGGCCTAATAATTATCTTGGACACAGAAGCGATACATATACATGAAATTTATAGCTTGAAAAGAGTTGTCACTGAGCTGGATTTCTTATTTCAAGATAAGAAATGAGGCAAAAAAAGAAGAATTTGACATCGCTTGTCCTTCTTTTTATCAAGTGAAACAAGGGTTTAAATTTTCCATCTCTTTAAACATAGTGTTATAGGCAGTAACTTAGCATCATTCTCAATTAAATACCACTTGTATTCTACAATCCTCCAATTTCCCTTATATGTTGAATTTCTGTGGAACAGGGTCAAAATCATCAAAGTCAAATCTCTGACGCTCTCTTCCAACCTAGACAAACACAGGAACAAACTGGTTAGTGCACACCATAACCTAAACAAGCTCAGCTTATATGTATTACAGGAATCGATGTAATCAGCTCACCTTTGCCAAGTACAAAGGATCGCATGATATGAGTTCATCCATTGCGGTCAGCTTCTTTGACAGTGTCATTATCCTAGTATAACAAACATGATGGAAGATAAGGAATAACCAAAATATTCATCGAGACTGAAATGCAGCTACAACCTAGTAAATAGGTTTGGCTGGATATTGAAAGTCATTTATCCTGTCATTTATTACTGTGAAAATAACATAATGCAATTTATATTTATGGTTTACCGAACCATCAGATGCAAAGCACAAACAGTGATTTTATCATGATCTATTCAAAGGTCAATCAATATACTCTTAAGAGAAAATAAAATAAAATTATGGAGATTTCAATCTGGTTTTGATAAAGACATCCATATAGCTCTTATGTGCTTAAGTAGATTTATGAGATTTTTGAGGTAAACATACTGCTCAGTGTTAACAGATGAGTACACGATTATGGTTCCATTGAAGTGGAAATTTGAGTGCGGGTACTTGCAGATAGTCCAATTTTCATCACATGGGCATGGTGTAGTTGTTCACAAGACTCAACTGCACCCTCAGGTTGCAGGTCTGAGGGTGCAGGTCTAAGACTATTGACATTGATTGTAGCAATGGCCATTAGAGCAGGTTCAATTTTATCCCCAAATATTTTTCACTGGAAACTACTGGCAGAATGAAAGTATTTCACTTATAAATAACAGTTTCAATTCCAGCTACTGTACCTCTGAATAGAAGAATCAATATGCTCAATCATCTCACAGGTTTTATATTGCTCCGGATCCTCTAAGAATCTAACCATACCATCTCTTTGGTTGATTGTTGCATATATCTCACCATCTTGGATCTACAATTTGAAATAAAAATGTTAATTTGTATTATGGTATAAGATATAGGTGTGCACTATTAGTGATCTAGTTACAATAAGTATTTTGCAGTAAATGGATCACACAAGAAATGAAAAAATATATATATATATATATATATATATGAAAATGCTGTGTGCTTAACATCAGAGATAATTGCATGAGGTACTACCATTTGAAGCACATGCATTTCTGCCTCTTTAGGACTGCTGAGTTGCACAGTGTTCGCTATATCTTGGAGGGAAAGAGTCAAATATGTTTGGGTCAATCTCTGAATGTTTCTCTTATACATTGATGATACAACCTGCTTCACCAATCCAAGATTATTGTCCTGAAAAAGAAGATAAGAGCCAATTTTAGATGATGAAGAGATCTTATATTTGTCTCAGAAAGTGAAAATACGAAATGTGTGCTTGTAGACTCACGCTGTCAAACTTTTCTCTGTTCGTCTGAATGTATGACTCTAATTCTGAAATTTTTCCAATGCTATAAGTATTTGCCAATTCTATATAGGGCTGCTCAAAGGGTAAAGATAAATGTGTTAAGAGAGTAGAACCCAACTAAAACTTCAAATCTCACCTGGATATATCTATATGATTGCAAAACAATTCTGCATGCAAAGACACAAACACTGTTGATGGTGTAAACAACAAATATTTCACTAAAAAAGAATAAAGAATTTCCATTTATTTCATTTGATAGACATAAGAGAACCTCAGAGATCAATATGGAACATATCATCTTAAAATAGATTCAACCAAGCATATCCATGGTGAATGCAGCTTTCATTTGGGCAAATTAGGCTAGAATTCCATCATAGGAAGCTGGGTAGTCGCATGATAAGTTTAGGTTCATGAGAAAGGTCTTTTTTTTTTTAATGCATACTTAAAAAGAAAGAAAAATGGTGCTTACTTTCCACATGCACTATCCACTCACACATAAAACAGCATAATTATGGTTCTATTGTTTTTGCAAGCTATGTTACAAATTCAGTTAAACAGCTTCTCAATTTTTTTCTCGAGGATGCAATGACCCTGGCTGATTAAAGTATTAATGCAAAAACTATAAATCAATTAAAAAAAAAACTTCCAGCAATGTACAACATAAATTTGAAATTACCTGACATATGGTCTTTAGATTCCTCTGAGCTGCTGAAGAAGTGTACTTAGGTAGACTGGTAGAAAACTGCTAAAAAAAGAAACATAAAATGATGTTTCAAAGACATTAAACGAGAAATGAATTATAGGTGATCTTGGGGTGTCAAAGCTTGCCAGGATGCACATCCAAGCCAATGAAGAATAATACTGGAGTAAGAAAAACATGACCTTAGAAAACTAATTACTTGTAAGCACACAAGCATCATTCAATTTCCAAGAAACAGATCCTAAGAGCATGCTATCTTTCTGAATAACCTTACATCCCAAATTCATTTGGTAAATGTCAAAAGAACACAGCATACCTGTCCATTGTAAATTAGAGAAACCAATACATATTTTTTGAATGCTTCAACAGCTATAGCATTTATAGAAGACATAGGAGCAGTCACGACCTGAAATGAGTTTGATGCAATTAGGAACAGTAACAAAGTCAAACCATTACAATATTACTGAATAGCCAAAGTGGATGAACAGATCGCAACTAGATCACATACATTGTGTAGAAGCTCCAGTGCTTTCTGAAAACGCTTTTGTCCAATGCATATCATCCCCCTGTCATGATGTCAAATGTCAGATGCACTCAAAGAAATTCCTCGTCTATATGAGAGATAACAAATTGGCTGCAAGATGCTTAAATGATTTGTGTCTGGGAGAGGTTAAGGCTATCTAACAATCAAAAGCATGAAACTCCCATGTCTTTTCACGTCTGCTTATTCGCTGTGAACTGAGATATTCTTGATTTCACCATTTTAAGACTCAAGGGTTTTGGCACACCAGCAAACCCATTAAAGTCTAAAAAGGCTCCAAGGGAATTAAGATTCAGGCTCCTCCATGGGAATACACCTAACTACCATGCAGATGTTCTAACCTTAGCTTAGCTAAAAAGCGATCCTGGCATGGTTGAATTACATAATTATCAAAAATAGTAAAAATGCTAACTATTCAGTAGACAAGCACAAATTATTACGTTTCTTGTTAGTAAACTAAATTGGTAATTTAAAATGCATAAGTAAAAAAAAGGTGTAGCAAATGCCTTCCATTGATTGGTTTAAACAAATAATGATCTTCAAAGTACGAGCCGTATGAACAACAAGAAATCCTATGAAGCTAATGATTATCACTTTAACACAGAGCAACTAAAGATGTCACAAACAAAGAGAAACCAGACACAATAATAATTAACTGAACAACAGGAGATCACAAGCAAAGCAGCTTAGCATAATGAAAGTAACAATGGCATCAAATGAAACAGTACACAGAAGGTCTAGCAGCAAGGGCAGCGAGTCACCCATAATAACAATAGAGATAAAAATCCCTCGGTTGATCGACTTCAAAAATATCATCCTCCAGAATGGAAAGACCAGTTTTATAGCACTTTGCCAACAAACAAAGTTGAAGAAAATCTGGATGCAAAGTAGTCAAATGTTCGGAGGAGCGTAGCTTTTTCACAGCTTCCAGCAAAGGGACCACACCACGGATAGGTGCTTCAAGCATCAGCACTTGGTCTTTGAAACTCTTACAGACAGCAATGACTACCAACTCAAAAAGATAACTAGCATCAATTAAGTGCATTGAAAAACAATACTACAAGACAATACACACAAATCAAACACATTTTAAATTTAATCCAGAGTGAAGAAAGATTGGTACACTTTTCAGGCGCCAAACGAATCTGATCTGCAACACAAGATGTGAGAAACCTGGAAAGGATCAAAACCAGTCTTCTCGCTTGCTCGTTGGTAACTGGCCAAGAAGTGCATGCCTCTCTGCCACCCACATACACAAGTTCAAACAAAAAATCCCACAAGAGAAACCCATTCTCTACACTAAATCAACATAATATCATACCTTTTTTTTTTTCTAACCGTATCAATTTGAGTAAAGAATCTCATCTTTCTTAAATTTCAACAATCATCCAATTCTATAGCAACGAAGACACAATACTTCCTAAATTTCCCTTTGCCAAGCAGTAAAAATATCTCAAAAACACACAACAATATTACAAAACCCTAATAATAATAAGAATTTAACAAACTAAAACCCTAAGCATATCAGAGTGCACAAATTTCAAAGGAAAAAAAAAAACAGAAAGGAAAGGAAAGAATAATGCTGCTACTCACAAAATATAAAGATAACCAAGAGAGTGAAGAGTCGGGTCGAGCTGTTCTAGAAAAGGCAAAAGCCGAGTAGACTCATTGTGCAGAAACTCATCTGCTTGTTTCAAGTGAGTCAACAACAAACTTAAATCCCCAGCGCTGCTTGATAGCCCTTGGATTTGCGCCACCAGCGATTCTACCGTAGCCATCTTCTCTATCTATTTCTTCGTTTTCAATCAATTAATTAAATAAACCAAACATAAAGATAATTGAATTGGGAGAAATTTTTTTTTCTCGTTTTGTTTTGGCGAGAGAGAGAGAGATTTCAAAAGGCAAGCAAGCTGCAGTCTAGTTATTTAGGGAATGTTTTTTTTTTCATGTCTTTTAAATTTTAAAATTTTAAAATTTTTTTATTAATTTTAAATTAATATATTTTTAATATTTTTAAATTATTTTAATGTGATGATATAAAAATAATTTTTAAAACATAAAAAATATAATTAACATGTATTTTAACACAAAAAATTATTTAAAAAATAATTACAACCATACTGTCAAACACATTTTTATTATTACTATTAACAATTCACAACTAAAACTTAAGCGATTTACTATAATCGAGCGGGTTTTTTTATTTAAAAAGTATTTTTGAAAAAAATTAAAAATTATTTATATATTTTTTAAAATTAATATTTTGTTATATTTTTAAATTATTTTAATATATTAATATTAAAAATAAATTTAAAAAAATATTATGTTTATCATCCTCACATTTTCCTATTGTAAGCGTTATACCATTGCCTTTTTGGCCTTTCAGCCGCATTTTCTTTCAGTTTTTTTTTTTTTTTAAATCATTGATAATCCTGTTCTCTTTGGATTTCGTTTAACGCGTGCACGTGTCAACAATTGTTTTGGTATTTAATTGCATGTTGATTTCATATGGGAAAGTTTAAGATTGTTGCAAATGATGAAATTAAAACATAGGAAACAAAATTTGATATTTATAATAATTCACAATCTTTTTCCCATGTTTACTGTTCGATACGCCCTATAAATCTACACTTTGAGCCCTCAAGTTTAAGTATTTTTATATTTGGTCTCTTTTATTTATTAATTTTTTATTCTGGTCCCAGACTTTACTTTTTTTACATTTTAATTTTTGGATCTTGATATAAGATTGACTGGAGAGAAAGTTTCTAGAAAAATTTGAACAAGCTCTTGGTGCGTTTCTATTACAAAACACTTCAATCTTAATGTTTATGATTCCTCTTAATTAAAAGACCATGCATGTTGCAGTAGGTTTTCGTGATGGGTCAGGTGTGCATGTCTAGTCCCCGTGTGATGAGAATATTAATATTAATAAAATTATTTAAATAATTATCTAATTATGTTATTATTTTTATATAATATCAGCAAATAATTCTTTAATAGGTACAAGGTAACCTAATATGCATAATTTTCTAAATGTATTTGAAATATCTAGTTTTAAAATTTTTATTGTAATTCTTTCATATAATTTTTCTTGATATTAGTTTTTTATATCTTTTTAATACATTCACATCATAATTATTAATTTATTATTTATTAATTTATTTTATTAAAGCTTGTTTTTTAAGATTATAATAAATATTTATTTAAAAAACAAAACTTCTAATAAAAATTTATTTTATAAAAAAGCACGCATTAAAAAAAATAAATTGGATTAAAATGATACTTTTTAAAGTTATTTCAGTTTGTTATTTTCTTTTCAACATTGGTTTTAATTACTCACCGTTATATGCAATAAACAACATAAATACAGAGAAAGATAAATTAAAAAGATATTAATATTAATAATAAAAAAGAATTTATACTAACAATTATCATTTCTCTACAAGATTTAAATTATTATATTTGTGATGAGAATCCATTTTTATAGACACATAATTAGATAAAATATAAATCTGAAGAGAACTCTACATCATGAGATTGAACATGTATTTATTTTTTAATCTTTTTGTTATTGTATTTAATTGATATTCACAACTTATTTTACAGTTTATTAGTTTTTTTTTTTAATTCTCATTGTATTTCGTTTATCAACATGCCAATTCGTAATTAAATTTAATTGCGGTAAAAGAAAATACATTTACAAGACCAATACATTATTTTCTTGATTTAAAAATAACTTGAAATCTCACCCGTTTCGCGTGCTATTGCTAATATAAATATAACAAAACATTTTGGGCTAGAATTGGGCCTAATAATTGATACCCGAAATAGTATGGGTACCCGGTAAATTACCTTTATCCTGAAAATGGGCCATTGTTTCTCCTTTGATGCATCAGGACAACGCAGCTCTCGTCTCCGCCTAATGTTAATCAAGTTTGGAACATGATGACTTTGGGAGTTATATATTAATAAAAAAAAATATGAAATTTTGTATTTATTAATAGGTAATATTCGATGAAAAATAAATATTAAATCAATATAAAACATAATTAAATAAATTTATTTTTAAATAGCAATTAATATATATATATATATATATATATATATATCGTGGGAATGGGTAGTTTTGTGATCTTAATTGGGGGAAGGTTACCTTTTGACATGTAGGGATCTGGTTGATAGAACGATTTAATATAATGACTAAAGATATTTTCGTTATGAAAAATTGAGGACTAAAAGCTTCGAATTTAGGTCTTGTAAGAGTATTAAATTCGAGGAACAAAATAAAAAAGAATCGAAGGGATAGAGACAGATATTTACGGCTTTAAACCGGAGAAAATAAAAAAGGGATTGTGTTTATTAGAGAAGAGAGGAGAGGAGAGGAGATCGAGAGAAAATGGGAGATTATCATTTCGTGTACAAGGATGTAGAAGGAGCTTCTACACAATGGGATGATATACAGAGAAAGCTTGGAAACTTGCCAGAAAAACCACCTGCTTTTAAGCCACCGCCTTTCACTCCAGCTTCTGATCAAGATTCTATCCCCAAAGACAAATCCTTTCTTGATTCCAAAACTGAAGAGGAACTTGAGTTCCTTGAAGATGATCTCGATCTCGATGACGACCGCTTCCTCCAAGAATACAGGTCCCTTTTTTATCAATTCATTCAACTAAGTTTTTCTTGCTGTTTCTGTCCAGGGTTTCAAATAATTGAAAAAACAAATTACATGCATTGGGATTTAGGATTCCTCTATGCTGAGTGGGTAATTCGGACTAGAAGATTTTATTTATTTATGTTTTTTTTTTGTTAAAAGACAGAAGATTAGCAAAAGATCTACTCTTGCTGTTGTAAGAATGTGTCTGCAAGCTAAGTTGTTTTTGGTTTTTCTAGGGGAAAAAAACTTTGATTTTGACTGATTGTCGCTGAAATTTAATACAAAGTTTTTTTTTTTTTCTAATAGGAAGAAGAGATTGACAGAAATGAGGGAGGCTACAAAGATTGTGAGGTTTGGATCAGTGGTGCCGATATCGGGTTCGGATTTTGTGAGGGAAGTGTCGCAGGCAGGTCCGGATGTTTGGGTTGTGGTGCTTTTGTATAAGGATGGGTATGCGGAATGTGGTGTGCTTATGAAATGTTTGGAAGAATTGGCAGTGAAATATCCAGGGACAAAGTTTGTTAAGATTGTGTCTACTGATTGTATACCGAATTATCCTGATCATAATCTTCCTACTTTGTTGGTTTATAATAATGGTGCTGTGAAAGCTAACTATGCCGGATCAAGGAGTTTTGGACGGAGATGCACACCTGAAGGTAATTTCTCATGTTTGGCCTCTGATCTGTTGTTTTTGAGTGCTTAAGATCTGTGCTTTCTGTTGTTTGGTGCTTCCTTTTCATTGTTTCAGTTTATACATTTTATCGGCTTTTGTTGTAACACCTGTATCCCCTAAATCTAAAAATTATTTCATGAGTGTTTACGAATAAAGTTTTCAGGCATGTTCTGCGAGAATATCCTGTATTTATAAAATCTTATGTGGTCTAGTGATTGTAATTCTCCTTGATGTCATATACTGGTTTGTCTAGGAAAGGAAATTCTGGAAGATCGACAATGAACTTTCTAGTGAACCAAAATGAATGAAACATTTTTACGAGACTTAATAGATTTGGCAGTTTTTATGCAAAATGCATTTTAAATCTAAGCTATGGATGTTTGAGCGATGCCATTTCTGAATATTTAATTTTTGTGAGCACCCCTAGTAAGTGGCATGATTGATTTTTTACCTTGTTTTCCATGCTTTGTACTAAATAGAGATATGCATAATACAATACATCTTTCTCTCTGGTCTTGCAATGATGATTATATCACAAAATGCCTGAGGTCGAAATAGTGTAGAAGGTAGAAATCAAAGTTCCTCTTTCAGTGTAAAATTCTTTTTTTATAAAAAAAAATTCCTGGATGAAAGTGTTGTTAGATTTAAGATCATGAGAGGATTCTCTTGGCAGGACATGTAGCAACAGATGACTAGGTGTTGCCTTAGTTCTATGCCCCTTTTTTTTATTATTATTATCCCACCTGTTATCCTGATACTGCCAATTTTTCTTCTTTTTCTTTCAAACTAGGTGTTGCCTTGGTTCTATGCCAATCAGATCCTGTACTAAATGATGGTCAGGGTGGAACTGATAGATCAAGAGATTCTGTGATTGAAGGAGTTCGGAGGAAGCTCATTGAGAAGGTTGTGAAGGAGCATGAAGATGATGATGGATCATCAAGTGATTAGGACTTTTAGCTTTTCCTCCCCCCTCCTCTTTTGTGTTTCTGCGAGGGAGGGAAAGAAAGAAAGTTGTGTTGTATGCAAGCAGTGTAACTTCTTTACTTTTTGGATATTTTTTGTTTCACAATCAAGTATGTTGGTTTGCCCATCTTCTGAAACCAAGATGTGTTTATATTGAAAATTTTAGTTTGAAGATATTTATTACTTTGTAAGAATTTGTTTGAAAGTATTTATTTAATTGTCTGCAATCAACTTTCATTCAAGCTTTAAGCTTCGTTTGAAAATATTGCTCCTTGCCGTTTTCATTGGTTTCAATCCTTTCTAGGAGTTTTCTTATTTATACAAGGGAAAAATTACCTTGACTATCCACGCAATTTCACTTTTCCTTTGTAGTTTCCGAAATTATACCTAACATTGCAGTTCAGTATAATTTTAAATTTTGATAAAAAGATAAAAATACCTTCTCATATAATACCACCTCAATGACCCAACCTTAGAAGGGTATGAGTAATTTTCCGTTTATATAATTTAAAGTCACTTACTGTCAGCATTAAAGAATTGGGAGGCCTTGAATGCAAATGATGTATGCATGGAAAGGTTGAGGAAAATCCGCAGACAATTGCATGAAACTTCTTGCTCTAGCTCGGGGTTGTATATTGTGCAGGAAGTTGAATGTACGTATTCAAAAGCATAAATACAGACCAAGGCAAAACTACAGTGAAATGCTATGTTAGAGCTGCTGACTTGATGCTTACTTTTGTGACAGGTGATCCTGCATTATAGAAGTCCTGCCACAGTGCCCTCCTGTGTGCTTGGACTTCACTGGTGCTCTGTTTCTGTGATCTGAGTTTTGAGAAAGTAGTGGTTGAACATATCATAAGCCAGTGGTTATCCTATTGGTTATGGCTATCCTCTATTCAAGAAATACTGCCGTTTGTAATTATGAGGCTGCCGGGATTGTTTTGCTCATATTGGACTACAGCCTATGCAGCTGAAAACTATCCTCTGTGGTGGCCCTAAGGTGGTTTTCTGGTTGCGTTGAGTTGAACTGATCGGTTTGTTGTTTTGTTTTTGAGCCATTGGGTTTGTTGCGGTAGAAATTTATAGTTGCAATGGTTTTCCTTGTTGCTGTTTTTTTTCCTTTTCTTTTTCCTGATTTCTCTTAGGAGACAGAGGAACTGATTTCAGAGTTTATTTGCTGATATTCTAGGTGCTTTGAGATGGCTGTGAAATTGTCCACAAAACACTGATCTCAACCAGAGACTCTTACAAGTGCAATTGTGCCATCGCAGCTATTGGAGACCGTGTGTGTCGACATTTATGTATATATACTCGTTACAAGGACAGTCATTGCTTTGGTCAGTACGGGGCTTCCATAAGTTTTCAAGCTTCACCTACAATGCACAAGGATGGCTAATTACTGAGACATTCCTGCTGTTGCCCCCGCCTATACTGCACGAATGTCTACGTGACCTAAATGATCTGTAATATCCACTCTAATTTCTTGTTCATTTGCTCATTTCCCACCATGCTCTTATTGGCTAACCTTGTAACATTCTTCTTTTCATCGCACAATGGTCAGAGTTATGAAGCAACAAAAAGAAAACTTGAGGGCTTCCAACAGGCCAAAGGGTCCATTAGCTTCATCTTCATTTCCCATTGAGAAACTTTAGACTGCGGAAACTAAAATGGGTTCACAATGTCTGTAAACCTAAAAGGAATGACAAGAGCCAGGCAAGAAATGCTGCCGTTCGAAGCAGCTGGTGATCCATGACCACATTAGGGTTGTTACATGCAAAATAAGAACGCTTTAACTGTCAGATATGGAAATAACCTCTGCCCACTTTTTACTCGGTCAAATCTGCTTCAACTTCTCTCTTCTTGCCTTTTCTCTTATCATTACCGGCCTGTTCCAGTTGCTCTTCCTTTTTCTGAGCTCGAATCATGGCTCTTCGAGCACGAGGTCGCATTTCTCGCACTTTTCTGGGAGGCATCACATATGCTTCTACAGGCTGATCACCAAAGGGGTGCTCACTGTCAGGAAAAATCCTCAGTTTCCTATCTCTATCCTGCATGCAAAAATTAATACTGTCAAGACAGTTTTATCACAGGTAACA
>Ga0325405_1001844_pt1 | contig 21763 bp, 13 predicted proteins | sample PopdelMetagenome_21_FD_205663 | JGI IMG/M metagenome (GOLD analysis project Ga0325405, IMG submission 205663) | Populus deltoides microbial communities from Bellville, Georgia, United States - Xylem-Control-R2 | ecosystem: Host-associated > Plants > Phyllosphere > Stem > Wood/Secondary xylem...
CATCAATTTGTTCCCCATTCTCTAGTCCAAGCTACACATGCAAATCAAAATTTAGAAGAGAATCACCGAACTGAAAAGAACCAGAATAAATGAAAATCAACATTATTTGCGGTAATAAAAGATAAAAGCATAAGCACCAAATCAAACTTCAAGTACAACAAAGCTCGTTGGTGCCCATGCAGCCAAAGTTTTCGATTTACTTGAAGTTAACTCATCCACAAATGCTTGCAATTGCCTTTTTTGTTTTTCTTTTGATATTGAGTTACTCTTTAATGTTATCAAAGAAGAGGAAGTAATCTAGCAACGATAATCTTGAATCAAAAACAAATCTTGAACATCCTGAAAATCATGAATCAGTTCTCTTGTTTCAAAGGGACCTTTACCAACATTATCTGCAATTCTTATCGGTTCTAGTAATTTCACTAACGGAAAAGAACTTCCAGGACAATAATTGAGTTAGTCGGAAAATATTTCTTGAAAAAAGAAGAAAAGGTTGAAGGGCAGAAGAAGAATGTCACCTTGGCTGTATGTCTTTTGGTAATACGCTTTCCATTGTAGAAAAACCGCAAGCTATGACCTTACGTTCCCCTTCTCTCAGTATACTCATCCATGAGCCTTGATAGAGAGGCATGAGTCTTGATCTTATATCGACACAACGCCCATCCTGCAATGAAAAGAACAAATGACAGAACACCACACTCAATGGACTGCATAAAATATTAAAATTCATTAACAATACGCATAAATAGATGTAAAATCACACAACTGCACAATGATATTCCATTTGTAATTTCAAGTCCTTTCAGGAGCAACAATAAACAGCCCAAAACCCCAAAGTGTTCTTCAACTGCATCAGAGCTTCTCATCAATATATGAAATGTATCTGTACAGGAGGATTTGATAAATGAATAGCAAGTAACCATGATCTGCTGCTATGGGGAATGCAAGGGATGATGGGTGGCAGTCTGAACTAAAGAGAACCAGCTTATTTGTAATTTGATTTTTTAGGGTTGGTACTAGTCCCTGAAATAGAAGGCATGTCAAAAATTAACATCAATCTTTAAAATTATGACTCATCAAAATATTGACATTTAACTCTAAAAAGAGAATTATGTCGGAGTTGCAAAAAAATAAAAAATAAGCACGATTCTAATGCTATTGTTTTTAAAATTTTGACATCGATTTTTTTTAAAAAAAAAAAACGTGTCAACGAATAACGTTTATATATGAAAAAAAAAAATTTATGTTGTAATAGCTAAAAAAAAAAAGCATAAACTATATTTGAGAATTGGACTTAGACGCATGCACGACAACGAGATAAACTGAGAGTTCGACCCGCCTCATTATTCTTTTTTATATATATATTTATTTCGGATATTTTACAAAATATATATAAAAAAATACAAATACAAGTATAAAAGACAAATAAAACACACCTTGAAGCATAGTTTTGAAACCCGGCTTGGCCCGGCGGGTCGACTCAGGGCTGGAACCGGGCCGGGTTGAAGAAAAAATAAGGAAAGGAAAAACCCGACATGACCCGGCAACCCGGTTGACCCGGTCAAAAACCTGGTTGCAACCCGTTGACTTTTTTTTACTAAAACGATGTCGTTTTGATTTTAAAAAAAAAAAAAGAATTGACCCGGGCGACCCGGTCAAAACCCAGAACCCGGGCCTTGGATCAAGCCGGGTCTAAAAACTATGCCTAAAAGTCCTCAAAATTACCTGAGTGTCACTTTATAGGAAAAAGACTGAAATACCCTTGAACTTCCCTAGAAAATACAAAAATACCCCTAGTGGCACATTTAGCTCACGTGCACCCACTGTTGGAGGGGTGAAATTTTTTGGCGAGATTTTGGGCCATAAATTGCAGCTTCTAGTAGATTTATGTGAGCGGATTTCGATGGTAGTGGTGGTGTTGACCATTGATGACTTATATATAATAAAACCTAAAAACACGATGGAAGTCTTGGGATAAAAGCTTGCTGCTATGGATGTCAACAATGTAGATGAAGAAAAGGACAAGAACTGTAATAATAAGCCAAAAACAATGAAAGAAGATGAATTGTTGCCTCAGTTAACTGTCCATTCTCTGAAAAACCTCCAGCCAAAACCTTTGTGTAGAAGCTTTCAATTGATGAAGTATTCTAGAATTAGGAGATTGAGAAAGCCCTAATTATTTTAAAATAGTAATGATTAAATGTCCACTTTTGTTTGCTTTTGTATGCTTTGCATTATAAATTACTTTGTGTTTTTGCACCTAGTTGGAAATCTTGGCTCAAAATGAGGCTTTTTTTCTTAATTATTAAGCTAACTTTTAAAATATTAATGAGATCATGCATTTTCTTCAACAATTTTTTTTTATCTACAATACTCTTACACTAAAAATGTTTTTTGCTTTCATAAATTCTAAAAGTGAATCCTCCACAAATCCACAAACATATTGCACTGGAAATGAATGGCCAGACTATGATAAGTATGTGATTGCAATGAAAGAAGAAGAATGGGAAGAAGATTATATAAGAGAGTTTCCTAAACTAGTAGAGCAGTTTGAGCATGCTTGGAAACCTACAAAAGAAGAGTTAAAGGTGATAAATGTAGGCACCAAGTAAGACAAAAGAGAGCTAAAGATAGGAATTCTGATTACCACAAAAGAAAAAGGTAGTCTAACCTCACTCCTATAAGATTATATGGATGTGTTTGCCTGGTCTTATGCAGATATGCTTGGTTTAGACATTGATGTTATTGTACACAAAGTGCCTTTGATAGAAGAGTGTAAACTTGTTAAACAGAAAATTAAGAAGAACTCGCCTTGATATTTTACTCAAAGTTAAGGCAGATATAAAAAAACAGTAAGATGTTGGTTTCCTAAAAGTTGTTAAATATCCTCAATGGGTATCTATACTGGTAATACCAAAAAGGATGACAAAATCATAGTATGTATAGATTTTAGAGATCTAAACAAAGTTAGTTCAAATGATGATTTTCATTTGCCTCACATAGACTTCATGATAAACAATGCTGCTAGAAGCTTAACTTATTCCTTTATGGATGGATTCTTTAGGTATAACCACATTAAGATGGTCAAAGAAGATAAGAAGAAGACCATTTTTATCACATGGGAAACATTCTGCTACAAAGTGATGCCATTTAAGTTGAAGAATGTCAAAGCCACTTATCCAAGGATAATGGTGACACTCTTCCATGATATGATACATAAAGATATTGAAGTGTACGTGGATGATATGATTGACAAATCTAAAAAGGAAAAAGATCATGTCCAGATTCTAATAAAGTTATTTCACAGACTGAGAAAGTATCAATTGAAGTTAAATCCTATAAAGTGTTTATATGGGGTGAAGTTTGAGAAGTTGTTAAAATTTATGATAAGCAATAAAGGAATAGAGGTTGATTCTGATAAAGTGAAAGCAATTCAGGCTATGAAAGTTCCTAAAACTGAGAAAAAAGTAGGAAGCTTCTTAAGACGTTTAAATTACATCACTCAGTTCATATCTCAATTAATAGCAACCTGTGAGCCAATCTTCTGATTACTCTGGAAAAAAAATCCTGGTATATGGGACGAAGATTTTGAAGAGGCTTTTAATAAAATAGAATAATATTTACAGAATTCACCTTTGTTAGTGTCACTTGTGCCTAAAAGACCTTTAATCCTATATCTGACAATAATTGTTGTAGCAATGGGTTATGTGCTGAGATAACATGATGAGTCTGGAAGAAAGGAGCAACCTATCTACTATCTGAGTAGGAAGTTTACCGAATGTGAATCCAAATATACTATGATTGAGAAGTTATGTTATGTCATTGTATAGAGTATGAAGCATCTTCAAAAATATATGTTGTATTATACCACCTGGTTGATCTAAAAAACGGATCATCCTAAATACATCTTTAAGAAACCCTAAATGTTAAGCCGAATAGCAAGAAGGCAAATAATGTTGGCTGAGTATGACATTGTATACAAGACAAGAAAATATATGAAAGGAAGTGCAATTATTGATCATTTAACAAATAATGCTATCGAAGATTATAAGCCTTTGAAATTTGACTTTCCGGACGAGGATGTGTTAATAGTAAAAGAACAAAAAAGAGAAAAATTATTGGTGGATCATATATTTTGATGGTACAATAAATATATATGGCAACAGGGTAGAGGCTATGATAATCTCGCCTTATAAAAAGTAATATTCCATCTCAATCAAATTGAGGTTTGAATGTACTAATAATATTGCTGAATATGAGGCTTGTATCCTTATATTAGAAGCTGTTTTAGAGATGAAAATAAAGAAGCTTGATGTTTATGGGGATTTAATGTTGATAATATGTTAAGTGAAAGGAGGATGGTAGATGGATGAAGAAAAACTGAGACCCTATCAAGAATATCTCCTAAACTAACCGAGGGTATGACGAAATATATTTTACCCACATAGAAAGAGACAAAAACCAATTTGTTGATGCATTGGCAATTTTAGGTTTTATGGCTAAAACTAATTACGAAATTAGGATATAACCAATTTGTATTGAGATCAGAATTTTTCTAGTTTATTGTTGTTTAATTGAAGGAGAAATGGATGGAACCCATGGTTTTATGATATCAAACGGTTTATCCAATATCAAAAGTATCCTTTAGGGGCATCTAAAGTAGATATGGATACCTTAAGAAGGTTAGCCATGAAATTTTATCTAGATGGAGAAATCCTATATAAAAGGTCATTCAATGGAACTTTACGGAGATGTCTAGATGAAATCAAAACCAAGGTAGTACTGCAAGAAATTCATGAAGAAATTTGTGCAATTTATACAAATAGGCATATGATGGCTATATAAATCCAACGATCTGGGTACTTCTAGATGACTATGGAGAAAGGATGCATAGATCATGTCAGAAAATGCCATAAATATCTAGTACATAATGATAAGATAAATGCACATCCAGCTTCTTTGCTTAATATGACATCACCACAGCCATTTGCAATGTAGGGAATAGATGTGATTGAGTCAATCAACCTGAAGGCCAACAATAAGCATCAATTTATCTTAGTAGCCATTGATTACTTTACAAAGTGGATGAAAGCCAGCTCTTATGCTTATGTGACTTAAAAAGTGGTCAAACGTTTCATTGAGAAAAGTTGATATGTCAGTATGGTTCATTTGAGAAGACAGTGACCAATAATGCTCTAAATTTTAATGGAAAGATAATCATAGAGTTGTGTGCAAAGTGGAAAATTAAACATTCAAACTCGTCTCTCTACTAACCAAAGATGAATGGTGATGTCGAGGCTACAAACAAAAATATCCAAAAGATTATCCAAAAGATGGTGGTCACTTTACTTTTCATATGATGATTCCCTTTGCTTTTCATGCATATCGCACGATAGTAATGACATCTACTGGAGCTGCACCTTACTTATTGGTATTTGGGATAGAAGCGGTAATGCCTTTGGGAGTGAAAATTCCATCTTTGAGAGTGCTGATAGAATCTGAATTAGAAAAAGCTGAATCGGCTAAAGTGAGATATGAGCAACTAAACATGATAAGTGGAAAGAGGTTGGCTACAATTTGTCATCACCAACTATATCAAAAAAGAATGGCCAAAGCATATGACTAGAAGGTTTGACCAAAAGAACTCAAATAAGGGGATCTTATACAAAGAAAAATCTTATTATTACCAAATAAAGACTGAAGCAACTAGGCATCAAATTATGAGGGCTCATATGTAGTGAAGAAGACATTCTTCGGAGGGGCTTTATTGTTGACCAGGATGGATGGAGATGATCTACCTAGGCCTGTAAACTCTGATTCTATGAAAAAGTATCATGTATAATGTGTTCATCCAATTTAGATCAATAAAATGAAGTTTTGGCTAGGAAATTCTCTTTGCATATAAATCACCAAAGAACCCATGCATGATCTCAATAGCTTAACAATTTGATTTTTCAAACTGTTTTTTTTTACATGAGAATTCTTTTTCTTAAATAAGATTTTAAAAGAACTGATTTTTTTTGTGAATTCAAGAAATAAATCAGTGATTTGTTTGGAATAATATTCTAATCAACTACTTTGAAAGAGATGACCAAACGATTCAAAACTTGAAAATATAAAAACTATCACTCAAAATTATGTCTTGGAGCTATATTTTATCTGTATGAATAATGGTTGGTAGTAAATTTGCTTGGTATGGACTCACAAAACATGGTCTCTTGCAAATACAAACAATTACGCTGGATGTGGACAAAGTTTATTGGTTTTAACTGATCTTGTTTGAAATAAGGAAAGGCCACCTTTGATATTTCTTTCACTTTTTTAAAAATTATCCTTTGTAGTTCTAATTTGAGCTGAGCCTACTTAAAGCTTTTTTCATAAGAACTCTGACTAAGATCATACCCTACACTAGGGGCAAAGAGAGAGAAATGATTATGGAAATAGCCTTGAAGGCATGTGAACTTATGAAATTTGACAACAAAGAATCCAGCAAAATTCCAAACAATTGAAAGAATGCCCAACAAATATGGGAGTAAAAAAAAAGTTTGTAATTTGAAATATTTGGTATCCTTTTGATTGTCAAGATAGCAAAATAAAAGACTATATGATAAGATAATAGTGACATATAGTCCTTAAACCCTAAAACACTCTTTTGAGCTAATAAAGTACTCTTTCTTTTATAGCCTTGCGTCATAACCTACATTATGTGCCTTTGAAGTCCATTTTAATCAAGTAAGCAATATAGACCAATAAACAGTGTTCTTAAAATGAGAGACATTTTTCCATAAAGAGTCGTGGCATATCAAATAACTACTCACTATTTTTGAAAAAATAAAGGCATATTGTTTCTTTTCTCTTAGAATACATTCAAGTAATTGCTTAAACACTTTGAAAATCAAATTAGAAGGTCGTTTTATCACTTACATTCATCCAAGATTAGTTTTACTAAAAGATTTGACATAAATCCTTAGAGAGTTGAATGAACATTGTTAGTAAACAAACATTGAGAGTTTTGGTTTTTAAGAACAAAATAGATCTTTTGAAAAATCATTTTTGGACAAGGTTTTTTTTGTCAAAAAAATGAATGCATGGAAAAAAAACGATGAAAAACAAACTAAAAAACACTGTCAGAAAATCAAAGATTTGGATGACAATAAGAGCAAAAGAGAAAATGAAATTAGGCAATTAATTCTACCTATAAGGTAGAAAAGCAGTCAACACGTCTCCAACGGAATAAAGAATTTTTTTTCCTAGTGAAAAATACACATGATAAAAATGTAGACTTCTTCCAGCATGAGAAATGAAACAATATGATTTACAGTATCTGTGAAATGAGATTGTTGACTCTCATAATATGATCTGTTAGACAACAGAATAACGAATACATCTCCAATAAAGAAATATAGAAATTTCGGTAAAATATATATGAAAATCCTAGGTGAAACAGGATAATCTTCATATATTGACCAAATAAATTGGTTAAGAATCCTTATTAGTGGGGATGTTGCAAATAGAACAATGTCTGGCCAGAGGCAACTAATGCTCTCAACGAAGTGACCAATGAAGAAGGGTGTAGTGATAATTAGGAACCCAAACAAAGTTTATCCTAAAGAAATGACCATCATGAATTAGCTTGAGTAAATTTGAAGGTCATGTGAATCAAAATATCTCGTTAAAAAGATCAAGATCCTCAAACAAGATGAATAGGGATCTATATTTCAAAACCAGGTAAGATGTATTGCATGTCATCTAACCCTACGAGCATTGTACATTTGTTTTGCAAAAATTTCATAAAAAAATCCCTAATGGAATCCAAAGAGACTCTAATAATTAAAATTCTTCTAATTTACATCAAATATGACAATTCTACAAAGGAAAAGGTCATAAATGAAGACAGAAGAAAGATGGATTTTCTTTCATGAAAAAAGGGTTTATAAGTACAAAGGTTAAACAATATAAGGATGATTAAAGACATTTCCATTATAATGATTAATCATGCAACATAATTCCTCAAATTGTTTATGCATCTACTCTATCTCTTCCTCAAACTCATGGTGTCACATGTTGAGATAGTCCCTTCAGATATCAACACGCACACTCAATTCTTGGTACTCCTCTCCAAGTCATTTTTTTATGATAGAGGTCATGAATCCGAGCATTCAATGAAGATGTTCTATCATACTTACTAGGGATGAAATGGCTCTGATACTAAGAGTAAGTGACTGATTAACCACTTCAATATCAGTCATGGTCGTTATCATTGTTTTATTACAGAGAAAAACCATGTCTCTAGCAACGAGCACTATAATATCTTCATTTCCCATTACAATGCCCTCTATTATAACTGGACGACCAGTCACTTTAAAGGGACTGCACTAAACTACAGGCTCTACTATAAGGATAGGGTTTGGGTTAGCATTGGAAGAAAAGAAAGACATGATTAAAGCTTCAAAAGTCAAGAACTTTGGAAGTAATGAAAATGTAGGAAGTTGGGATGTTGGTGATGACTTATGCTAAATGTTGTGTGATTTATAGAGGATTTACTCCTGTCATCATTTAATGAAAGCTCAGATCTTAATCGTACATGTATAACTTCCTTGAGAAGTTATTGTCCTCTACGAGCCAACTTTCTTGAGAAGCTTTTGTCATCTATGAGATCATCATACACCTCAGATCCTAACCGTACGTGTAGGACTTCCTTGAGAAGCTTTCATCATCTTTGGGATCCATGTACAAATCAAATCTCAGTCGCACATGTATGACTTCCTTTAGAAGCTTGTATTGACCATGAAACCAACAGTACCCCACTTTCTAGAAGAAAGGATTATTTTGTCCAAAGAGCTTAGGAAATTAACCAAGTAATCACAAAAAAAACTAGCTTTACCATTATGAAGTTTCAGACTCAACCATGCAATTGGGACATTTCAAGTCATATCCTATAATAGTCATTTCTACAACAGTTAGCAGGTCGCTCATGAGAATGAGACCAACCTGAAACTCTTTATATTTCTCACCTAGGCAGGTTGCCATTGAGAACAAAACCAATGTTGAAATCACTTTCATATATTTCAGAAACAGGTTGGTCACTTGGGAAACAAAACCAATATTGAAATCACTTTCATCTATTTCACAAACAGGTTGGTCATGTGGAAATAAGATCAATGTTAAAATCACATTCATGTATTTTACAAAACCAATGTTGAAATCACTTTTATTTATTTCACAAACAAGTAGGTCACTTCGAAAATAAGATCAATGTAGAAAACACTTTCATGTTTATCACTTGGGTAGGTCGCCTATGAGAATTAAACCAACTAAAAAATCTTCATATTTTTCAGCACTTGGGCAGGTCGCTTGAAAAATAATTTTGGTCAAAATCAGGTTCTCTAGGTCAATACGAGTCAAACCATGTCGACTAGGATAAAAAAAAATGAATTTCAAGCCATTTTAGGTCAAAATTGTTATTTTTGATCAAAACCAAATCCACTGGGTTTATACTAGTTGAAAAATATTTTTCAGTGTTTGAAATTAATTTTTTGTTAATCAAAATTGATTTTTAGCAATTGAAAAAGGTCCTTTTCTAATATTGATTTGAGTTTTTAGTTTTACTCATATATATATATATATATATATATATATATATGATACAACAAAAAATAATAATGTAAAAGTCTTTTTTTCAATAGAGCAGTTAGTGTAGGTGAAATTTTCTTCAAGATAATTCATGTCTCTTGTAGTGTATACTGAGCACAAAGCCAGTGCAAACCATTCATATGTCAAATAGGGCCTACACACTGGATTAAAACCCAAATACATCACAACTCTTTAGCAATCTATCATTTGATCCTATCTTGTCAAGTCACCCGGTATACCAAACATACAATGTATCTTATCACACCGAAGCAAAAATATCTATTAATCAGGACCGTAAGATCAATTTTCAAATCAACCCAACTACAACCAATTTATCAATTCCAACACCTAATTTATCTAGAAGTGATACAGCGGTCCACAAGCTCTAGGTGCACCAGATTATCGTGATCGCATTCATACCGTAGCAAACCCTAGAGGCCCTCACTCCTCACCGATGACTCTCTCTCTCTCTCATCAAATCTCCAGACTCAAGTCATATGTCACGGCGAAACCACCACATAAAGACTCCTCTACTCATCATGAGCAAACCCTAGGTTGTCTTCATCATCGTTGACGTCAGATCTCGCTGGAAAAAGGCTGATACATCTTCGGCCACTTAAAGCTTCAAACCATTAATTCTCTCTCATCAACCATTAATGACAAACACCACCACCATCAGAATCTTCTCACCGAGATCTACTAGAATCTGCCATTTATGGCCCGAAATCCCGCCAAAAAATTCAACCCCTCCAACAATGGCCACTCGGGAGTTAAACGCGCCACCAGGGGTATTTTTATAGTTTCCAAGGAAGTTCAAAGGTATTTCAGTCTTTTTCCTTTAAAGTGACACTCAACTAATTTTGGGGACTTTAGAGGTATTTTATTTGTTCTTCTATACTTGTATTTGTAAAATAACTGAAATAAATATAAAAAACAATGACAACATAGGTCCAACACCTAATTTATCTAGTCATCGTGTGCAGGTCTAAAGTTCAATTCTCAAATATGGGTTATGATGATTTTATAGCTATTCCAACATAATCTTTCTTTTTAGGGATAAACATTATTTGTCTACACGTAAAAAAAGGATCGATGTAGAATTTTTAAAAGCAAATATGCATTTTGCCTATTGTTTTTCAACTTGAACATAACTCTTCTTTTTAGGGTTAAACATCAATATTTTGATGAATCTTCTATTTTTAAGGACTGATGTCATTTTTTGACATGTCTCTTATTTTTAGGGATTGATGTTAACCCTCAAAAATAAGTTGCAAATAAGCTCAGAATTTTATAGCATTTAAATAAAATTAGAGAAAACACAAGTAAGGGTAACCTTTCACTTGAAATGATGTTTTAAGGGTGGTGTCTACCTTCCCATAATCATAAGCTCTGAATCTTTGAGATTAGTGTCTAATTTGGGATTTCTAGTTCCCTTAAATTACTAGATGGCGACTCCAATAAAATCTTTATTTCCCCTAAAATAATTTATTTTTCAATATCGAAAAAAATATAGGTGTCTTGCAATGTTGTGTATCAACACTTTGTTTATCCCTCAACAAACTCTCCCCAAATAATCAAGAGAAGAAAAAGAAAATTGAAGAACTCTCCTTCCTTTTTTTTATGGATAAACTACAAGTCGACCTGTAAAAAGGAAGGGGTTCATTGCTTATAATTATCAAAATGCCACTCGTTAATTATCTATGTGTTATTTTTATCAAATCCTTATTTGTCAGTATTTTTTGCGTACTAGAAATTTTTATTATTTCATCCCGGTTTCCTATCAAAATTTTTCATCACCATTCGTACTAAAGATTTCTTTAATCTTATTATGAAAATTTTTTATTTAAATTTTCTCCATTCAGCACGAGTTTACCCTAACTATCGATATTTTCATGCCCAAATTTATTCTTTAATCTATTTAGGATTTTCACAGCAGCTTACCAAGACTTTTCATTTCCAATCACAATGATTCCCTCATAATCTTCACCACTCTCGATTAAGATTTAGATGATTATATACGAGTCTTATATCGATAGTCAATATTATTCCCGTGTAAATTCATGCATTCATTTATTTGGAGTTTCATTATATTTTTCTAAGGATTTTCTCCCCTGTTGGCACAAACATTTTCCTTAAATAATTATTTTACTCGATTGGGGGTTTTAAATGATTTTTCATTGGCTAACATTTCGCTTACCGATTTGTTATATTTATTGCATTCGAGATTTAAATTAATTTAATAGGTATTTTTATCCCAAATCATAACAAATTTTACTCTTAATTCACTATTTTTCAATTGAGAATTACCTTATTTAACATTATTTTACCAATGTTTAAGTTAAGGGTTTATATAAATTAATAAAAAAATTTATGCTGATGAAAAAAAATTCAAAATAACTATATTTTAAAATTTAATAATAATATTAATGAATTTATTAAGATTTAAATTTTTATGTTTTAAAATTTTTTAATCCCTGTGTAGCGTAAATATCCAATCTAGTTGCAAAAAAAACCTAAAAGGGCTCAGCTTTTTCCTATAGCATGTGAGGAGAATCATTGTGGATTCATGCAGTGTAATGATTATTTTTCCCTTCATTGCTTTTAATAATTGCCTTAGTATTAGAGGTAAAATCATCTTTTCCAAGTGATACAAATGTCATTTGTTGATTGATTAGGCATAATTTTGTCATTCAACTTTGAAAATGCACAATAAATATACTCTTTTGCCCTTGAAATCTAAAAAAAATGGTCTTTAATTAAGGGTTTTTTTTTCTTTTTTCTATTTATTAACATAGTGAAATAACGTTTATACCCTTGTCTGTTTAAAAAATGACCTTGCAGAGAGGGGTTTATTTGTCTTAATATTGTTTTTGCACAATATAATTACACATTTAACCTTTGACTTTTAAAAATTTAAGAATGACTTCAGAGAACATTTTTGTCTCTGTCTTATGGTTTATTTTTTGTAATAATTATATGTCATTGAGCTCTTTTTTGTAATTTGACTTATTAAAATATTAATATATCAGTAAAATATACTGACACAGACCATGCACACGTTAGCGCATCAAAGCCCTCCATGTTGTTACAGAGGCACGTGAGGACACTTCCGGTGGCAAAAAAAACCTGATTGTCATGTTATTTGATGCATAAGATTGTGGCACAGCTGTTTGGGCAGCGCATTTGGCAAGGTGGGCGGCGGTTTAGCGGCGATGAATGTTTTTTTATCCTACCCCTATTTTCTCTCTTCTATGTCTTGGTATTCATGACAGACCTTTAAAAATTCAGTTGTGCCCCTCCACTTTGTATTTGTTTTAGGTTTGATCCTCATTCTTTTGATTTCTATTTGTTTTTATTTTAATGCTTCTTGAAGTTTTTGTTTTTTCAATTTCATCCCTCCATATTTAATTTGATTTAATTTTTGTATCCAACTTAGTCCTTATTCTTGTGATTGATTTTTTTTTATCCTTAAGAATTTTGCTTTTAGAATTTTTTTTAAAATTTTGGTCCTCATTTTTTTTTCATGCTCCATTTCAATTTTAATTTCTATTTATTTTTTTATTTTATCTTTTAGAATCTTAATTTATTTTTTTTAAATTTTGGTCCTCATTTTTTTCATTACTCTTTTTTTATCCTTTATTTATTTATTTTGTTTTCAATTTAATCCTTGATTAGTTTCTTTCAATTATTTTTTGTTCAAGATATAGTCCTCATTGTTTATTTTTTATGATTTTTTTATAATTGAGAATTTTGCTTTGTAATTTTTTCATGTTTGCCTTTTACATGGTATTCTCAGTCTCATGACGCAGCCACCAGTTTCAATGATTTACATGGTTTGAATTTGGTCATTTTTTAAAAACATTCTTTTTAGAATTTTTTTTTCATTTTCATAATTTAACAATGACTTATTAGGCCTTGAGTTTTGTGATTTCTTCTATTTTTCTTTTTGTGAGGTTATCCTCATCTCATATCTCGGGTCGTAAGTTAGTTGAGTTAATATGAGTTGACTCAGGTTTTTTTAAATTGATTTTTTTATTCGGTTTTATCATTTGCCATTAAATTATTAACCCTTGAGTGTTGTCATTTTTTCCACCTTTCTTTAAGTAGGGTTATCCCAAGTGCGTGATGGTCAAACATCTCAGTGTCCCCTCCATGAATAAGCGGTGCGTCTAACTCGATGGTGGCTAGAGTGGCACGTGTGATATTTTGTTTTTCTTCTTTTTCTCTCTCTCTCTTAGTCAATTTTCGTGCTAACCTTAAGAAAAATCAAATCAACTCCTAATGTTTGTGTACTTAAAATTTCATCCTTATTCTTTTCATTACAATTTTTAAAATTTTAAATAATTTATGAAATTGAGTTTCTTCAATTCCATTGTTATTCTCTCTATTGCAATTTTTTATTTATTAAGAATACCTTATTGAATTAAGATTTGTTTTCAATTTCACCCCAATAGGTATTTTCATCTATCAAATTTGGTTTTTATTCTTTTAATTGCTATTTTTTAATAGTTTTTGCAATTTTTTTTGGCAAATTTATCATTCTTTTATTATTGTATTTTTTGACCTTGCAAGATTTTTTTAGATTGATTTTTTTTTATCCTCCAATATTTAATTGGACATGTGTTTTTCTTAGTTGAGCTCGGGTCTAGAATTTAATGATTTACGGGTTTAAGAGATTAACTCTGGTTTATGAAATTGACACGGACATGGGTTCCATGGTTTTTTTCTTTTTTAAAAGCTTTTTTTCCACCCTTTACCATTCTATTATTTTATTATTCGTTTTCTATGAGATTTTTTTGTCAATTTGAAAATAACATAGGTCACGTTGGTTTTTTTTTGTTAAATTTAGCTTTCCTAAAGAAATTTTGTTTTTAAATTGAATTGAATTAATTAATTTCACCATCCAACATTTAATTTTTTAGGTGTTGAGCTCCTAGGTTAAGCCCGGGTCAAGAATTTAATTGATTGCGAGCTTGAGAGTTGAACATGAGTTTACAGAGTTTGCATTGTCTTGATATCTTTTCTATGATGAAAAAAAATTGTTGGCCCGAATTTTTTTTATTAAATTAAATTTTTTATTGCATCGCCTAACATTTAATATGAGGCAATATTTGAAGAAATTTTGTTTTTTAATTTTTTTTTGAAAATTGGTATTTTGATTTTATTTACTTTTTTTTATTGAGTTATCCCGATATTATATCTTGAATTGTGAATTCAGCAGGTTCGTCAAGTTTAACTCAACCTTTTTTTTCATTGATTTTTAATATTTTTGGATATCAAGTAAATAATCATAAATGCACCCCATTACATGAGAACCTATTTTTGCAAAGAATCATGTAGTCGCATTTTAAATTACAAAGTATTTTGTATGAACAAAGTGTACTAAATATATAACTGTTATTTAATACTTTTGTTTAAATACGTGATGTCTATTAGTAGTACATGAATGCAAACTTATGATTATGTACGTATATTATAATGTGAACTTGTAATCATGCAAACGTAATATTATATGTATGTGGAAGAACTGTTTGTAATAAAATGTTGATTGATATTTTGTATATGGATTATACCTCGATAACAAGTGGAAACCGGTTTATCAATTCCCAAAATGATATCATGGTTTTTAAAAAAACTATTACCGTTGTTTTGACTTTAAAAAGCCGGGTTATTACAGTAATTTCTGTCCAGTGCTCCAAATATCAAAGTGAAAAAATTCAACCAAGCGCGGGTAAACAACAAGAATAACTATGACTCTTTTAAAATAGCTAAATGTCTCGCTATCTAATTAGTAACACATATAAATAAATTAACGAGATTCTCACTTTTCATATCTACTATCTAATGATACAACAATCAAGAAAATGAGCTTGGTGGAGGGAAAGAAGACCCTCGACTTGAGTCGGAATTTCGGTGAAAGTGAAATAACACTATTTTTAATACTAATTTACTTATTTCATGAACTGAAGGCGGACGCTACCCTCTTTTTAAATTCATGGTAACGTTTGGGAACGCGGCTGCGGCTGTGTTCTCAAAAAATTTGAAATTTTTTTTTTGCTAAAATTTAATATGATTTGTACGTTTTGGATCGTTTTGATGTGTTGATGTTAAAAATGACTTTTAAAAAATAAAAAAATATCATTGACATGCATTTTAACATGAAAAATTATTTGAAAAGCACCCGCAATCATACTCCCAAACACGCTCGGCTGATTCGGAAAGGTGGGGAGTTTAGGTACGTCGGCTTAAAAACAATTTGCTTCTTCTTGATATTTTTTTACTATGAAAAAAGAAGATAAACTCGCTGTGGGCCACCTATCTATTAAGGGAACGTTTGGTACTGTGTTTGTACCTGTGTTTCGTGCAAATTTGATTTTTTTTTTTGTTAAAATTGAGTGCGATTTGTACTTTTTGGATCGTTTTGATGTGCTGATGTCAAAAATAATTTTTAAAAAATAAAAAAATATTATTGGCATGCATTTTGGCACGAAAAACTATTTGAAAAGCACCCGCAACCACACTGCCAAACACGCTCTAAATGGAGAGGAGAAATTCTGTACCTGCCTGACTTGGCTGCACTCTTTATTCGAATCGGGGCAGGATATCTTCTTCAATCATTTTACATCTTTTCTTGTATCTGTTTTTTCTTATGTCAACAAGTCATCCTGTCTTCTCAGTTACCAGGCTTTCAAATCGCTCGGTAATTTTTCTATAATTTTGTTAGAAACTTTTGTTCCTTTTATTTCGAATTATTTGATTATTGGTGACCTGCTCGGGTTCGAATCATTTGCTTCTTCTTCTTTTTGACAATTAGGTGTTTTTTTTTTGTTTTTGTTCTTGTTTTTGATATTGGGCGGTTTCTGATCTAGTGATTGATGTTCGCACCAAAATCATTGGAGACTTCTGTTTTCATCACAAGTACCACCCAAACTAATTTAGATGCTGCCAGTATCTGCACCTCCTCCAATTATGTGATTGGTTTCAAAGATGAATGTTTAATTATTATTTTTCTGGGTATTAGGTGTCTGATGAAATTCCTAGCTGAGATGTTGTTAAACTTCGGTGTTCATTTTTATCACTAACCTTGAGCCTGTGAAGTTGTGGGAATTTCTATCATTCATACTAGAAAGCTTGTTTATAAAGTGCATTTAAAGTGTGTTTTTCTAAGTTTCTGTGTTTTTGTTTTTAGTGGTGGGGCTTTTGGTCACCACGAAAAGCAAATAACTGTGGAGGGTTGTACCCGTAACAAACGCTCTTGTGTCTTGTGTTTTGTACTGTGGAGTTTGTACTGTTGAGGGTTGTATCCACGGCAAACACAAAGCCTTAGAAAAACACATTCTTAATTATCTTTATGTTTCTCTTAATGATGCTTTTATTGATGGTTTTTCTCCATTCCAGTTTACTGGTTTTTCTCCTTTGCAGCTGTGGCTCTTGTGGATACCCCTTGAATTTAACATCTTTTAGTCGAATCACCTGATGTCAAGAATCTAGAAAGAAGGTTTATATCTCCTTCCTTTCTGTTGACCTTAGTCAATTCACACAGGTTGATGAGGTAAACTATCTTCTTGTGTCCCGGATCATTATCGTTCAAAAAGTAACTTCTTTATCGTAAATTTGGGGTTCATGTAGGCTATGGATACGGCGATTCACCTGCTCTATGTAGTTTTGAATCTCCCAACTCATCTAGCTCAGCTTATAAAAAAGATACGCTAAAGATCGAGGTTCTACAGCCTTCAGAAGAGTTCTAACAAAGTTATCATGGAAGAACCTTTGAGTTATACTCGCACCTCTATCATGCTCCTACCCGATGATTGCCTGTCTATTGTTTTTCAGTTTCTTGTCTGTACTGATCATGAATCGTTTGGTTTGACTTGTCATCGCTGGCTTAATATTCAAAACACACATCGTCGGTCCTTACAATTTCATAGTTCATTGGCCCTCCCCAACGCTTCTTCGTTATCTCAAAGGGGGCTTGTTGTTAGTTCCTACCATCTCCATAGGCTGCTCACCCGTTTTCAGCATTTACACTATTTGTCCCTCTCTGGTTGCTCGGAGCTGCCTGATTCATGCTTAACCTTTTTGCAATCCTATCCTTCAAAGCTGCTTCATCTTAATCTGGACTGTTGTTTTGGAATCACTGACAATGGACTTTCACTGGTTGCCGCTGGTTGCTCCTCCCTAGAGGCTGTTAGTCTCTATCGATGCAATATTACTGATGCTGGGTTAGAAACTTTAGCTAATGGTTGCTCAGCCTTGAAGCACATAAATCTCTCATACTGCTCACTTGTTTCTGACGGTGGGCTGAGAGCTCTCTCTCAATCTTGCTGTCATCTAGAGGCAGTTAAGATATCACATTGCAGCGGAGTGAATGGTACAGGGTTTAAAGGGTGTACACCAACTTTAACTCATATAGATGCTGATTCTTGTAACCTTGATCCAGAAGGCATTATGGGGATTGTAAGTGGAGGTGGTCTTGAGTATTTGAATGTTTCTCGTGTAAACCGGTGCCGTAGTGGAGATACATTGGCAGTGATAGGTGCAGGTTTTGCCACAAGGCTTAAGATTCTCAATCTTTGGCTGTGCAGGACTGTTGGTGATGAGTCCATTGCGGCAATAGCGAGGGGGTGCCCATTGCTTCAAGAATGGAATGTGGCATTGTGCCATGGGGTAAGGATTGCAGGATGGCAATCTATTGGGATCAATTGCAATAAATTGGAGAAACTTCATGTCAATCGTTGTCGAAATCTGTGTGATCTTGGGTTGCAAGCTTTGAGAGAGGGGTGCAAAAGGCTCTTGGTTTTGTACATTGGACGCCCTTGGAAATTATCTGCTACCGCAATAGAGTTGTTTAGATTACGTAGAGGTAATGTTGAGATCAGTGAAGAAGAGATAATGCATATCGGGCCTAGTAATTAGATGATGGCGGTGAAAAAAATCATTCGAACCCTCTGACAGAGACCAAACACTCAGGAAATATCCCATGATGCATGCCTGTTGTTAACTAGGAAGAATTTTCCGATTGGGTCCAAAAGTTTGCTTTAGTTATGATGGGCTTTTAACATCGTATTGCTGCAAACATCTTGTAGTAGTATTTGGTTGTTCATGACAGAGAATATCAATGTGCTCCTTCTGTGGTGACTTGCAGTTCTTTTAGAGAATGAGTTCAAGAGAAAACAAGAACTGTCACACACATATGTTGGTGTCCCTTGGCAGCGGGAGGAAGGAGAACAGCTCGTCTGGTATTTGTATTCGCTTTTTTTTTATAACATTTTAAGTTTTATGTTCAGTGTCAAAAACTTAGTAAAATCATCCAAGGCAGCTTATATTTTCGACAGAAAATGCATAGTTTTGCAAGTCATGAAATGGAGTCCGAGGCGGAGGTATAGGTATCCAAGTCATAAAATCCATGCAAGCCTGCAAGGTATGGAGAGGGGGTGTATACTGTATAGCATTTAGACATTGTTTGGTAATTTAGCTGCGGGTGAACCTCACCCGCAGCCACACATATCAGTGTTTAGTAAAATAAGCAAAACTGATTTTGCTTGGTAAGACCCATTTATTTTTGCTGCCCAACCGTAGGATTGAAGACGCAGCATTTCATGAGTATTTTTCAGGAACAATGGCTCCATTGTTCACTGAATAGTAAAGTCATACTCTAATGTCGCATTGTTCAGTTTTTTTTAAAAAAACAAAACCAGTGAGAAAAGTTTAGTTTTTTTTCCTTGAAAAAAAACCAATGCAGTTAATCGTGAACAATAATTTTTTTTGTTTTCTAAAAAAATTAATTTGAGGTGAATTAAATTTACTCGTACTGTAATTTTAATTTTATTCCTAATAATATTTTATCTAATTTTATTATACGCTCAAAAAATCATGAAAACTATAGTTCTTGTCGAATAATTTTTGTATGTATTGAAATTGTAATTTTTTTTTAAAAAAATGTATTTTACTCGAAAAACTAGTATTTAATTATTGGATAGATTTCATATGTAATGACATTGCACATAGTTTAATGAAATAATAAAAAAAAATTGGTATCAATATTATTTATTTCAATAACAATAGTGAAATCTATAATATTTAAATTAAAAATTATTAATATTAATATATATATATTTTTTAATTATTTTATAATCTCAATTTAAAAAGTATTTTTTTAACCAAATACATTAAACTATTTTTTATTTAATCTTAATTTCAATTATAGTTTTAACTAAATATATTTTTTAAAAAATTAATTTTAATTAAAAATAATTTTTATAAAATAATTTTTTTAAAACTATAATAATAATAATAATAATAATAATAATAATAATAATAGAATACCAAACACATAGTCAGATGATAAGACTGGACTGGTGCATGTAAATGTACAGCGATAAAGGAGAACTGACCTGTGAGTCAGGTAGGGATACGACACAAACATTGGAGTGTTAAGCTTCAAATGCTCCACAGAGTCTCGGAGCACTGGCACATGTGAAAAGGTTCTATCTGGCCAATAAAACATTTAAGGTTTATAAGAAGTTAGCATTAATTTTGTTGTCAGGAAAACAAGGAAATCATAAAGCAGCAGGCGATGTAGGACAAGAGAGCTAAAAACAACAAAACACGAGGATTGATGTAGGATAGAAGTACAAAATCACGTAAATATAAAATAGTCATACTATTTTAAAACTTATAAATAAATAAATACTAATTTCATTATTTCCTTTTATTCTCCATCTGTTTTTATTAATTTATTTATTTTTATGTTTTAAAAATATTTTAAAAAAATTAAATTTTTTATTAGTTTTAAATTAATTTTTTTATGTTTTCAGATAATTTTGATGTGTTAATAAGTTAATGTTAAAAATAATTTTTAAAAAATAAAAAAATATTATTTTAATCCATTTTTAAATAATAATTATTATTATATTTTCAAATATCCTTTTTTAATTTAATTGAAAAAAACACTTGATCTCGAGTTTGAAAGTGTAAAGGAGGAAAAACTCCATGAATTTCCATGCACTCCATATCCTAAACAAAAACTTTCGTACTTCATACCTCTTATATGTTGGTAATAAGACAGACTTCTTAACTACAATACTGAATTCGAAAGGAAAAACAAAGTCAATAATGTAATAATCCATGCCTTTGAACTCCTCAAAGATAGAATCTTTAATTAGTTTGTAAAACTTCACAGTCTTTTCGTATAAGACCCGTTGCTCTGCCTTCTTCATCAGCAGAATCATGTTCTTCTTTTGCCAGCACGATCTTCGTCTGCTCTAACAAGCTTTATCCAATTTCTTCTTCAATGCATTCATCAACCTGTTCACAATGGCTGTTGTTTTATGAAGTACCCAACTTCTATTTTGCAGAGTTTGGATTTGTTTTTTCAAATGAGTAACAGCGTTGGTAAATTTAGAGGCCTCAGCATTGCTAACCAGTGGATCTTTGATGAATTGCATGCTGTGATAATTCGATTTTTCATCTTGTGGGATGGATGGTATCAATGAGATTCACGTTCTCTTGGTACATTTGTAACCTATCCATGTCTATGAATCGAATATCCATCTTACATACAACAATTGTCGTCAACACAAGTGAGTCATTAAGTCCAATTAAAGTTTGAGCAAAATCCTCACATATTGAAATTCAACAACAGCCACTGCCATAAAATTGGCCAAAGCAATGATATTTTTCAACGGTAATGTCTGATGGAAATAGTGACAGATATTTTTCATCAAAAATTACCAAGGAAGTTACCGACTGATTTGAGTCGTTGGTCATTATTGACATAATAAAAATCAATAATTATTATGTCGGTAATTTTATCCGTAATATGACACATCATTATACTTAGACAAAAATATTAATGGAAATATTTTGTTGTTATTTTCCATCAGAAGCTTCATTAATAAATTTAAAAGTGTTATAACTGAAAACATTTTCCCTTCTTCTCCTTGGTCTTCTTCTTCACAACATAAACAACAAATCCCCTCCTCCATACTCACAAATCCAGTCACCCCAACCCTTAGTAGTGTCAACATTCTTGTCTTAGTTAAATTTTGTTTAAAGATTTGTGACATCGAATAAGCAAATCTGCTTATTTTTTATGTCTCCCATTTATGTTTTATGTACACCAAGTAAG
>Ga0325405_1001845_pt1 | contig 21754 bp, 11 predicted proteins | sample PopdelMetagenome_21_FD_205663 | JGI IMG/M metagenome (GOLD analysis project Ga0325405, IMG submission 205663) | Populus deltoides microbial communities from Bellville, Georgia, United States - Xylem-Control-R2 | ecosystem: Host-associated > Plants > Phyllosphere > Stem > Wood/Secondary xylem...
ATGAAAACATTTCTTAATTTCAAAACAATAAAGAGATAAATGAAATGCTTATTTCTTTAAAAGATGTGATGTGATCCAAATACACATTGAAAACATACTAACAAACAAAAGTAGCAAAGTTCTATAAAAAAAGATTGACAATGGAACACCCATTCTTAGGTCAGCTTCTCTAATAACATCAAAGTTTTATCAACGTTTTCCCACCACTTGTAATGTTGAGGATGGTCTAGTGACAATATAATAAGTACCATTATCCTTCACAAACTCAACTTTTCCATTCGTCACAAGCTTTAGACCTGATACTTGAAATTTTTGTAATTTTTAATTGAGTGGTTGAGGGTCCCATCATGATATTCACACTTCTTATTTAGATTGTACCACTTAGGGAATGATGTTTTTATAGGATCTGATGGAGTTAAGGTAATATGTCTGGTGTTCAAAAGATGTTGATAGATATCTTTGAAAGGTAAAGGTATGTCAATCTTTAGCAATGGCACTTAAGCAGCTGATGACATAATAAGACCTGATCAGACAAGGTTCCCAATCTCAAAGCCATTTCCTAATTTATATTCCATCATGACTTTAGAGTTCACATTTGGGGCTTCCTCAAATGTGATACATCCTACCTCGATAAATTAGAGGAACTTGTCCTTAAAAGAACGGAAGTTTTCAATGTTATGCCCACTTGATGCAACCATATTATTCGATAGTTTCACCAACATTAAACTAGTGTTTTGCCTATATTTTATATATAAAATGCATTGATATTCTTTATTTTATGTTTTGAAGGCACTTTTGGATAAAAGATGCAAAAATAAGTAAATTGGAGGTAATTGATAGATTTAACCTTTAGTCGATGTTTTGTACAGAGCATAAGCTCTAGAGGTTGAAATGAAGTGATTCCAGTGGCATTAAAAAGCTAACATCTATATCTTTCTGGACATCCAAGGTAAGAAAATAAAATAAGGAAGAGCATGGAAATCGCAGCCTTCAAAGTCAAATCTCGCAATCTACCAATGTTGACCTTTGGTCATTTCGACTTGAATATCTTGAGCTAAAGAAGTTCAATTGATGCAAAATCAATATTTTTGGATTCCTGACTCAAAGCCCTATTAACACTCAAAATTCCAGCCAAAAACGATTTTATATGAGGGAGATATGATTTTTCAAATATGACAACTGAATTCTGCCAGCAAACAGGTTTCGTGAAGAAACGAGTCCAAATTACGTTCTGAAACATCTAAACTGATATCCAAGTTTTTATTTTAACAATTTAGCTCGTCTAAGTCAAAGCTTGAAGGTTTCATGTAAGGCTATTTCTTTTTTAGAAAAATAGTTATTGAAGTACTTAAATGTAAACTGTCTATTTAAGGGAGGACTATTTTGTAAAATAGAGGCTAGGGTTTCCTAGGATATAAAAAGAATGAGAGAAGAGAAGGGGGCAACTAGCCAAGAGGAGAAAAACGCCCCCCTCCTCTAAGAAACTTGAAATTATGCATTCTTCCTTTTTTTTTTATTAATTGTTCAACAAATATGCAAGGCTAAACACTTTTTCTTGGTTACAAGGACAAGGAAACCTTCGGATTTCAAGAACTGTGAGATTCATTTTACCCTTTCTTTTCAGTTTATATGATGAATATGTTTTTTCTCCTATGCTTATTTTTTCTATGATTGTTTATTTTAATTGTTAGAGCGGACTCTAAGTTATTATTGTAGACAATCTATTGATAAGTTTGATATCAAAACCAGAGTTGTGGTATATGAACTTGTGAAGCTGAGTTTAATAATTATGGTGGATCTTCGTTATTAATCTTAGGGAGAACATTCAATCAAATCAAGCATAGACTGCGCACAGTTATGTTTTTTTGATTAATCAACTTATCTAGTTCTTAAAGCTGCCATTGAATCAAATTACTAATGCAGACACTGTGGTTGTTTGATGGTTAGGGTTAGTTATACGGCGGATCCGTTAACTAACCAATGTTAAGAAGAGATAAATATTTAGAATATAAATTGATGTTCTGTTTCCATGATCAGTTTTGATTTCTGTAGGTGGATGTGTACTTGCGACCAAGGTTTGTTCTCTTGATAATTTTCTGATTTTATTAAATTTCGTTTGATAGTTTTCTGTTTTCTTAGCCTAGATAACGTTCAAACTCTCCCCAAAAAAATTGCATATCATCTAGCATAAAAATCTGACTTGAACCTTCCTTGTGGAATCAACCCCTTGCTTGCTCTATATTATCTTGTGTGTTGTGTTTGAAGCTAGGGTAATTAATTTGTGCGACTGTGACATCGCAACACCACTGGTGTCACCATGGTACTCATATGTCTGGTTAGGCTCATACCACTTTAGATATGAGAGTCGAAATGGTTTCTGAAGAATCAGAATGATTTATCCGATACTGACCAATCTTTAAAACATCTTCTCAAAAGATAAAGAAATGGTTAGTAAAGTTTTATTTAGCTACTATGAGTTTTCATATGGTTTTTTATTAGATTGAATCTGATTAGTCATTTGAGGAGAATGATTGGGATGCTGAAGCTCATAATTATCTTGATTCATACTTCTCATGTGGGAATTATCTTTTGATTTGTCAATCAGCATAGCATCAAGCCTTCTTTTTAGATATTAGATCCTTTTCAATTTCAATCCTTGCTCCACCTTATTTGTTGTTGTTATTACCTCTATAAAATAAGTTAATGAATTACCACTTATATAATCACAATAAGGAGTCTTTAAAGTATTGATGAAGATGGGATTGAGTTCATTCTCAAGTACTGGAGGATAAACTTGTATTGCCATTTCTCGTAGCCTCATTGCATATTCCTTGACTGACTCATCATTTCTCATCCCTGTTCTTTTAATATCTAACCTAGTTGGAGCCATCTTTTAGTTGAATCCAAATTATTGCACAAATACATCAGCAAAATACTCTCATTTCTCCTTTTCAAAAACATTCAAACTCATATACTAGTTGAGAGCAGGTCTAGCTAGGCTATCAAAAAAATGTTGGGTTAGGAGTTTCTCATCATCGATGACTTCAACCATTATACTGTAGTATATTTTAAGGTGAGTCTATGGGCATTATTCTCCCATATATTTAATGATTTTTAAAGCCTTTAGATTTTCTAGGAATCTCAACATCTAACTTACAACATATTTCCCTAGCTGGAAGTAGATTATGCAAATCTTCATTTTATATGATTGTACTGAATACGTCATTTTTCTTTTGGAATGATAGCCACCCATGTTGAATCAGTTGATCAATCTTTTTTCCAAAGTTATTATAGCCATCAATGGAATGACATACTACTCCTGCATAGTACTTGCATTAGGCATTCTTGTTATGCCATTTGGGATAGGGTTGTTGGTTGGGTTTAAGTGGTTGAGGTATTATTTGATAGGCATTTATAAGGTTTTAATAGATATCATTAAGGGGAATTGGGAGAGGAGAAGATTAGCATGTTATTTTGTAGTTTAGATTTTTATGATATCCGGAGTGGAACAATAGCGAAGGTGTTTGATGCATCTGGTTAGCATCAATTTGCAGTGAACTTATCAGCATGATAACATGAATCTCTAATGAAGTTGGAAGCAATATTTTGCAAATTTTGATTAATCAAATAAGCATCTAAAACTTTCTTCTGATGAGGGCATGCAAAATGACAATGGGAAAATACATAGTATACTCCTCAGTATTGGCTTCCATGTGTTGGGGCCTCCTTTCAAAGCAAATAGTTTATCCTAGTAAATCAGTTAACTAAGCCATTTCACTTTTTAAAAAACTATTTTGCTTCTGTCCAAGCTGAATGTCCTTTTTGTCTTCCATTTGCTTCTTGTAGATCTTAGCAGGGGTGAGCCTATATTTTTTCTTTTAAATGAAAAACATGTAATGTTTGCAAAATAAATATAAGATGCTTACAAAAAATAAAGGTAAATTGAATATAGGTTTTCCCTTCATGAGGTGACAGTGGTTGTCATCTGATATCAGTATTACACCGATGAGGGGATTCATATTCATTTTAGTCAGTTTGTAATAACCTAGACTCTTGTAGAAACTATATAATCACCATTTGCCACCTAAAAATCCTAGAATTCAAGATGCTACATGTCGGTCTTTCCTTGATGTAATTTACAAGTGGCACATACATCCTAAGCATATGTTCTATTCATTAAATGAACATGGGTAAGTTTTCTACATGGTCTCAAAGGGTCTTAAATATGCCAAGTGATAATTTTTATAAAGACAGTATGTGGTCATTGTGAGGAATGGTTAAGACATATATGCCCAACATTACCAAGCAGACACTCAGATCCTAACCCATAGTTATATGGCAAATTGTTAACCCCCCACCTGACTTAGAAACTTATATGTGCTCTCAAAAAAATTAAAGCATGTGATGCATGAGACATTAATATATATTCAATATACAAATGCATACGCAATATAAAAAATTAAAGCATAAAAGTAATGCATGTTGATAATAAAAACATATAGACCAATAAGCAATAAATAATTTAAAGCATAGAATGATGCATGTTAATAATAATAATAAAAAAAAAACATCCAGACCACTATAAAACACATTAATCAAACAAACAACAAAACTTAGTTTACGAAATCCCTAGTGGAGTCGATCATCCTCCAGGATTAGGATCTTTATGGTGATAAGTGAAAATGACAAGGAATTTTTGTCCTTTATCAGTAAAAAAAGGATGGAGTTGTCACCTAATATTTTAGTCATTAGAAACCCCAATTGGTCTTAGAGTTCAGATAAGGGGAATGGTTGTGTATAGGAAGATATATCACCCCTAGTACACCTTACCTAAGGTAAACTACATTATTTATTTGTCTGATACTAACTAAGATACTATTGTGTTTTTTAACTGTTGGTTTGTCTAACAGTTAAATCTAGTGGACCGTAGCTTTAGGAGTCAAGCCTAGCCATTCTAAAGTCACATCATAAAAATAAAATAAATTGTTTATTTATTCAATATCGAGAATATATCTTACATATAAATTCATAATCTCGTATATTAAAATAAACAAAATAAATTTTTGGTGCTTTTGAAATGTAGAACAAATTCTCATGGTTTTAATAAACTAGTTATTAAATCCAAAAATACATGCAAAGATATCAACAAAACTATTTTTCTTGGATTTTAGTATTTAAAGATGCTAAATCATGCCATTTATTTATTTTTATTTTTCTTATTTATGTAAATATGATTTTTTTTTCATTTTTGAGAGACTTGGACTTATGCAAAATCAAAATATTTAAATGTATTTTTGAAAGAAAGATTTTTTTTATTTTATATCATGTTTAAATAATAAAATAAAATAAAATATATGATTTGTCTAATACCAGAAGAACACATAGTGTAGGTCATAATTCTAAATATTAAATATAAGAGAGTAGAAAAATGTGAGGGAATAAAAAAAATTGTGAAATGGTTCTTAGAAATAATAATAATAATAATAATAATAATAATAATAATGACGCTTTGTTTGCAAAAACATGAACTAAAATAAAATCTGCCATTATTTAGCTTCTTCTTCGACAGTTTTGGTTAATCAAGCAAGCACTTTCAGGCAAATAAATGTGATGTTTCCAACCACCTATAGGGCTGTAACCACCACCATTCAACTGAAAAACACCCCATCTACAAAGATCAACTACTCTTATCAAATGTTTACATCTCATTTTCTTCAATAAACTCAACAACATCTTGTCCCTAATCAGCCATCACTATATTTTTAGATTGTAGGCTGGTCGAGTTGGCATTTTCAAAACAATGAATGTGGAGCTACAAACCACCAAATTGAGTAAGGTTAGATCCAAACAAAAGGTGTGCACCCTCTCTACCAAGATTAGGTGATTTTCAATGACGATGACGTTGGAGTTGCTCTAACGAATCCTCAAAAATAGTCAACTTAGTCATCAATAGTTATGATATACATTTCACAAAACCACTAATTTTTTCATGTGCTCACACTCAAGCCTTATCAGTGGGTTGTTCTCAAATGTTGGCCACGTTTCTCTCAAGATCAAAAGGCTAGAAACAAGTTCCTTGGTCTCCAAGTTTGGACAATCACCAAAATCTCCAAAAACCAAGTTTGTTACAAAACCACCATTGAAAAACCAGTATAGGTATAGAGCTCATAACTGTGAAATGCACTCTAGAACTCTTTCATTTTGATCAAAGGATTAAGCTTTGATCAATCTATGTTTAAACCCACAAAAAACGCTATAAAACCCTAGCAAACCCTATAAATATCCCTGAAAAATCAAAGCAAAAGAAGCGAAAGAGAGGGGAAAGGCTGATAAAGGAACTCTAAAGAGTGAAGGTTTAAGAGCCTAGCTTGGAAGATATAAGAAATTCATTTATCCTAATAGATGATGTCCATATGGCACATCTCTAGCTTGTTCTTTCATATTTTGTGGTGTTTTTGAACATTTGTTGCATTATATTGCTTTTTGTTATGATTTTGATTAATGCATAGAATGTTGTTGTTTTCTTTGTTTAATCATGTTTGCAGTTGTCTGTCAATGTTATTGGATGTTTTGAATATACTTAGATATTTAGATTAAATGAAATAAAGTAATTTGAAAATCTGGCAGTAGGGTTATTTATTTTTTTTGTTTTGTTAGTGTGTGTTCTTGGTTACTAGGCATGGTTTGGGTTCCAAGTGTTGAAATAGTTAATTTTGAATCAAATTTGATGCTTTTGTAGGCTGTTTCAAGTTGGCAGTTTTGAAGTTTGAAACCTCTTGCATGATTTTAATGTTTTGATGTTATTTGTTAGTTTTTTTATTCAAACATGTTTGGTTATAGTTGTGTAACTTGTTAGAATGAAGAAAGCATGTTTTAGAAGTGAAAAGTGTCAGTTTTGGAGGCTTGATAGTATGTTGAGCTTCTGGACTATTTTTAGGTTACTAGGTAGTGTTTTTTATGTTTTTGGAAAGAACATTGTCTTATCTCAATGATTTGGACTAGTTTCGGTCCAATTCTTTGCACAGAATTCTTTGTGCAACTTTATTAATCAATAATCTAGGATTTATTTGCATTTATAACATGTTTTCAGTAGATTTTAATCCTAGAATTTTGGTTTTGAACCGAAATTCATTTTGACAAAATCGTGGTTTTTGAGTGATAATCGAAGTGTATGAATACTAGGTTATTGGTTCTTGCATGATTTTCAACATGCTTGTGTCCTTAGTTAGTCCATGTCTGGTCTGATTTTAAATTTGCGTTGTTGGGTTCATGCCGAATGTTCTTCGATGTTTTTCATGTTTTTTTGTTTTTCTGAGTTTTGATCCATTTTGATAAAACATTTTTGAGTTTTTATATTTTTTTTAAGTTTGATTTTGTTTTGGATTCTGATTTAGGTTTTGGTTTGTTTTTTGGTTCAAACTAGTAGAGTTTGGTTTGGTTTATGGTCGAACCAAAAGTTTCGGGTCAACCCGATCAGGTCAAAATCAGGTCAAAAGTTAAGACCTTGTTTGGCTAGCAATGTTTTTGCTAAAGGTTTTCTTTGGCTTAAGGATGTGTTTAGCAAACACTTCCTAAGCCTAATTTAACAGTTTTGGTTATAAAGAAAAATGAGTTTTTGTCAAACATGTCCTAAAAAAATATTTTTGTCTTTGTATACAACCTAATCCTTACAAAAAAAAAATTGCATTTTTATTCATAAAAAATGAAGAAATTTTTTTGAGCATTGTTATAGAAAATGTTTTTTTTTTATTTGTTTGTATTTTTTGAGGAATTTATAACAGGTTTGTAAAATTCCTTAAAGATTTTGTCATTATTTCAATAACTCCAATTATTTTACTTCTAAAAATTAATGGTTAACATTAAATATCAAGAGTTAACTAGGAAGTTCTTAGAATTTTTTTTGAATATTCACTAATTTTAAATGGGAATATTTTTCACCACAATATACGAGTTGTGGAAAAAACATTTGTCTTCCAAGATAGGTGAACCTTTTTGACAACACCTATACGGATTCTTTCTATAAAGATTTATCTAGGCATAAAAGCCCATAATAAATTTGAAATGTTGGTTTTGTTCATTAGCTTATATCTTTGTTCTAATCCACAGATAGATCACCGGCTAGGAACGCATCAACACCTTTAAACCACGTCCAAACCACACAATTCAGCTTACCTCAGGTAAGGTATGTTAGGGTTTCTAATACCTTTTCTAGTCACAACCAATCTCTTACCTTAGAATTTTTGATAAGATCAGTCCACCCGAGTCTCCTAGTGACCCTAAATAAAACAACTAGGTGGCAACTCCTTGACCCTGACATCCCGCCACGTTGTGCGCGCACGTGCGACGGCAATCATAGTTGGGAGATAGTGTTTATGGCAATACTCCTCTACCTCGCCTAAGGCTACTTGAATTAGGGTTTTATGGGATTTTTATAAGAGAAATAAGGAGGTTCTAGGACACATGGGTTGATGGGATCTCGACCCTTCCTATTGAGGAATAGATCTCAACCATTCATCAAAGCTAAAGGCAAAAGCTTATCCTGCTCTGCAATCGATATAAGGAGGACATAAAGTTGTTTTTACAAGAAGAGCGGTGATGGCAAGTGTTTTGGAGAGAGAATCTGCAGGTGTTTTTAGTGCAATAAAAGCTGAAATGTTATCTTAAAGTGAAGTACAAGTACTAAGATGTAAGTTAGTAAGAGATTTGTGTGGTTTAGTGAAGAGATGAGGGGAAAATTAGGGCTAAAAAGGTACTTAAGCATCTATTTCTTTTGTTTTTAGGAAGAAGACAATGAATAGTAAAATTATAGTCTTTTTCAATTTGGTCCCTAAACCTTTGAAACCCCCAATCAGCCATAATCTTTAAGATTCCTTGGAATTTCACTCTTAGCCTTTTTCAATTGGACCCTTAAAAATCAACACTTTTTACTTCAAATTTGGTCTTTGGTTTCGGATTTCTTTAATGTGGTCCTCAATTGAACTTGATACTTTAAATTTCTTTCAATTAAGCCCTTGATTGCACCAAATTAGCATTTCAAAGTTTTAATTGTGTCCCTAATCTCCCGATCTTTGCAAATTGATCTGAATTCAGCCTCCAAACTTCATTTGTCTTCAATTGAATCCATAAAACCCATTAAAAGTTATATCAAGTTCTTAAACTTAATTAATTCTTTCATTTTTTACCCAATTGACTTTCAAACTTAATTTTTACTTCAATTAAGTCCTTAATTAAGTTAATTAAGTATGTTAAAAGTTTAATTAAGTCTATAAACCTAATTGGTTCTTATAATTTTGATCATGTTTGTATCTCAACCTCAATTTTCTTTCTTTCTTCATTCTATATTGTTGAAATCTCTCAATCTGGCTATTTTGTTGGTATTTTTATCTTTTATGGCTCGAAAGTTTATCTCCTCATATTCTGAAAATATTTTTAATTTTTATTTTTTTTTTTGAATAAAAAATAAAAACATACAATCCAAAAGTGGATTATGAAAAACATGTTATAGCTTCTGCTCTACTACACATGCATATATTATCCATCTTCTTTCCTCTTTTTTTGTGTCAATAAGATAAATTCATGTGATACTAGATCATCATGTGTTAACATGTTGCTCTTCTGATTTTTTTTTTTTTTTATCGAGTGGCAATGATTTTGAGTTGTCGCGCTCAAAATCTCAAGGATATAAATTTGAAATTTAACTTGAAAGTTTTTTTAAAATATAAATTATATTTAGACAAAGGTTTTTATACAAGGAGAGCTTTAAAAGAAGTTTATAAAACTAAAAATTATGAGATTTTATAAAATTGTAGTACAGAGAATTACTTTTTACTAAAAAAATTTACCAACTTTTTGCATCTCATCAGAGTTAGTTTCTAAATAATTTTCAAAAATTGAATAATTTTTAATCAAATACATTTGCCTATAACTTCCAATAAATTCCACGGAAATATTGTAAAATGATGGTGATTAAAAGAAAGACTAAAATCTTTTGTTAAAAAATTGTATTGATTTTTTAAAAAAAAACATGGATATAACTAAGAATTAATTCATTGACCTTTGAGGATCCCATTTAAAAAGACGATTCTTTTGATATTCAACTTAGAATGACTTCATAATTGGGGGATTAATTTAAAAATTGCCAAAAAGAAATTTAAACACCTGTACATGGTTTTATGCTTTATTAGCCCGATACCTTAACCATGGCTCCCTCCATCCCATCAACTTTATCAAAAGGGTAGAGACAAAAAAAGGTGAAAGTGTGATTTAAAGTAAATTAACATTATTTCATCTTTGAAACTGGACAAAAGCAAAATCCTATAAAGATTTCCAAAACCAATATAGCCGTTTTTGAACTTGAAGCATATAATGAGAGATGAAAAGGTTTGCTTTTACCTTGGAAGCCATGATTTGAAGGCCAGCATACTTGACATCCCAACTGAACTCTGTCATGGCCCAGCCAATCCCACCAAAACAATGAGCATTGCCGATGACGTACTCCAAATACTTGTCATCGCCGGTGGCCTTGTACAACCACATAGCTCCCCACAGCAATTCGTCTTCGTATCCACTCACCGACGCATAGTAGCTTTTCACCACCCCCACACTTTCATCGTATTTACCTCTATACTTGTCTCCAAACTCAAACAACTGCACCAAAACAATGATTATGAAATTATGTTGCACTAATACAGAATCCACTAGAATAAAGAGTTGTGTGAAATTGTAAGTTGAATTCATAACCCCACACAAGATCTAAGTTATCTAATGACTAAAGTTGGTCTTTGAATTTACCTGTTGGGCATGGTGCAAGAGTAGATGAGAGTAATGCGGGTTTGTTCCCTTGAACACTATTGATGCTGCAGCCATTGCCGCCGTAGTTTCTCCAGCAAGATCTGACCCGGGATTATTCTCGTCGATCTTGTAAGCTTGCCGTGATGTGGTCATGTCCTCTGGCCGTTGCCAGCAATAGTGGTCGGTGTCACCATCACCCACCTTACAACATGGAGCAATAAAGTTTGAATAATTAATTATGTACATAAAAGCAGCAAGTTAGTACTAATTTGAATTGTAATTAATGCAATGTATCATACCTCTGCCCATAGCACATTCGGGCTAGTATGTGCCTTGATGAAATAATCAGTGCCCCATTTAATTGCCTCTAATGCATGTTCTAATTCTCCAGCAACGGCAATCTGATGTTGAAATTCTATTACATTCCATGAAAGCATGGTCACAGTGAACGCCATTGGCAGTCCAAATTTTACGTGGTCGCCTGCATCATAATATCCTCCAACCAAGTCTACCTACACAAAATTCAATTGATTATTTTGAGAAAATTAGAATGTAAGACTTTTAGGGAGGGATTAATATGGTAGTCAAGAAATTAAGTTTATACTAACTCCTTGTTCTAAGCCATCGGTGAGACCGGAATGGTGACGCCAAGTGACTCGGTGGTTGTAGGGTAAGCGACCGGAACGTTGTGACTCGAAGTAAAGGAGGCTCTTTCTTAAGGCATCACCATAATCAAAAGCAAGAGTTCTTGTATTCAAAAAGAGGAAGATAGAGATCAGGAGAAGACACCAATGTTTTGCAAATGTGGTAGGTTTTGGAGCTGCTCCATAATATTGATGCTGCTGCCTTTTGTCCATAGTCATCTTTCCCTCTAAATCCCAATTCCCCTGAAGAGCTTTTTTCTTTCTTTCTTTCAAGGGGTGGAGGGAGGCTAGGGACAAGGGAGAGATGGGAAAAAAGGGAAGACGACTGAGGAGTCGCAGTGACTTTGAGTCGAGTCCTCAATCTATGTAGTGTAGGATTCTGTACGTCTCATGTGCGTGTCACTCTTCTTTTGTTCTTGCACAAGCATGATTTATGCAACGATCGATTTTTATTTTTTTTTCGTCTTTCTACATGTGGAAACGGAGGAATATGCTAAGACTTTCGAGCCTCTCTCAATCTATGGAAAGATTGTGACTTTTTTTTTTTTACGTTAGGTATTTTGAGTGTGTTTGTTTACTAAGTGTACCGTGCGGTGCACTCATCAAAAACACAAGGCACAGCTCGCGAATAAACATAATCTTACTTCAATTACTCCATAGTTATCCTGATATTTTCATAAAAAAAAAAAAGTTGTTTTCCCATTATATTCAAGGAATCAAATTACTGGGTAGCATAAAAAATAACTTTTCTTTAATATATAAAGCTAGTTCGAAAATATCTTGCAAGTCTTTTTATGCACAATGGACATTCAAATCATGTGTTTCGAACTGAATATACAAATGTCCATAGATTTTTGGCTTCCTTAACGAATTTGATATTGGAACAGGGAGATGAACAGTTGTCTTCCTAGTAAATTGCTTTGACAGAATGACAGTGGTTCTGTCTAACATTCTGGAACTAATTTTGGCCATTGTGCATCAATTAGAGATGATTTCATGACTGTTTTCATAAACGTATCAAAACCACTGTCTCTATTCAGGAGAGTTCGTTGACAGGTTCTTGGATCGATCTTTTTATTTACAGTGAAAACTATCAGAACTACTAAATTATTTGACCTCTGGAAGGAGGACAGTACTCCTGTGCAGGCACTGTCAACGTAGCCCTACTGATATTTCAACAAAAAAACTATTTATATAGTCATTTAGAGTTCAGAAAAAAAACAATTATTTGTTCTTCAGTCCTGCCATGTCTCATTTGGCACTCCTACTTATTATTCAAATTCCATTTTGCTTCAACGCAAAAAATCTCAAATATGCTTTGATAAACGACTGTTGCTGGGTAGTTATAGTGGTAGAATCATCAAATAATTTAGCTGGAGGCCATCAGGTGAAAATCAACAAACCTTTGAGTAGTCTTGATTACACCAATCAATCCAAGATTGGTGGTGCCTAAGAGTATTATGTCATAATCATCTTCGCGTGTTAGTAAAAAGTAAACATAATTATTGCCAAAACCCGGCATAGCCATGATTATTCATGATTTTAAACTGTGAAGTGGTTTCCCATCATTTACTAAAAAGCAAGCAACCATATTTATTTATTTTATCTCCTATTGATCAAAGTAAAAATAAAGTTAGATAGTCGCCTACTCTAGGTAGTTTAAGCGAGTTATTTTGTATTTCTTACATGGTGGACGAATAAACAAGAGTTTGCTCACATTAGAATTGTGGATTACTGCAATAATGTATCTACTGTGCTTTGAAATGTCTAGTTTCATCCTTGAAGTTTTTTTATAAATGTCGGTTTGTGTCATGTCTAGTTCATGTCGGTTTTTGTTTTAACACTTTGATCCTCCAATCTTTTTTTTTCATGTTTCAATTCCTAGGTGTTAAAATAAAAAAGAGAAAGTCATCAAAAAAAAAGGGGGAAGAGAGAAAGATTTCAATCAATCACAAAAAAAATTAATTTTGAAATCAATAAATTCATCAGAAAAACGAGAGTTGGCAAAGTTTGTTTAATTAGATTTGATTTTGAGTTTTGAAATTGATTAAACATATTTTAGAATTGAAAATGTAATTATTAAAATTTCTAATATTTTTTTTTGGGTAAAAATTAGATTAAAATCTAGGTTTTGAAGTTCAACTTCCTGTATCCTAATTTTTCAGTTATTAGAGATGGTCAAAATTATTGCAATTGATGACACATTGTTGCCTATACAGGCAACATACAATCCATTTATTTTTTAAGAGAAAAAAAAAACTCAAGTTAATGACATCTTATCTATTTTATAGTTAAAAACAAAAATAGGCACATAGAACTAGAATTTTTTTCTTTTTTTAAGACTAGATACTCGGGCCTAGTTTTTAACCAAGTTCAAGTGTCTAGGATTGACTTTGTTGAGCCTTTCATTTTATATTTTTAAATATTCTAAAATAAATTTATTTTTAAATAAAACAATTACAATGTTATTTTAAAAATCATATAATGATAACATTCTTTTCATATTATTAGAGGTTTCTAATGATAATATTCGTAAGTAATTACTTAAAGAATAACTAAATATTAAAATAATATGCATATTTATTTTTGAGAATTTTTTCATGACTATTTAATGAGAAAAAAATATCTATTTTTATTATTGCTAAGTTTTTAAATTAATTATTCTTTAATTTTCACATAAAGTAGCATAAAAATTATCAAAGCATAATTTTTTGCTTTTTTTATTAGAATTTACTTATCAAAATCATGGTAAGTATTTATTAAAAGAACATGCTATATATAAATTAAAAATAAATACTTTTATATATAAAAAAACGCATAAACAAAGAAGTAAGATTTAGCTAGAGAAACTTTTGAAAAAGATTCCTAAAATAAAAACTGTTTGTCCTACATAAATGTGTCTATGGTTTCTTAAAGGAAAAAAGCTTTTTCATGGTAAAAACTCATTATTTTCTATTTTGTTATAAAAATAATTTGATAATCATTTATCATGACAAATGTTTTATATAAATAAAGTAAACGGACTTATGCACATACAACAAGTTTTTGTTTTTAGTTTGAAAATTTAAAATTAAATAACATTATTCATTAAATGAAATATAATAAAACAATACTATTTAATACAGCCAGTTAAACCAGATTTGTACTATATGACTATGCTTAAGATAGGTGCTTATTATAGTTATTTGAATTTAATGTAATCGTGATTTATTCACATTTCCAAAGTATGAAGATAAGATTATTAAATAGTATTGTTTTCTTCTATTTAAATGTAATAATATTTATTAAGTCGTAATTGCATTATATATATATATATATATATATATATATATATATATATATATATATGATTCACATATAGCATATCAAACTAATTAATAAACTTAAAAGGTGCTGGTGAAATAAATTTTTGTAAAATAATAAAGATAGTTACTTAATAATATATAATTTGGAGTCATTATAAGCATAATCTCTTCAAATAATTATAGAAAATATCGAGATTAGGACAAGTCAAGACACAAGATATGAATAGAAATATATTTAGTATTGTGATAGTTTTTTTTTTTTCAAAGTGTTATTTAAATTATTTTTCACCTGAAAATACATTAAATTGATATATTTTTAAATTTTTTTATGGTTTTGATGTGTTGATGTTAAAAATTAAAAAAAAATCTAAAAAAAATATTTTGATGCATTTTCAATTAAAAAATACTTTTAAAAAACATTTTTTATCACATTACCAAATACATACTAAGGCTACTTAGGATCGGCCAAGATTCAAGAAAGAATGAGAAGATTAGTATGTGAAGATTAGGGAGAATGTTGGTTTTCTTATTTTGATTTTCTTTGTTGTTCCAAAAAAAACAAATTTCTATGTTTAATCTTTTGAACTCTTATTAGTTTATGAAAATGTGAGTATTACATATGAGAATTAATTGAGATAGATGGAGATATGAATCGAATGAAGGAGTGTGCATGCAAGTTTTAAGGTTTAATTGGTTTAGGGATTGAATTTGAGAATATGTCATGTTGACTTTATAGTGTTATACCAATGTAAGCTTTTGAGCCTTCAACATTATATTTTTTGATTGTGCATTCTTTCAATGATATGTATCTCTAGAACTTGCTTCATATCTTGTTGAGATTACATTCACATTATATATATATATATATATACACACACACACATGAAGATGATAAAGGCATTAGAAATTTTAACCACTTAAGCCAAAAAGCCAACCTAAAGCATATTATCGTTAATGAGCCCCTTTTGAGCTTGTTTATCTTTTCTTTGCTTTATCCATGTATAAGCCTTAACTTTTATATGTTTTTCTTTTGCCCTGGCCAAGGATTAGTAGAGCATATACTTATGATATCTCATGGAATTATGGTTGGAAATTATATGAAAAGAAAGAGGGAGTGATGCTTGATGAAAAGATGGGCAAAGTTGCCAAAAGTAAAAAAAAAAAGAAAAAAAAAGAAAAAAGAAAAAAGTGTTCCTTTATGTTCTTAAGATTTTATGTTGAAAAAGCTTGAAATCAAAAGAAGTTAAGCATTGGTGATTAAAGATGGAAAATTTAAGTGCTTTGATGGAATATTTTATTTGAAATATCATTTTTCAGAATGCTCTACTTTCTTTGGTTTGAATCTTTTCTTTTACTCTCTTTTACCTCACCATAACCTTAGCCCCATTACAACCAGAAAATAAGACATTTTGATTCATGCATTGTTTGTAATATGTTAGTAATGGAAATCATATTGAAGAGCAAGCTTATGCTAGAATATATTCATTGACTGAATTTGAGAGATTTAAACACATAAGCCTTAAACACGTGAGTGTTGTAGTGTATATCAATGAGAGGATCTATCATTTGGCATGGCATAGATTTCATTTAAATCTCAATGATCAATTGAGTTTTAAAGTTTGCATGTAAATAAATTCATGAAAATTTATACTTTTTATCCTTCTTGATTGTATTCTTATTTATAATGCATATATTATTGGATATTGATGGGAGATTAGAAGATTAGTCATAGTGATTTAATTTAATTTAACTTCAATTTGATTTTACCTATCCTTTCTTGAAGAAGAGTAAGAGCTAAATGTGGGGGTATTTGATGCAATCATATTATTCGATAGTTTCACCCACATTTAACTAGTGTTTTGCCTATGTTTTATATATAAAATGTCTTGATATCCTTTGTTTTATGTTTTGAAGGCACTTTTGGATGAAAGATGCAAAAAGGAGTAAATTAGAGATAATTGGCAGATTTGACCTTCAGTCGATGTTTTGTGCAGAGCGTGAGCTCTAGAGATTAAAATGAAGTGATTCTAGTGGCATTAAAAAGCTAACATCCATACCTTTCTGGAAATCTAAGGCAAAAAAATAAAATAAGGAAGAGCATGGAAATCGCAGCCTTCAAAGTCAAATCTCACAATCTGCCAGTGTTGACCTTCGGCCATTCCGACTTGAATATCTGGAGCTACAGAAGTTCAATTGATGCAAACTCAACTGTTTTGGATTCCTTACTCAAAGGGCTATAAACTCTCCAAATTTCAGACAAAAATTATTTCATATTAGGGAGATATGATTTTTCAAAGAAGACAACTGAATTCTACCAGCAAACAGGTTTTGTGAAGAAATGAGTCCAAATTACATTCCGAAGCATCTAAACCGATATCCAAGTTTTTATTTCAGCAATTTAGCTCCTCTAAGTCAAAGCTTGAAGATTTTATGGAAAGCTATTTCTTTTTTTTTAGGAAAATAGTTATTAAAGTAATTAAATGTAAACAGTCTACTTAAGGGAGGACTATTTTGTAAAATAGAGACTATGGTTTCCTAGGATATAAAAAGAATGAGAAAAGAGAAGAGGAGCAGCCAGCCAAGAGGAGAAAAACGCCTCCTTCCTCTAAGAAACACGAAATTATGCATTGTTCCTTCTTTTTGATTAGTTGTTCAACAAACATGCAAGGCTAAACACTTTTTCTTGGTTTCAAGGACACGGAAACCTTCGGATTTCAAGAACTGTGAGATTTATTTTACATTTTCTTTTCATTTTATATGACGAATATGTTTGTTCTCCTATGCTTATTTTTCCTATGATTGTTTATTTTAATTGCTAAAGCGGACTCTAAGTTATTATTGTAGACAATCTATTGCTAAATTTGATATCAAAACCGGAGTTGTAGTATATGAACTTGTGAAGCAACTAAGTTTAATAATTGTGGCGGATCTACATTATTAATTTTAGGAAGAACATTCAATCAAATCAAACATAGACTGCGGACATTTATGTTTTCTTGATTGATAAACTTATCTAGCTCTTAAGGCTGCCATTGAATTACATTAAATTAAATTACTAGTGCGGACACTGTGGTTGTTTGATGGTTAGGGTAATTAATTTGTGCGACCGCGACATCGCAACACTTGTAAACTCAATATTTGGTTTATATCATGTTTTCAAATTAGTTTAAAGGTTGACCTAGTCAAATTCATATTGAATAGGTTAAAAATCACTATAAGTTGATTGACCCAACCATACTATAATGAGATTCAATTAGATAAACTAAAAAAAAATCAAAATAATATTATTTTAAAATTAATTAAAATTAACTCAATAAACGCAAGAACTAAACCTTGGAATTAGTCATTCCCGACTAATTTTGAATATTATATTAAAAAGACACCATAAGCAAAATACAATAAATGCTTTGAAGTTTATGATAATTTTAAACTCATGATGATGATTGAAGAGCCGTCACTTGTTCTAAGTTTAGAAAAGAGAAGGTTTGAAGCTAGTATACAAATGAAATGTTATTTTAGTAATGTTAAACATGAATAATTAGATTATGATTTTAATCAAACACCAGTTTTTAATAGCAAAAGGCAGGCCTTGTCCTTCAAAATTTAAAAAAATTTCAAAATCCCCTTTAACTTATAAAAATTTTAAGAAACTTTTATGAAATCTCAAAGAAAAAAAATTATACCGTAATTTAACAAGATTTATTTATACATCTCACTAATCATAATGGTCAATATATATATTAAAATATATTTGATGAAGTCATAAAAAAACCTTTACACGAAAATAAACTTTTCCTAGTTGAGTCCTGGCCTTGAGTTGTTATTGTTAAAACAAGTCTCTCATATAATGAGAAATACTATAATACTTTTGCTAAACCTAAGAATATATATCCTATCTAGAAAAATATTTCAGCAGCTCGTCATGAAAGGTGATATTTTTCATTGTTGTAACTCTAAAATATCTTGAAAAATCAACATAGACAAAGTGTGTGTGAGAGAAGGGGGGTTAGCCCGTTGGGCTTTGAAAATCTTTATAATCAAGTTACATGATAGCTCAGTTGGGATGAAAAAAATCAACTCAAAATAGCTCAGTAAGGCCAAGAGATTCAACCCGATTAATCCTTGATTAGATCGAGCCAAGTTGGTTGGTAAGCCCAAAATAATTTATTTTTTTGTATTATTATTTTCCTTCCAAATCTTGTAAATGTACATATATGGAAGATTTTAATCAGCTAAAGAGAAGGAGAACATACTACGGTGTAAAAGTTTATATTTGTCATGCTTGCACAAAATTTATATCTTTAAGGGCATGCCTTAGAATATTTGTTATTTTTTATGAATTTATAAAAGATTTTTGTCAATGTTTACTAGAAGGATACATTATCTTTTAGATATAATAGTTACTGGGACTTGAAAAATGATCTTTAATCCTTTCAGATACATGTTGTCACGAAGACCTGAAAACAATTGGTAATGAGAACCTAGAAATAAATGGTTGCAAGGACTTGGAGATATAATGCAGATTTTATTGATTTTTAGATCAAATATTCATGTTTTTATATATTTTAATAATAGAATAAAATAAAAGGACTTGGAGATATAATGCAGATTTTATTGATTTTTAGATCAAATATTCATGTTTTTATATATTTTAATAATAGAATAAAATAAAAATTTAATTAACAATATGATTGGTTGAGAAAAATTATTTAAATAGGTAAATTTTATATGAATAACACATCATCAACAAGCAGAGGACGGAAGTTCAAGAAAGAAGTAACGTGAAGACAGAGTTTAAGTACTCATTTAGTGTTCAATGTAAATCTTTGGGTTGTCTGTATAGTTGTCTCTCTTTGATGTTTTTGCATCTCTTCAGGCTATCTTACTATTCTTATTAACCATGGATCACAACATCTACCTGCCTTTTTGTAGTTCTTAAGGTCCAGCAATCATTTTCTCAACGACAGAGAAGCTAAATCTTACTATTGTGAGTTACTATGGAGCCTATTGGTGAAGGTAACATTCTGGAATTTGAGAGTTCAGAATCTTTTTCGAATAAAAGTCTTGAAACGTTTTCCCTAGTTTTTTGTGCAGCATTTCCGTTTCAACTAGGAAGATAGGCACTTCTCTGAGGCAACAGGGCTTTGGCATATTGCCTGATGACCTGTTTAGAACAGGCACTGGTTCCACCTGTGTACGAAACACTTGAACCAGACATCTGTAACATTACCTTAAATCATGATGTTGGTTTCTGTATTTTCTTCGATATTCACTGGAAACTTGGTTATGATTTTCAGAGAAAATGTGGAAAATGTGGGAAGTTGGATGTGGCAGAGTTGTTCAAATGTCCGCTGGCTTCCTGATATTCTTCTCTATCCTAGATTTGCAGCTAAAAGTTTAAACAACTGCTTTTCGCTACTGTCAAATGTATCACATTAGATTCGGCTTTGTTGCAGTTTAATGCTTTTCTGAATACCATATTCTCATCTCCAGCAACCGGGGTTGATTGTCGCCGTGTTTCCAGACAAAACATTGGAGGTGGAGAGGTCAAAGAACGATGGATGCCATGGTGAGCAAGTTCAGAACAGATTTTTTCCACCACCTAAATGATTCTGCAGTCCAAAAGAATTAACCCGATGCAACGTTTCCACTTAGAGAAGTAGATCATTTGGCTGTGGTCTTAACAGTCCCATTTTCAGGCCATGAATGGAGAATAATAGTTCCATTTTAGTTTATGTAAATAAAAAGAAATATCGATCATACTTGGCAGGTATAAAAATCGTAAACATAAAATAAATTTGATCTCAATCTTCATTATACCCCAGTTCGATTAGCAGACAGTGAGATTGGATCATAATAACATCAAAAATGAAAAATTTTTAAAGAGATTTCACATGGTTTTAAAAGAGAATATCAAATTCGTTGAAAAAAAGTAATTTATGGTTTAATTAAAATGCCCAAAAGGTATCAAATTCATCAAAACCTCAGGAACATGATTAAAATCATTTTTTTATGCAGTATTATGATGCCTCAGACACAGCCAGTATAAAATGACATCAAAATGAGATTCAGCCGGTAATTCCAACTAAACAAAAACAATCATCATTGGCTACATAATACCCTTCGCTGCACAAAATTCAAAAAATAATGATTTTTGAAAAAGATTTAAAACAAGAAAAACATATGTAATCGCAGGAAACGGCTCCGTGTATCAACTTAGATGGGATCCACAGATTCCTATCAGCAAACGAAACATGAGATTATTTTCGGTCCAATCATAGCATCGACGGTCAACGCCTATTTGGCTACCGGCGACGTGGCATCAGACCTTAATTGCTCAGAAACAAATATGATTTAAGAAATAAAACCCTCAGAGACCCGTTCCAAATCACACACACAGCGGCACACAGTAGCCCACGTGATCCTGATCAATCAGCGACCCAAGGAAGACGAATCCGGGAGAGGAAACGCCTCTCTTGGGCTGTGATTGGTGGATGGGAAACGTGGGTACATGAGTGTGACCGCTGCTGATTAAAGTGTCATACGGCACTTCCTATCTTTTGGGATTGCTTCCTCATAGGGAGAGTTTTTTTCAAAAGGGATAAAAACAACGAGAAATTGATGTGATTTTGAAAAGCTTTAGTTGAAACACTGCAACTGGGAAACCCTAGAATTCTAGACGGGAGATGGCGCTTTAAGGAGTAGAGAGGCGTCGAAGGGTTTATATAGAGAGGTGCAGAGTAACCCTAGCTAGCCAGCCGTGGCTGTGCGGTTTTCAAACTGGGTGCTGGATAAGCTGGGCTGCTTGTGTATTTTGTTAGGCGCGGTACGAATGGATCCAGCTAATAGGCCCATCTTTGCTTTTCCTTCTCTTTTCCCCATATTTTTGCTTTAACTCGTTGCTCGTCTATATATATGATTTTGTTTGTAAATTATCCACAAGCAACATGCATTATATTTTTTATTTAGTATAGAAATTATTTTAAATTTAATTTTCTTTTCATTTTCTTGATA